>TARA_R110002073_G_scaffold336147_1_pt1 | contig 51903 bp, 42 predicted proteins | sample TARA_R110002073 | Tara Oceans TARA_R110002073 (sample SAMEA4397174) | marine metagenome | biome: Polar Biome; feature: [DCM] deep chlorophyll maximum layer (ENVO:01000326); material: water (ENVO:00002006), including particulate matter (ENVO:01000060) such as... | depth 40 m
CGTGCCTATATCAATTTCACAATGGCATCCGTTCGCCTAAAGTGCAGCCAATATAGAAACTGGCGTGTCCAGCGAATTGGCCACCAAATCGGGCCGCCCATCTCGGTTGAAATCCAATCGAACCAGCGTTCTCCCAATCCGTGGCGTTCGCCAAAAGGACGGCGAACCCTCATCCACCTCCATCGTTGATTGCATCACAAATCCCGATGGGCCGCCTCGATACAACTGCGGCAACATGCGGAAAGGAATGTCCGGCGTTCCGTTTTGCGCCGGTTCAAACACGTGACCATTCACAACCGTTAGATCCAACCATCCATCTCGATTCAGGTCCGATGCTTGGGTTCCAAAACCGACCATCTCATGACTGTCTTCGGAAAGTCCATATGATGACGCCATGTCCGTGAAGAACCCAGGCGTGCGCTGTAAAAAGAGATTGTTAGGTTGCGCGTAGTAATTGGTCACGAATAAATCCAATGAACCGTCGCGATCAAAGTCGCCGCCGGCGACGCCCATACAACCTTGTGTTTCCGCATTGTCGCCCGACGCACAACCACGAAGAATCGCCTGCTCCTTCAACTCCAACATGCCATTGCCGTCGATTTGGCTGACCCAGAAGTGATTGCTGGTGGTGTCATTTGAGAGAAACAAGTCGTTCCCTGCTTTCCGATCGAAATTGGCGATGATTCCAGCGAAGGCGTAGTTGGGTTCTTGGCGGTCCGCCCCAACACTTGGCCACTGATGCCACTCACCGTTTGCCATCCGCTCCAAAAAGCGATCTTTCGCAGGGGCAAAAATCCGGGGAGAACAATCAAAACCCTCGCCCCAGCACTTCGTTTCAAACGCGTTTTCGTCGTCGATGTAGTTGATCTCAACCATTTCGGGCAACGCGTCTCCGTTCAGATCCCCGCAGGCAATGCTGCTGGTCCATCCGTCGGAACCAGCAATCAATTGGGGCGAGAAGGTTCCGTCGTCATTGTTGACACACAGAACGTTGAAACCAATGTTAGCAATCAGCAAATCAGCAAACCCGTCTTGGTTGACATCGGAGGTCGTGGCTCCTTGCGCGTACGACCGATCATCGCTGCCCGATAAAGCCGAAACGTTCTGGGTGGTCGATCCATTCAAATTTCGAAACAATTGATTCGGGCCGGAGCCGCGTGAGTCATTCGCTGCACCTCCCGCATCACAAAAATACAAATCCGACCACCCGTCCAGATCAAAGTCGATTACGGCGATGCCCCCGCCATTGACTTGACTCATCCGAAGATGGCTGGGGTCGGAATCAGAATGGTTACGAAACTGGAAATTCACGCCAAGCTGCGAAGCAACATCCACCATCTCAACCCGAATCGAATCGCCTAGCTGATCCCCCGAACGCAGAGAAGGAGATGATTCCGGTCCAGCATCGGCCAACATCGCGGTGGAGTTGGGAAGAGGCCAACGCTGCAAATCAATACCGCATAGCAGATCCGACGAAGACGGACGATTTTCACTGAGCTGTTGCCTTGCTTCCACCAACTCTGGCATCGCTTCTTGCAAGCGGCCTTCCTCATATGCCAAGATCGTTCGCCAGGAGACTGCCTCCCAACTTCGGCCGAGCTTTTCGAGTTGGTCCACGAGCCTCTTCAAATCCCCGCGTCGCGTCTCACGATTCAAGCCGACATTCATCGCCATTTGCCAAGCTTCGTCAAGTGATTCTTTACGTTGAAGGACCCGTTCGGCAGCTTCCAGTTCGCCTTCCATCGCTAAGGCTTCTGCCATTCGGAGATAGGCGACTCGATCGGTCGGATCAATCTGAACTGCTTCGCCAAAAGCTCGAATGGCTGCGGCGGACCGCTTCAAACGCAATGACCATTGGCCGATCGCGGTCCAATACTCGGCCTCCTTTTCAATATCTTGTGGTAGTGAGGCGGACCATTTCCAAAGGTCTTCATTCGACTGCCGTGCCTCGTAAACGCGTCCTTCAAAAGCAGCCACGCTGGCAGAATCGGGAAATGCCATGCGTAGTTTTTTAATCAGTTTCTCCGCCTCGACCAGCTCGTCCTGAACGAACAACCGCTTGGCTCTTGCTAGCTCTTTCAGCGTTAACGTTTCACCATTGAAATCATCCGCTGAACCACTCATCAACGCTCCCGGTTCGCCATCGTGATAAGGAACACTCAGCGTCGTCATGCTCAACAATTCCTTTTCAGTCACATCACCCAACCGAATCAACGCTTCGACATGGCGGGTCGCTTCGACACGACGGCCTTGTGAATTAAGCAAGACGGCCAAGCGACGGTGAACAGGAGCCAAGTCTCCGAAACGACGAATCATTTCGACGTAGGTCGCCTCGGCTTCTTCCAACCGGCCGACTTCCTGTAGCCAATCCGCGAGTTGCCCCAAAGCTGGTAAACCCGCCTCAGGGTGATTCGGAGGAATCGCCCGCAGATAGGAAATGGCTTCGTCAGTTTCGCCTTTGCCGTGAGCGATCCGTGCCGCCAGAAACAACAAGGTGGGAGAATCCGGACTCAACAGTAACAATGACCGATTCAGTTTCTCTGCCTCGGCGTAGCGTGCCTCACTCAATAATTCGCCGACGCGATCTTCCAGTTCGGACGGCGTCGGTTCTGCTAGTTTTTCCAGCGAAGGGTCTACAGTGGACCGCTTGAGTGACTCCCGACTCGTCACGTCGCTTTCGGCAGACTTGGGAACCGAACCAGAACGACTCGATGTGGTTCTTTGTTGTTCTGACTTGGAACAACCACATCCAGCCAGAACAATCGTGCTGACCAACAGCAGCAGTTTTCCAACTAGCCTCGAACGTCTTTCGCCATATGCCACTTGTGGAAGATCAATCAAACGATGCCATCTCCATCCACTGCGATTCGTGACCAAATGAACCATTGCCTGTCCCTTTGAGACCTGGCCAAATCCAGGACTAAAATTGCTGGCCGTAGAAACGACAAAAGTGCTGTCCAGATCATTACGACCTGAACAACACTCGGTCGTTCAAACTTTGACGATTGAAGTTAGCTCTACTCGAGCGACTTCGTTTCTTTTCCGGCTTTGGTTCCCAAAGCACCCCACAAACCGTACGGACTCTCTTCGCCAGGCTGACCGGCCTTTGGAAGCGTCGCACGATTTTGATTACCGGCCTCAATGCTGTCGGTGATGAACTTCACCGCCCCATCGGCCATGAGGATGTGACAACCACCTTGGTGGCGACTTCCCATCGTGTAGGTTCCGTCCGAACCATCACCGCCCCAAAGACAGCTTTCTTTGTTGGGTGGACGAACTGTATTCACGCTGGTGAACATTGGACGACCATCTGCCCAACGCTTGCCGCGGCGTTGATCAGCAGCACCTGTGTCGTTTGCATTCGCCCAAAACTGAGGTCGGTTCGGGTCAACATTGTCGCGGTAGCACAACTCCGGATCAAAGAAGAATGGGTCTTGCTGGTTCATCTTGGGTTGCGAGTTGATTTCCAAGTTGCCCGCGTCGGTGACGATCTCGCCACACGCGATCGTGTTGGAGGTACCGTCCAAGATGTCGCGGAACCGAGTCGTGTAACGACTCTCGAAAACACCACGTTGCCGAGACTTCGCTCCGGCATCGACAACGTTACCCTCTCCGTCAACTCCACCCGTATGTGTCGTCTGCATCGAGTCTCCGATACACGCGGAGTAATTGTTCAGCCCTGTTTGTCCACCCACACCGACGGTCGGATCGCTCGGGCAACGGAAGGTCCCAACGGTCGTACGCCATGGGGTGTAGTTGGTGTCCCACGGCACAGGCCCCATCGCTTGGTAAGGAGGATTCTTGACGCTTCCATCACCGTTCAAGGCGTATGGATTGCTAATCTGCTCCCACAGTCCTTGCTGTTCAATTTGTGGCAAGATGCCTACCAACCAGCTTAAAATGTACTCATTATCACCAGCTGCCCCCGCGCCGGTGCAGCAGTATGTACCGCCCATCTGCTGAGGGAATTGGTTGAATGCAGAATGATAGTTGTGCAGCCCCAAGCCAATTTGCTTGAAATTATTGCTACAGCTCATGCGGCGAGCTGCTTCGCGAGCTGCCTGCACAGCTGGCAAGAGCAACCCGACGAGCACACCGATGATAGCGATCACGACAAGGAGTTCCACCAATGTAAAGCCCTTACGGCTTTGGCGAAAAAAGTTTGAATTCATAATGTCCTCTTGAAAAGCTTGCTAAAAAAACAGGGATGGGTCAGACCGTGCTGGCTCCAATCCCCTAAAAAAACTACCGGCCTGAATCCCGCTTCTGCATCTCTCGTTGTTGCTCTGCGTAATCCTTGGCCTGACTCTTGTAGGATTCGGCCAACTCTTCCGCAGTCGGGACATCTTCCGGGGGGGCCGTGACTGAGTTCTCCGCACCGCCACCACATCCGGGCAATGAAACACAAAAGAACACGGCCAGAACGGCAGCGAATATCGAATACTTCATGGATATATTTCTTACCTTCAACCAAGTGGGTTCATTTTGAGCAATTGCGAGACTTGCTTGCTGCTGTCGCGGCTTTGAGCTTCACAGAAGCGATTCGGCAAGACCTTCATGCTGCGATCGTTATTCTATTCATATATTAGCCCACACCCAACTGACAACATACCTTATTAATGCAATTTGCATGCGTTTTTTTACGCAAAGGGCTTGCGTCAAACCGCAAAGAAGCATTCAGGTTGATCATTCTGCCGCCAATTCAAACCGTTCGACCAATTGGATCCGAAAAGCCGTTGTCGCAATGTCTTCGCCTATCGACCCGACTTGTGTTGTTCGATTTCGCTCATTGCGCTGCGATCTGACTGGAACTGCGGCTGAAATGCTTTGCAAAACCATTCTCGAACTCGGATACGAACCTTCAAGATTCACTAACCGCGCTGACCGTCCCGACGGCTGCAAAAATCATTTGCGACTGTTCTGGCGGATGAAGCGATCGGGTCGTTCGCGTCGATCCCTGGGAGAGACGTCGCTCTGACGCGATCGCATGGCACCGCTTCGGCGACCAAGCGTCTCGTCCCGCCGCCATCGCTTGAGTCTGTTTCATGACATGGTTTTCAAAACCCACTGATGCGTCCGCCTCCGACGCCCACGAAGCAACATCCACTCGCATGATCGCTTCCGCGGTCCTTCGCGTGGATCGAATGCTTCGACGTCGTCGGATACTCGCCGTCGCGATTGGGTGCACCATGCTGTCGGCTGGTCCCGGCTGGATCGGAACCAGCTCGGCAGGATTCCCGGAGATGGTTGAGCGGGTCGGACGCTTTTGCGGGTGCAGTTGGGGCGATGGCTATCACACTTGCCACAGCAGCGGCATGCGTCCGATGGCGAATCTACCGCCACGCTCTTATCCGGCTCGCACAGGCAACCTGGCCGACAAAGTGATGGGTTGCCGCAACTGCCAATCACCAAGTTGCCAGGGGGCATGCAAACCAAACTCATTGCATGCCAGCCGTACCCGCGATGGCTTCAGCATGTTGCGTCCGACCTTGTTGCCCAGCACGAGGCGGCCAACATTCTACGATCGCTTTGATGAGTACGCTCGCGAAGTCAGCTTCCAAGCCGCCGCGACCGAAGTGGGTGCTCGCCCCGTCGATCCTATTATCGATCACGAGTCCATCGAGGGTCACTATCCACGGACCAACTCACCGCGTTTCGAATTGCACTCCAATCATATCGACGAGTTCACCCACCATGGGTTCTCGGTGTTGACCAACGAGGATCCCTCCGCGGCATCGCAACCCGCACAAACATCCAACAACGCTGACACCAACATCGATGCACCTGCGGAAGCAACATTGCTTCCCAAGCATCAGTTAACTGAAGAAGAGATCCAACGCTTTCGTGACTACCAAGAACACCAGCGTTTGGAAAAGAAGTACAAGAAGTACTTGATCGAACCAGGCGAAGTGGAACCGTTTCAAACGTTTGGAGGACCGCCCGTTGGAAGCGAGCAACGACGATTGCTCGACGAGAACAAGGTCAACGAACTGTTGAAAGAAAAGTCGCTGCAACTACCGCCACCTTCGATCAAAGAAGAACCCTCGGAAGACTCGCAACCTAGTTCGAGCGACCTGCTGGACTCTTCTCTCGAAGAACCCGAGTTGGACGATGCGGTGCCGCTGGAACTATTGCTTCCGCCTTATCCAGAAGATGAAACGGATCCGTCAACGGACTCTGTCGGACCTCTGTCTTGGCCCACGCCTTCCGCGACGGACTCGCTGACTCATCAACCGCCACCATCTGCATCAACGCGAAGTTTCATCCGACAACCGTCCGACAATCCGGTCACGCCAAAAGCAACTGACAGCAGTCCGAATGAGCGTGTGGCAGAAGTACCGGATTGGCGATTTGTCAGGCAACCTCGCTAGCGGCAACACCTAGATGCGGCCGCCTTCGCAGCAGGTTTCGCAAATCGTGTGACAACGCTGGCACTGCAATTTCCCACGAATTTCGATCAAGGTTCGCCCCAAACAAACGGGGCAAACACCCTGCGTCGCATTCGCGGGTGAGCACTGATTCCACTGGGGTTCAGTTTCATCTTGGGATGAATTCCCCGGCGTTTGCCGGTTCGATTCGGAAGCTTGCGGTTCATTCATGCTGCAATCCATTTGGTGCGGTGATTCCAGAGCGGTTAGACTCAAGCCGGAGGATAACCGATGGCTTCCGAGCATTCACTCTTCGAAGATTCCGATCGAGATACGCTTGCAAATCTTGATCGAGCGCGACTGAACCGACTACTGCGAGTGGCAACCGCCATGACCATCGTGCTCGGCGTGAGTGTTTTGATTCAGTTGCTGCTTCCATACCGCGGTTACTTCCCCGCCGACCTGCAAGACTCCGTGTTTTTGTCCGCACATCGAGGTCACTTTCACGGTTGGTATCGGTTCGCGTTCTACGTCCACATTGTTGCCGGACCAATCGCATTGGTTCAAGGTGCGGCGCTGTTCTTCAGCGGATCTCGGCGGAAACGCATTCCACCGTGGCACCGTGTTATCGGCCGAGTGCAAGCCGCAGTGGTGTTGCTGTTCCTGTTCCCCAGTGGTTTGGTGATGGCTCAGTATGCCATGGCCGGTCCAACCGCCGAAGCAGCCTTCACGCTGTTGTCATTGGCAACAGCGGTCACGATGGCAATGGCCATCCGCAGTGCGATGGTTGGGCGAATGACCCAACATCGTCTTTGGGCAACTCGTTGCTTCTTGTTGCTGTGTTCACCCTTGCTACTTCGAGTGGTGGTGGGGTTCACGATCGTCACGGGTACCGAAACGGATTTTGCACACCGTCTTATCGCCTGGACCAGTTGGTTGGTCCCATGGTTCCTTTTCGAAGTCGGGAGAAAATGTCATGACGCTGCACACCGCGAAACCAAGACGTCACGCCTTCACACTGCTTGAACTTCTTGTGGTCATTATCATCATCGGTGTCTTGGCTGGGTTACTGATGCCCGCGGTTCGCACATCCAGTGGATCCTCCAGAAGGATGATGTGCAGCAACAACTTCAAGCAGATCGGGCTTGGCCTTCACAATTATCACTCTGCCTTTGAACACCTTCCTTCCGCCCAAGGAGGAACACTTCGAGGGCCATCCGAACGCGATGGCAACTCTCGACGACTCAGTGGCTTGGTGGCGTTGATGCCATTCATTGAAGCGTCCAGCATGTGGGAAACAATTGCCAACCCCGCTGAGTTCAACGGAATACTGTACCCACCAATGGGTCCGGCACCTTGGGTCGATACCTACGAACCTTGGATCACACAGATCCAAACCTATCAGTGTCCCGCTTCACCGGCCGGTCCTGAGCCATTTGGATTGACGAGCTATGCGTTTTGCGTCGGCGACCAAGTTGACCTGCTGAATGCCGAGCACTCGTCAACGCAAACGGTGCGAGGCATCTTCGCAGGGGCGCATGTCCCAAACTTCCGAACGATCACTGATGGACTGACCAACACGATTGCGATGTGTGAGATCGGCCATGATTCTGGTGACAGCCATATAATCGGACAAACGGCAATTGGGCAGAGCATGGGAATTCTTCAGTCGCCCAGTCGATGCAAAGAAACCCTGGATGTGGATCGTCCCAATTTCTACGAACCATCGGTCCAACTCGCCAGCGTCGGGCGGGGCGGTCGGTGGGCAGATGGAGCTTCGGCAATTGCCGCCGTCAACACAATTCTGCCACCCAATTCGCCAAGCTGTTCCGTCGGAACGCGATTGACCGCCCCAGGCATCTATTCGGCCGGCGGCTTTCACATAGGTGGAGCACATGTGTTGATGGCCGATGGTGCGGTCAAATTCATCACCGAATCGGTCGACCATGGCGACTCAACCGCCGCGGTCGTTCTAACGACGGAATCCGATGAGACGACCACCGCCAACGCTTCCGAAACGGCTGGCGTTGCCGATGACAACTCTTCGAAGCAAACCGACTCGGAATCACCTACCTCAATCTTTCACCCAGAAAGCCCGTATGGTGTCTGGGGTGCACTTGGGACCGCTCGCAGCCAGGAATTGGCGACCACCGAATTTTGATTCAGGAAACCGTTTGGCAACAAAACAGCAGCCTTCTCCATCGATGAAGCAATCCGATACGCTGGATGACATGAGTCCCGCGAGAGATGGCTATCCCGAAAGTGCTGAGCCCCTGCGTCATCGAATGATGTTGGTTCAGGATGCCGTCAGCGAATGCCCCTACATCGATGGCGAACCGGCTCGTATGCCGCTGTACTTTCCGACGCCGCCGCGCCGCAGCGAAGACACCGACACGCTGCTGGCCGCGGGCTTTCGTCGTAGCAGCCAATTCGTCTATCACACGAATTGTCCGAATTGCCGTGCTTGCCAACCAACTCGACTGCGCGCGGATGAGTTCCAGCTGACCAAATCACTGCGTCGTGTCCTGAAGAAGGCGGAGCGTGAACTGACCTGGAGTTGGCAAACCCCGCTAGTCGACACTGATCGTGTTCGTCTTTACAACGACCATCGCAACCTCCGTGGTTTGGCCCAAGATGGCGACATCAGCGCATCGGACTACGAAACGTTTTTGATCGCAACGTGCTGGCCAACGCTCGAGCTTGAGATCCGGCACCAAGACCAATTGGTCGGCGTATCAATCATGGACATCGGCCGACAAAGCATCAGTGCGGTGTACACACACTTTGATCCGGCCGCATCCAAGTTCAGCTTGGGAACATTCGCGGTGCTGCAACAAATTCAGTGGGCCAAAGACAACGGCCGCACCTGGGTCTACTTGGGTTTGTACGTCGCCGAGAACCCGCACCTGAATTACAAATCTCGTTTCGTCCCACAAGAACGTTTGATCGACGGGCAATGGCGTGTCTGCTTGGAGTAGACTCTGGCGTCACACATCCATTCCCCACGCTGTGAGTAGAAACCTTGACGATTTGGTGGTTGGTCGCGCTCGCCGTGACGATGGTGCTGGTCTCGATCCTCGCGTTTCGACTGCATCCGTTTCTGGCGTTGCTATCGACGGCAATCATGGTTGCGATGCTGACCACGCCGGCTCAATTGTCATCGTTCGCATCGGCAAGATTGGCCGAAGGCAAATTCACTGACGCCGAAGCCACGTCCTTCGTGGGGCAATCCGCGTCGGCACGAGTCGCGGATGCCTTTGGTGCCACCGCCGGTTCCATTGGAATCGTGATTGCGTTGGCCAGCGTCATCGGCGGATTGCTGATGCAGTCCGGTGCGGCGGCGAAAATCGTTGACACAATGCTTCGCTGGACCGGGGAACAACGTGCTCCCGAAGCAATGGCTGCGGCGTCGTTTGTGCTGGGCATTCCCGTGTTCTTCGACACGGTTTTCTACCTGATGCTTCCGCTGGCTCGATCCTTGCGACGCAAAACCGGCAAGAACTACGTGTTGTTCATCCTGGCCATTTTGGCGGGTGGATCGATCACGCACTCGTTGATCCCGCCCACGCCCGGCCCACTTCAGGTTGCCGCTTTTTTGGAAGTCGAAATCGGTGCGATGTTGATCGCCGGTCTCGGCATCGGCAGCATCACCAGCGTGATTGCATTGGCAGCGGCTAGAGTCATCAATCACTTTGTCGACCTGCCACTTCGCAACGAAGATGGCGAGGAGATTCGCCCGGAAACCCAGCGACTGGCATCAGCCGGCGATCAATCAACGGAGATCCCACCCAAGCCGCCGTTGTGGCTGTCGCTATTCCCGATCGCTTTGCCAGTGGTTCTGATCGCGTTGGGTTCGACCATCAAATCCATTTACGGAAGCGAAGCCGTCGCGGAATCGGAACTGCTGGGCTGGATCCTTCGCTTGGGCGACAAAAACCTCGCGTTGGGTTTGGGTTGCCTCGTCGCGTTTGGATTGATTCGCTGGGTCCCCAACGATCAGCGACGCAAAGTGATTTCCGCTGCGATCGCCTCCGCCGGATCCATCATCCTGATCACAGCCGCGGGCGGGGCGATGGGCAAAATGCTTTACCAAGCCGGTATCGCAGAAGTCGTCGGCTCCATCGCCAAGGGATTCCCGGGGCTTTGGTTGCTTCCGCTGGCGTTCCTCGTGACGACCGCCATCCGAACAATCCAAGGCTCGGCGACCATCGCGATGATCACTTCGGCCAGCATTCTGCAATCGCTGGCAACCAGCGGCGAGCTTCCGTTTCACCCGGTTTACTTGGCGATGGCGATCGGAGCGGGAAGCAAACCAATCTCATGGATGACCGACAGCGCGTTTTGGATCATCTCCGAAATGACCGGCATGACCGAGAAAGAAGCGTTGCGAACGATCTCTCCCATGAGTGCCGCATTGGGTGTTTCGGCGTTGCTGGTCACCGTGGTTGCCGCGGCGATCTTTCCCGCCGTGTGACCTCATTTTGATCGCGAAACAACAGCCAGCTCACCCAACGAAGTCACAGATGTACCGATGAACGGTTTCAAATTTCTAGTCGAGCGATTTTAATGGGACGTTCTGATTTGCCCAAAAATTGCTAGCAACGAACGTTCATGGATACGACCCAACCCGATTTGATCAACGCCTCCCACTCGGAGAACTCCGTTCCAACTGCCAGCAACAACGCTGGATCCTCGTCGAAGTCAGATGCGCCTGCCATGAGCAAAAGTGAGCGAATTCGCCGCTACATCCAGGCTCATCCCGAGGCTCGAAACACGGAAATCGTTGCCGCTCTGGAAGAACACGGCATCAAATACCAGGACGTCGGGAACGTTCGCTCGCAGGAAAAACGCAAGGCGGCAAAGAAGTCCGCTCCGTCGAAACGCCGCCGCCAAGTCACCGAGGCCCCGGAACCGGCAGCGACGCCAAACCCACCGTCCGCTCCTGCCCCCACTTCGGGTGCTGTCAGCATGGAAACGCTGCAAGCAGGTGCTGAATTCGTGAAGCAAGCTGGTGGAATCGACCAAGCCGAGGCAATTCTCGCCCTGATTCGGCAGATTCGTTCCGTTTGAGCCCGCTTCGAAAGCATCGGACTCGAACCAAATCAAAGGAACGCGAGCGGATTCGCAAATCCCCCGCTCAGCCGCCAACAAGGTGCCTCAAAATCAACCTTTGGCGGGCACTTTGATCAGCCGGCTGATTCGCGTCGCGACTTCGACTCACCATCCACTCGAAGACGGCGGATTTGGCAAAAAACGCGTCGCGAGAATGACACAGACCAATGATCCCAGGGGTCTTCGGCAGCCCGAAAACCCCGAAAAACATTGACTTTGTTTGATAATTCAGTACTCTACAAGTCCCCCCTGCGATCGTCGTTCTCGACCGTTCACGCGATCGCTCCCACCTCTCACCGAATCAAAGCCGCTGGTTTCACCGCCACCGAGCTTCCAGCCTCATGAACAATGCACTGAACTTCCCAAAGCGATGGGTCGCTTTGGACGAATGTTTCTCAGGCCGCGATGCGTCCGCAGGTCTGAAGACCAAGCGTCATCGCAGCGTCTCGAGCAAACGACGGGTTCGAGCTTCGCTGGCACTTGCCGTGCTGGCCGGCGCGTGCGTGGGCACTGGCACCGCAGCACCGAACATTCGTCCATGTTCAGCCGCCGAAGTTGTCGACGTCACCCCTGCCGATTCGGTCGAACAACCAAACGTTGATTCGCAAACAGCGGAGACGTTGCGGTTCTCGTTCAACGGCGTTCCATGGCGTGAAGTGATCCAGTGGCTGGCCGATGAAGCGGATCTGGCATTGCACATCAGTGAGTTGCCATCGGGCAGCTTCACCTACACCGACAACAGTGAGTTCACTGTTCAAGAAGCGATTGACCGAGTCAATCTGTTTCTGATCTCGGAAGGATTCACGTTGGTTCGCAGCGGTCGCTTGCTTTCGGTCATCGATTTGACCGACCCGCGCGGAGTCCAACAGCTTGAAACGTTGGCCGAGTTCGTCGACGCCGAACAACTCGCCGACAGAAAACCACACGACGTCGTCAAATGCATTTTCTCACTCGGTGAGATCGATGGAGAAGACGCTGTTCAAGAATTGTCGGCGCTGAACTTGATGACCAGCCCCACGGTCCTCAACAAAACCAACCAACTGATCGTCACCGATTCCGTCGCGAAACTGAGAAGCGTCCAACGAGTTCTGTCGGCGTTCAAATTGGACGAAATGGACAACGGCACGATCGTCCAGTCGTTCCAGTTGCAACACGTTACCGCGGACGACGTCCTGACTGTTGCTCGACCGCACTTGGGTTTGGCGACGGATGAAATGATCGGCATTGATGTCAGCCTGTCAGCTGATCTGGGTGGTAACAGCATCTTCGTCACCGGCATCGAAGACAAAGTGAAATTGCTGGAAGGTTTGGTCAAAGCGGTCGATCAGCCCGACTCTGCCAAAGTCTCTTCGAACGAACCGATGCAACTTCGGTCCTACCTCGTTCCCGGCGGAAACGTTCGGACGGTCTACAACGTCTTGCAGACACTGCTTTCCGGCAAAACCGTTCGCCTATCAATGGACGATGACGCGGGCACGATCGTCGCTTTGGCTTCGGCTGAAACCCAAGCGGAAATCAGCCAGACCGTGGATGAACTGCAAGCCGCAGACGATGAATTCGAAGTTATCCAACTGAAGTCCGTCGATCCGTCCTACGCGATCAGCTTGATCGATCAGATGTTGGACTTGCCTGACGAGTACGCCGATCCGGATGATATTGATCCCGATACCCCTCGAATCGACGCTGATCCAGGCAATCGCCGGCTATTCGTTCGAGGCAAACGTCATCGCATTGAGCAAATCAAAACCATCGTCGAAGGACTCGAAAAAGGCGGTGCACCAAGCGACGCCGAGCAAATTCGCGTGCTTCCGTTCAAAGGCAAAAACGCGGAACGCTTGCTGGAAACCGGCGCCAAGTTTTGGCAATCGACGAATCCGGTGATCCTCTATCCAGGACACGAATCCGATTCGCCCAACGTGCTTGAACGCGTCCCCAACGAAAACGAAAGCGACGCGTCCGAAAGCTCTGATCCCGGCCCTGACCACAAGGCCCTCGAACTGACCAGCAAACGCAGCCTGACCGACGAGCCCACCGAAGCTCGCTTGCTGACAACCGTCACACGTTCGCGATCTCAACCGATCACTTGCCAAATCACTTCACGTGGATTGATCCTGCAATCCGAAGACACGACGGCACTCAACGAGTTCGAGCAACACTTGCGATCGCTCGGCACATCGATGCAGCCTGCGTCATCTCCGCCGATCGCTTTCTACCTGCAACACATTCGTCCCGACGACGCGCTGCGAATGCTGGCGGAGTTGCTTGAGGGCGGAGAGGCAGCCAAAGAAGGCGAAGCCGGAACGTTGATCAACGGAACGATGACTTCGGTTTCGTCCGGCGGTTACCTCGGGAGCTTCCTGACCACTCGTGACGGAACGATGACGTTGCTGTTTGGCTCCATCACGATCGTTTCCGATTCGCGTTTGAATCGTTTGATCGCTCAGGGATCCTCCGACGACATCGACTTGATCGAAAACTATCTCAAGATCATCGACAAAGACCGCAGCATCACGACGGTGCAAACCTACGGCACTTCCCGCGTCATCGAACTCAAACACACCCGTGCGGCGGACGTCGCCGAAGCCGTTCAAGCAGCCTACGCCGGTCGCATGGCCGAGGGAAATGGCAAAGCCAATGCGGCAGCCGGTGGTGGAAACGATTCCGATGCACGCGACGCGGCTCGCAATGGCGACAGCCGCGGCAACTCGAAGAATCCACCCAAGAAATCGGCCTCCCAAGCGGCTCGTGACTTGGAACCGAAGATGACCGTCGCCGTTCACGAAGCCAGCAATTCCTTGATCGTGACCGCACCTCAGCAACTGTTTGCCGAAGTAGAAACGCTCGTTCAAACGATCGATTCGCGTGGCGAACAAGCGGTCGAAGTCATCATCCCCAGCAGCGATGAAGTCATGGGCGAAGTGCTGCAGCAAGTGCTCGGTGCGTCGACGATCACTAGCCGTCGACCGACCACATCTTCATCCCGCGATCGTTCGCGAGACCGAGGAGGACGATGATGCGATTCTACTGGAACGTCACCATGTCCTCTTCGTTCATCAAGTCATTGCGTCGCACCGTCCTTCGAGCCGCTCTGCCGGTCTCGATGGCAGTCCTGTCCGTTGCCGTGGTTTCGGACGGCAACGTCGCCAACGCACAATCGGGGCTTCGCGAATCGCTGGAACGGCTCGATCGCGATCAAGACGGCGATATTGAACCAGAAGAAATCACGGCTCTCGCTCGGCCCTATCTCGAACGTGTGGCCGAAGCCCGCCGAATGGACCTGAACCGAGACAACTCGGTCGAGCGTTGGCAGGAGGCGGTGCGTATTTATCACGCATTGCAGAACGGCACTTCATCACGAGAAGTTGACCCCGAAAACGAAATCACCGTGCGCCCGTTTGGCCCACTGGACGATGAACCGATGGTTCCCGAGTTTGGGCTGGGTGAAATGAAATTCCAGTACACCGCCGCCGACTATCGCCAAGCCGAACGTACTTTATCGCGAAGTGATCGCAATCGAGATGGATTCCTTGACCGACGTGAAGTGGAACGAGCTGATTGGCGATACCGGGATCCATTCGAAGAAGACTACGACGGTGACAATCGACTCAGCGTCATCGAATTGGCCCAACGCTACGCTCGACGCCGCCTGCTTTCGAATGCATCGGGTGAACTGATCAAGAAACGCCGACGAGTGGGTAGCGAGGTCCGCGAGACAGAACGGCCCAGTCGCGAAGATGACTCACGTTACTGGCGCCGCGATCGTCGCTATTACCTGGCATCGACCGTGATGGAACGATTCGACCAGAATCGCAACGGAAGGCTGGAAGCCAGCGAAACCGTCGCAATGGGCATCCCCTTCGGTCGCATTGACCTCGACCGAGACGGCGAGATTTCTCGCGACGAACTCAACGACCACCTTCTCCAAGTCCAGGAACGAGAAGACCAGGACGCGGAAGGATTGCCGCCGTGGTTCTTTGAACGCGACCAAGACGGCGACCAACAGATCTCGATGCCGGAATTCACCTCCGAATGGACCCCTGAACTGCTGGCTGAGTTTGAATCGTACGATCAAAACGCCGACGGCTTGCTAACCAAAAGCGAGCTCGCGGGATCAACCGCGTTGATGGGTGGCAACTACCGAAACGAAACCGCCTCCGCTTTGCCGCCTCGCAAAACAGTCGTCTCAGAAATCTTCATTGAAGAAGAGTATGTGATCGCCGACGTGAACGTTCAGCTTTCGATCACGCACACGCACGACGAAGCACTCGATGCTTACCTGGTCGGCCCTGACGAGACAAAGATCGAATTGTTCTCCGGAGTCGGCGGGCACGACGACCACTTTGACCGAACTCGGTTCGATGACGACGCACGACTGCCGATCACAAAAGCTCGCCCACCATTTGAAGGAACCTTCATCCCCGAAGGCCGCCTGAAGAACCAACCCAGCCTGAGCTCTTTCAACGGAAAGAACGTTCAGGGCACTTGGCAATTGGTCATCGTGGGGACACGCAGCGAACGGTTTGGATTGCTGCACAATTGGAGCCTCGACATCACACCGGACACGTCGAAGCCCTGAAGACTGAAAACTCAGGATCTAGTCGGCCGTGCGACCGACTTCCAAGTTGGTAAAGAACGCTGCCATCGACGGACTTGGAATTCCATCGTACGGTCATTCAACCCGGAAGTTGCTTTGAGGGACACGTTAGAAGCTTCGCTTTGACGGGTCATCCACTGCGTAGGCTTCGATCTCAAACGGGTTGCCGCGATACGCATCGCGGCCCATCAGCTTCAACACCAACGAAGCACCCAGGTAAGCGGGCAAGAAGAAGGGCCCCCAGCGTTCATACTGCCGCACATGAACTCGCTCATGCCTGCGAGTTCTTTCCAGATCCGCGATCGTGCACCCGAGCACAACGTGGCCGAGAGTCATGGCTGCGGCGGGAACAGGCATCGATCGCAGGCCCCGGGCAATCCAGCGTCCGTGAATTTCAGCGACTCCCGAAACCCACACAACGCGCCCCCCCAACAACAACCCGATCGTGATTCCGATCAGCGTGTTGGGAGCGGCCCATAGATACCGCAACCAACGCAATTACTTGTCAAACCACTTCTTAATCGCATGCAGAGTTGTCGCTCGCCCGGCACGTGCGATGGAGGTCGTCAGCGGAATCTCCTTCGGACAAACCGCGACGCAGTTCTGAGCGTTCCCGCAGGACGCCAAACCGCCGGGTCCTTCAAGTGCATCCAGTCGCTCGCCGGCCAACGATTTTCCGGTGGGATGGTTGTTGAATAGCATCGCCTGCGAAATCGCGTGTGGACCGACAAACGCTTCGGAGTATGCCTGACTCTTGCGAGCCTCGAACTCCTCAGCTGTTTCACCAGACTTTTGCGTCAGCTCGATCTTGTTGTATTGAGGGCAAGCCTCGAGGCAACAACCACAGCTCATGCACTGGCTTAGCGGGTAATTGCGTTCTTGGTCTTCCCGCAAGATCCGCTCGCCAGCACCCATGTTGTAGTAGCTGTCGACGGGCACCCAAGCTTTGACTCGCTCCAATCCTTGGAACAACCGAGCCCGGTCGACGACGAGGTCACGAACGACGGGGAATTTGCTCATCGGCTCCAAAACGATTTCATCAGCATTGTCCACAAGCAAACGATCGACCAACGCACTGCAGCTTTGACGAACTCGGCCGTTGATGACCATCGTGCATGAACCGCAAACCTCTTCCAAGCAACCGCAATCCCAGGCAACGGGAGTCACCTTCTTGCCATCGCGATTGGTTGACTGAGCGGCGATCCGTTGCAGAACGCTGATCACGTTCATCTCCGGCTCATACTTGATCTTGTGCAGTTCCCAGTACGGAGCTTCTCCGGGAGCGTCCTGACGGCGCACACGAACGTTGATGAACTCGGGTCGTTTCTTTGTCGAAGGTTCGAGAGCAATCATCGGATCAAGGATTCAAAAGGTGGTTGAGAGGCAGTGCGGTGAACAAAGCGATTGGCGGGAAACGCAAAGGTTGAAAACGAAGGAGAACTCAGTTGGCTCCCACCAACCCCGTGCCCGATTTCGATTGAGCCAACTTCTTGGCAGCCCGTTCGTTCCAAACTTCTTCGATCGCCTCGGCACCCACCAATCCGTACAAACGCGGACGAGGTGGGATCAACGATGTATCAACATCTTCGTAAGCGAGATCCGGTTGGTTCGTGCTGGCGTTCCAGGTTGCAACCGTGGTCTTGAGGTACTTCTCATTGTTGGCTTCAAACTCATCGCACCATGCTTCGGCTTGGCGACGACGCTCAACGGGATCCTCGGAAGTCAACGATGGCTTCTTGAAGTCAGGCTTGAAGTGAGCCCCACGGCACTCGTCTCGTTGCAAAGCTCCCTTGAGCAGGGCTTTTGCCAGTGGGAACATGTCTTGCAATGACTTCGCAAAAATCACGTTTTGGTTGGTCCACGATCCTGTATCGGCCAGTGAAACCTTCATTGCTCGCTCGTGCAGTTCGTCGACCTTCTTGATCGCTTCTTCCAATTGGTCGTTGCGACGAACCACAGTGGCAACGCGAGTCATCAGATCGCCCAACTCTTGGTGAATCAGATATGGGTTCTCGTCGCTTCCCGCGTTTCCGTTGAGCAAGTGGTCGTGGCGGTCTTGCTGTGCCTTCACAGCGGAATCAAGCAGCGATTGAGGCACGTCGTCCGCACCCGACTTCTGCGATGCCGAGTAGTTCATGATGGACGAACCGGTGAACAATCCGGTGAAGATGCACGACAACAACGAGTTCGCACCCAAACGGTTTGCACCGTGATAGTGGTAATCGCATTCGCCAATCGCGTACAAACCGTCGATGCTGGTCATGTGATTGCGAGGTGCACCGGCTTCCAAGCCGCCGTCTTCGCTCTTCGCATAATCCGCCCACAATCCGCCCATGCTGTAGTGAACAGCCGGGAAAATCTTCATGGGTTCGTCGCGTGGATCGACCCCTTGGAATTTTTCGTAGATCTCGAGGATACCGCCGAGTTTTCGATCCAGCTCGTGACGGGGGATGTGCGTCAGATCGAGGTACACGCACATGCGATCGTCTTCGACACTGAGCCCTTCGTTGACGCAGATATCAAAGATCTCACGCGTCGCGATGTCGCGCGGAACCAAGTTCCCGTATTCGGGATAGCGTTCTTCCAAGAAGTAGTAGCGATCCGCTTCGGGAATGTCGCGAGGACCGCGAGAATCCTGAGGGGTGCGTGGAACCCAAACGCGTCCGCCTTCACCACGAGCCGATTCGCTCATCAAACGCAGCTTGTCAGCACCAGGAATCGCCGTTGGGTGAACCTGAATGAATTCCGCGTTGGCGTACTTGGCACCATTTTGGAAACAACGGCTCGCGGCACTGCCGGTGCAGAACACGCTCATCGTGCTGCGACCGTAGATCAAGCCACATCCGCCCGTCGCAACCACGACCGCGTCCGCCGGAAACGCTTTGATTTCCATTGACACCATGTCTTGAGCCACCACGCCGCGACAGCGTCCGGTTTCATCTTGGATCGGGCCCAGGAAGTCCCAGAATTCGAACTTACGAACGTTGCCTTCGGTTTCTTGGCGACGCACTTGCTCGTCCAAGGCATACAGCAACTGTTGTCCGGTGGTCGCCCCCGCGAATGCGGTTCGTTTGTAGAGAGTCCCACCGAACCGCCGACGGTCGATGAAACCTTCGCCAGTACGGTTGAACGGCACGCCCAGGCGGTCCATCAGCTCGATGACCTTGGGTGCCCAGTAAGCCATTTCCTTGACGGGCGGTTGGTGATTCAGAAAGTCACCCCCGTAGACCGTATCGTCGAGGTGTTTCCACTCATCGTCGCCCAGCTGCCGAGTCGCGTCGTTGCAGCTGTTGATGCCGCCCTGCGCGCACACGCTGTGCGAACGTTTGACCGGCGTCAAACTGATCAAATCGACTTGGGCGCCCAGCTCGGTCAACTTCATCGTCGACGCCAAACCGGCCAAACCACCCCCAACGACAACCACGCGAGTGGGCGAGTTGGATTGTGCCATGGAATGTTTCCTTCAAAGAATCAAAATGGGTGGTTGCAAACTTATTCGGTGATCAAGTCGTCGTCAGAACCGGATGCACTCTCGGCTTCCTCGACGTCGACTGGTGTTCGTTTCTCGGGCATGTCGTAAGCCAAACCGGTTTCCTTGGCCGCTTCGTACATGATGTTTTCATCGGCTCGGGCCTGAGCGATGTCTTCGGCGTCCATTCGGACCGCACCCCACCAAGCCGCTGTTCCAATAACCGCCAAAATGACTCCGAAGGCCACACATACTTTGGTGGCTCGCTGCTGAGCTTGTGGCGAAACCCAAAATCCCCAGGTGATTCCAGCGGTCCAGATGCCGTTGGCCAAGTGATAAACCGTCGCCAAAACGCCCGCCAAGTAAAACGCTGGCCAGACGTAGCCCTGCATCGCTTGGCCAAGTGATGAGGCAGCGTTGTATGGGTCAAAGCTCGCAAACCCGAGCGGCTCCATGATCGCCAGCCAAAATCCGGCATGGAACCAACCGTGCAGGTGCAACACGTGAGTCATCAAGAAAACCAGGGCGATCAGCCCAGTCCAGCGTTGCCACACATAGCGGCGGTTGCCGGTGAATTGATAGTTTCCGAGGTTGGACTTGCCCGTCCGGATGATCCAAACGCCCAAAATCGCGTGGAACAACAACGGAGCAAAAATGCCTCCCCATTCCACCACGGGCAGCAAATCCCCGAGGCTATGGATCATAAACACCGCTCGTTGGAACGTTTCCGTCCCGTTGAGCAGACTGGCGTTGGTGGTCAGGTGAATGACCATGTAAACGCCCAGCGGCACAATCCCGGTCAGCGAGTGCAGTCGTCGAATGGCGAATTCGTGACGCAGGAAAAACGATTGCGAACGAGTGAGTTCAGACACGGGGGTCCAGGTCTTCTTGAGGTGGAAACTGGCCAATCGAAGAACCGTCGTCCACCGTTTGAGATAACGCCGCAACGCGTCCATCCTATCGGTTCAATCGGCTCAACCCTCGGAGTTTACGCCTTGGGGACAGTTCAGCCTAGAGAGCCGCGGGAATGGTTCCCCGCAACTGCGACCATCTGTCGCTGAAGTGTCCCCCTGACAACTTCTGAGTTTGCGATCAAACCGTCGCCCAGGTCCAAATCCTGAAAAATGCGGATTGTCGCAGAATGCCTGCCCGTAAATTGCCCTCGGGGGCATCCAGCACGGCATGGGCATGACCAAACGGTGCCAGCAGAAGAGTCACCGAATGATTATTTCGTGAATTGATTTCTTCTTTCGAATCATTGGGACTCGACTTTTGATGTCAGTGGTTATCCTGACGACAAACACGTTGACCTTCGTTTGGCCCGATGGACCACCCTGTTGATCACTTTTTTGCCCAACCAATCGTCCACCGTCTTGCCCCCTCGCCGCCGGCGAACGGGACCTTTTTCGCGATCCAGCGCGACGGTTGCGCCTGCTAAAACGGCGGCTGAGCACCGAGCGACGCGGTCGGTTCGTTCGATTTTCATCAGCGACGTTCACCTGGGGCTGAGGCACGCTCAAGTCGACCGGCTGCTTGCTTTTCTAAACAGCCACTCACCTGAACACTTGTATCTTGTTGGTGACTTCATCGACGCCCGCGTGCTGCACATGCAGCCGTATTGGCCGCCAATTTACGATCGCTTGCTGAATCGATTGGCCGAGCTCGCCGCCGAAGGTACCGCGATTCATTACACGCCGGGAAATCACGACGATTACCTGCGGCATGTCGATTGGCCCGAAATCGCTGAGTCGGATGACGTGACTGTCGGCGAACAATTCGTTCACGAAACCGTCGATGGCCGCCGCGTCGTGGTCCTGCACGGTGACCAATTCGACAAAGTCGAACGCCAAGCCCACTGGCTCTCACTGATCGGTACGTTCCTGTACACGATTCTGCTAACCGCTGACCGAGCGATCAACCGCGTGCTGAAATGGTTGCGGATGAAGCCTCGGCGGATCAGCCGTTATTTGAAACAGACCACGAAACGCATGGTTCAGTGGGTCAGCGGATTCAAATCAAAAGTCCGCCAGCACGCTTGCGAAAACGACTGCGACGCAATCGTTTGCGGTCACATCCACATTCCAACCGTGCGACGACTCAGCCCCACGTCGGACAATCCCGATGCCAAGCGTCCTTTGTATTTCAACCTGGGCGACTGGGTCGAAAACGCCACCGCGATGGTTGAGTACGGAAACGGAGAACTGGAACTGATCGATTTCGACCAACCCGATCGAGTTCCCCCGGCATCCGCCAAATCCCAATCCCAAGCCACCGACCAACTCACCCCCAAAGCCGCCGCCATCAAACGCCACCTCTTCACCGGCATGGGGTGAAACGAGGTTCGACGCGTGGTGAGACCAGTCGCAAGCCGGCTTCCAAAGCCTCTCGCTAGCAAATTCGCTTCAGATAGCCTTTGGGAGCCACGCTAATCAAAAGCTTGTTATCTATCGCATGATCAATCTCAAACTCGTCGTGCGAAGCCAGATATGCATGCACAGCCGACTGCGGGCTATTGCCCGGCCCCCAAGAACGGTCCGGATACATCTCTCCTGGCAACTCTTCGACAATAGTATCGAATACCACGCAATAGCTTCCCACACTAGCTAGTCGTGCATAGGCTTCCAATTCCGCCAGCACGTGATCGTGAGTGTGATTGCTGTCCAGACAGACGAGCACCCGCTTTTTACCCTCAGCATGTTGGTGAACCTGGTCGATGATACTTTGCTCAATACTGGATCCTTGAATCATCGTGATTCGCTTGGCCATTGGATGAGCCAAAACCGCCTCTCGGTTATGCTCGCGAATGTCGATATCCACGCCAATCACTTGCGCTGAGGCATCACCACCGCACGCAGCATTGAGCTCCAGAAGCGAGGCCGAAAGGATTAACGAGCCACCATGTGCGATCCCAGTTTCAATGATCAAATCGGGTTGGATCCGCCACACTAGCTCCTGCATTGCGACGATGTCTTGCGGGTACTGGATGATCGGCCGACCCAACCAGGAAAAATTGTACGAATACTTCGGTTGAGTGCTCTCTCGTACAAACGCTCGACCTGCTTGGGCCATCGCGGTGTTGGGATACTCCGCAATTCGATCCTCGCACTCTTTTTCAAAAGCTGCGATTGGGTTGTTTTCACTCATGGCTATTTTCGAGGGATGTGAGGGTTGTACGATTGCCCCAGAACGCAAACGGCTCATAGTCTGGGTATGGATAGTGGCCAAGATTCAACCGAATCGAAGCCTGACGTTGCTCGATATGCTGTTCAACGATGCTGCGAACAGAAACAGGACTTCCGCTACAGATGTTGACAATACCATTGTGGGATGTTGACTCCGCCACCACCGCCAAACTGCGGGCAACCTCGACGACAGGCAAATAATCACGCAACTGTTCACCTCCCGACATATCAAAGGCGTCATCACCACGATCAATCGCTTGATCTAATTGAGCGAGAAGACTGCGGGGATTCTGCCCGAAGCCATGCATGTAAAACAAGCGGGCCCAAGACAAATGAAACGGTGTCACAGTACGCAGCAGTTCCAGGCCGCGTCGCAGGTTGTCTTTACCCAGTGCGTAGGCGACGACCGGCGAGGTGTTCAAAGTCTCCTCTAAACATCCCTGTTGCAACCCGTACTCTAAACAGGTTCCGGTCGCGACCACTCGATTGCAACCATTCTGAACTAGGTGCTGGATAAAAAGATAGGAAGCAGGTGCGTACTGTTCGAAATGGGCCAATTCACGAAAGTTGTTTAGCCCTGGCCAAGCAAGGTGTGCCAAAACATCATAGCCACGCAGCAGGCTCTTCGAAATACAATCTGGATGATTGATGTCACCATGGAGATGGCGAACGTCGTTTCCCCACTCAAGCTCAACAGCCCGCTTTCCGGAACGACTGAAGACAGTGACATCATGTCCGCGACGAACCATCTCCCGCACAAAGTGCCGGCCGATGAACCCAGTGCCGCCTGTCACCAAAACTTTCATGCCTTGAAACCACAGGCGACCGTATTCCGCGACGCATTTTCAAAGCCGCAACTGATTTCGCACTCGCGAGATGGCACTTCACCAACATAGACTGACTTCATAGCTACCGCTTCTCAAACAACAAATCAATCGTACGAATTGTCCTGGCCTATCTTCAGGAAGCTGCGATCAACATGAGAGATTTTTAAGAGCCCTCGAGCAACCTGCCCGAATCAATGATTCCCTATACCCAAAATCATCTGCGTGGATCTCTCGACGTGCACCGTCAGAGGTCAAACAGACTAAGTCTCTTGATGCTCTGTTTTCGAAGACACCATACAACTGTCGAATGTAACGAGTTCCGAGTCTTTGGCAGACACCATCGTAATATTCCCTGGCCACTGAATCCCGATCCTTGAATCCAGGTGATGAAAACCCCTCGCAAAATCTGGTTGATGGTATTCATTCATTTGGTAGAGAACTTCCGTGCACTCCGTTTGGGTCTGAAAACCATGTGCAAACCCTGCCGGTATGTAAAGAGCGTCACGGTTTTCTTCATCCAAAACAAACCCTTCCCATTGACCGAAAGTAGGTGAATTGACTCTGCAGTCCACCAGCACATCAAAGATAGCACCGCGGGTACACCGCACGATCTTCACTTCTTCACAAGGCTTCGCTTGAAAATGCATTCCACGCAGCGTCCCTTTATGCTGATTGAATGAAACGCTGCACTGAACCAACCGATCACACAGCCCTTGCTGCCTCAGTTCGTCACTGCACCACGTCCTCGCGAAGAACCCTCGTTTGTCGTTATGTGGCTCGATCTTGAGCAGCCAAGCGTCTTCAAATTTGGTCGAACAAAATTGCATCGTCGAGACTGAACTTTCCAATGACACGAAAACTAACTTGTCGCAACCCACAGAAAATCAAGCGACACGAACCTCGGGAATAGGAATGATGAACTTGCCACCATTGGCACGAAAGGATGCTTGCTGCTTCATGATTTCCTCAGCAAAATTCCACGTCAAAAGCAGGCAATAGTCTGGCTGGTCGTCCAACAAACGCTGGGGATCACAAATCTCCAAATGGGTCCCTGGAGTGTAACGCCCTTGTTTGACCGTGCTTCGGTCCACCACGTAGTCAATCAGATTGGCATCGATACCAAAGTAGTTCATCAACGTGCTCCCCTTCGCCGAAGCACCGTAGACGGCAATCCGATTTCCTTCATCTTTGAGTTGATGAAGTTGTGCGGTGAGCGCCTGACGCAGGTCCTCTACACGCGAAGCAAATCGATCGTGATGTTCTTTGCTGTGCACCCAATTCGCTTCGGCAGCAAGCATTTCTTTAACCGCCTCCCCCACTGCTTCGGCGGATGCGTGGGTTGCAAAAATCCGCAATGATCCGCCATGGATTGCCAGGTGTTCGACGTCAACAATATCGAGGCCATGACGAGCGAACAAAGCGACCAAAGCGGTAAGCGAGAAGTAGCAAAGATGCTCGTGGTAAATGGTGTCAAACTCAACGTGATCAATGAGATCGCCCAAATACGGGGCCTCAACGACGACATGTCCACCAGGTTTCAACAAAGATTGAAAACCCTGCACCACACCGTTGAGATCCGGTACATGTGCCAATACATTGTTCGCGTGAATCACGTCGGCTTGCTTTCCCTGATCAGCGAGCGTATTCGCTACGCTCGAACCAAAGAACTCTGCGATTGTTGGGATTCCTTTTTCTTCAATTGCTACTTCTGCAATATTTCGCGCAGGCTCGATCCCCAGCACAGGAATCCCCAACCGTGCATACCATTGCAACAAGTATCCGTCATTGCTGGCTATTTCTATGACCTGACTCGACTCGTCTAAGCTTTTTTCGTCGGTCAATCGTTCAGCGATCTGACGCGCATGATTCACCATCGTGTCAGAGAACGACGAAAAGTATGCATAGTCGCTAAACATGCTTTCCGGAGGAACGGTTTCGGTAATCTGCACCAAAGCACAGTCCAAGCACCGAACCAACTCCAACGTCCAACGAGGCTCAGGGTTCACCAGCTGATCTGAGCTCAACAGAGCGTTGGCCAAAGGGGTTTGCCCTAGCGACAGTACAGCACTCAGGCGGCCGCCGCCGCACGACCGACAATTTTGTTTGATACCATCTGATTCGCGTTCGCTTGGAAGTAGTTCTTGTACCATTGGATTGTCCTTGTCAGTCCTTCGCCCAAAGAAAATGCGGGGTTCCATCTCAAGAGATTACGAGCCTTACTAGCGTCCAAATATTGATGCTGGATTTCATTCGACGCTTCTCCCAATACCTGCGGGTGAAGAGTTGAACTCATCGTAGCGAGGACTTGCTCGACCAGTTCTAAAACCGAAACTTGAATCTCTGTAGAAAAATTAAATGCTTCACCATGGAGCTCAGGCCGTTGCGCCATCTGCTCGGCCAAGTGCATGTAGGCGGCGGCGCCGTCCTCAACATAGAAGTAGTCGCGAACAAACGAACCGTCGGAACGAATGACCGGCGATTCATCACGCAACACTGAACGGATGGTGCCGGGGATAATCCGGTTCCAATTCAGATCCCCTCCGCCGTAAAAGTTGCCGCAACGAGTCACGCAGACCGGCAAGTTGTAGGTGTTCGCATAAGTCTGAGCGATCAAATCGCCACATGACTTGCTGACGTCATACGGGTGCATCCCGACCAAGGGTGTTTCTTCGGTGTAAGGCAACACTTTCGCATCCCCATACGCTTTGTCGGAGGAGGCCACGATGATTTGCTCCACCTTGGGACTGCGACGGCAAGCCTCCATCAACTTCCATGTTCCGCCAATATTGGCCTCGAAGGTTGAAATCGGATTGCGATTGGCGATTCCAACGATGGTCTGTGCCGCCAAGTGCATAACGGTTGAGACTTCATGCTCTCCCAAAACACGTTCCAAGCATTCTTGATCGCAGATGTCTCCGCGAACAACGGTCACTCGATCAAGATCGCCACAACGGACGATCTCAGCGTTCGGTGTCCAATCGCGGATCAAACAAATCACGTCCGCTTCCGCTTCCAGCAATTGTTTGACTAGCCAACCGCCAACCAGTCCAGTCGATCCAGTCACCAATACGGAACGATCTCTCCAAAAGCTTGGCTGAAAGGCTGCTTTGCTGGTGTGGGAAACGTTCATAACTATGCTCTTGAAATTGTAATTCGTTGTGGATGAGGCTGGGCGTCATCAACGTTCACACCCATTGCGAAGATCTGATCAGGCTGCCTTGGCTTTGGTGGGGCCGATTCGGAAACGAGGTTGTTGCACATCGCGATCCCACGTTCGCCATGGGGCACGGTCCTCGTCCCACAATCGCTGCAGATAGTGCTTGTCACGAAGCGTGTCCATGCACTGCCAGAATCCGTCGTGACGATAAGCTGCCAATTGCCCGTCGGCTGCTACGCGCTCGAGAGCATCCGCTTCCAGGCTGTCTCGATCGGATGACAAGTAATCAAAAATGCCAGGTTCAAGGACCAAGAATCCACCGTTGATCCAGCCTTCTCCCGAAACGGGTTTTTCAGTGAAGTGATCGACGAAGTCACCGTTCATGATCAACCCGCCAAATCGTGCCGGCGGACGAACCGCGGTGACAGTTGCCAAACGTCCATGTGAACGATGGAAATCGAGCAAGGCTTCCACATCCACGTCACTGACACCGTCTCCGTAGGTCAGCATGAACGTGCCATTGTCCAATCGGGACTTTAAACGCAGCAAGCGGCCGCCGGTCTGAGTGTCAATTCCCGTGTCGAATAAATTAACACGCCAGCTTTCGGCTTCGGTCTCTTTTCGTGCGACCACGTTGCGACCAAAGTCGATCGAGAGATCACCAGAAAGGTTGTACTGATCGAGAAAGTAGTTCTTGATGAAGTCGCCCATGTATCCACAAGCGACATTGAACTCTTCTTGGCCGTGATGAGCAAAGTGCTTCATGATGTGCCACAGGATTGGACGACCGCCAATCTCGACCATTGGTTTCGGTCGGCTAGTGGTTTCTTCTTGCAGTCTTGTGCCGAGTCCACCGGCAAGCAATACGATCGACATTGACCATTCCTTTAGTCATCGAAGCACGAGTGAGTTCCCACGCCTTTGGGCACCCGAAGTGCGTGAAACCTTAGCGTCACTTACATTCTCCAACAATACCGAAACACAGAAAGTACTCGCTCCAATTTTTTGAGTTCCGAGCTTCGATATTGACTCGCCCACAATGCGGTTGATATCGAGTTTCCCTGGATGCTCTGCCCACGGCATGGCCGTCCACTGACAGACATCCCTTGTCTTGCACGTGAATTTTCACCCGACAATCCCGCATCCAAACCGCCATCCAGAGAGCTTTCGCCGTGATCATCAGCCTAATCATCCCGACACGAGAAAGAGCTGATTACCTCAAAGAGTCAGTGCAAACGGGATTGAAAATTGAAGACAATCAGTTTGAACTTATCGTTAGCGACAATGCTAGCAATGACCACACTCGCGAAGTCGCCAGCTCGATCAAAGATCCTCGCTTTAAATACATCAACACGGGCGAGAGAATCTCGATGCGTCAAAATTTCGAATTCGCGCTGCAGCACTGCAACGGCGATTACGTGATTTACATGGGCGATGACGACGCGATTCTGCCGGGACAATTCCAATTCCTGAGGCAAATCCTCGAGCGTTATCAACCGGACGCGTTGAGCTGGGACCGACCCACCTATGGCTGGCCAGTCCAAGGCTATGGAAAGAGAACAGGAAGCGTGAAATTCCTGCGGAACGAACTCTTTGGAGGAGTCGAAGCCATCGATTGTGGCGAGTCCAAACAGCAATTACTAGCTTGCAACTTAGGTGCGAAGGGGCCCAAACCAGCCATTTACCACGGCTGTGTCTCTAGGAAATTCTTGAACCAAATCACCGACGCCAACGGCGTTTGCTTCGGTAGCAGCATTCCCGATGTGTACGTGACCTACCAAGCCGTGTTGAACAACGCCAACGCCCTTCACACCAGCCATCCCTTCTCAATCAACGGCTACAGCCCAGCGAGCACTGGCGGTAGTCAACATGCCTACGACTCCAAAGACCCTCGAAGCCGACCAGCTCATCAATTCGGGCAGGAGAACCAGACTGACCCGGTTCAAGATGTCATGGGCTACGCCTTGTCGGTTCCACTCGCGTTCTTTTCCACACTCGAAACCATTCGCCTGAAATCTCCGGTCGAAATCGAACCACCCGACTACACAGCTTGGTATCACTACGTCCTTACTTCTGCCCGCCCAAATGATGTAGAGACCCAAGCCCTTTTACTGGAAATTTTGACTCAACACGCCGAAAACACTGGCACACTCTCCTGTCTTGCCGAGGCCGAAAACACCACCGTCGTTGTCACCGGCAAAACTCGCAAATACATCCAGAGCATTGAAAAACTCCGCACCCTAATGCACCGCAAGCGAATCTCGGCGGAAATTGAGGGCAACAACAATGCTCTGACTGCCGCATTGACCTACGACCGTGTCATAGGCGACGACTACTCGGGTATATTGGACGGCAGTCGTTCCCGCAGCTTGTGTTGGAAGGCAACGATGCGACGTAGTCGCGACCCAAGATCGGTCGCGAGAGCAGCCTGATTTGCTTGCAAGTCAATTCCTCCGGTCGAGTACAAAATCGGCCGGAGATTGTCATTGACGACAATTTGCCTTCGTGTCAGGCGTTGGCTTTCATTCGGGACTGGATCTCGGAAACGACGTCGTCGATTTTGACTCGGGTTTGTTCCAGGGTGTCTCGGTCGCGGATGGTGACGGTTTTGTCCGTCAGGGAATCGCCATCGACGGTGATGCAGTACGGCGTTCCAGCCTCGTCCTGACGACGGTAACGTCGACCCACCGCTCCCTTGGCGTCGTAGAAGACGTTGTAATGCTCTTTGAGCGCACCGTAGATCTCTTGCGCGACTTCCGGCATCCCGTCCTTCTTCACGAGCGGGAATACGGCGGCTTTGATCGGTGCCAAACGTGGGTCCAATTTCATGACCGTTCGAGTTTGCATTTTGCCGTTTTCGTCGGGCGCTTCGTCTTCCGTGTACGCTTCGCAGAGGAACGCGAGTGCAGCACGGTCCGCACCTGCGGAAGGCTCGATCACGTGCGGCACGAATTTCTCGTTCGTGATGTCGTCGCGGTAGGCAAGGTCTTTGCCGCTGCCGCGATGCTTCGGCTTGCCGTGCTCGTTCAGTTCGACGGTCATCGGATTGGTCGCCGGATCCAGCTTGCCTTCCATGTGGCTGCGAAGATCGAAATCGCCGCGGTGCGCGATCCCTTCCAATTCGCCGTATTCACCTTCGGGAAGGAAGGGGAATGCGTACTCGATGTCGGCGGTTCCGACGCTGTAGTGAGCCAGTTCCTCGGTGTGGTGCTCCCGCATGATTAGCGATTCGCTGGACAAACCGAGTTTGGTGTACCAAGCCATTCGGCGATCACGCCAATAGCGGTACCACTCCTGCGACTGATTTGGGTGGCAAAAGAATTCGATCTCCATCTGCTCGAACTCACGCGAACGGAACGTGAAGTTTCGCGGCGTGATCTCGTTGCGGAAGCTCTTGCCGACCTGGCCAATTCCAAATGGGATGCGAACGCGAGAGCTGTCGACGACGTTCTTGAAGTTGACGAAAATGCCTTGCGCGGTTTCCGGACGCAAGAATGTCGTGTCTTCCTCGCCACCCAAAGCACCCAAGGTGGTCTTGAACATCAAGTTGAATTCGCGGGGCTCGGTCAGTGTTCCGAGCGTCTTCGCGTCGGGAGCCAATACATTTTCAGTGGAATCGAGCTTGTCCAGCGTCAGCGATTCTTTTTCGACGGTCAGTTCATCCGCGTTCTTGGCACGAAGCTTGAAGAACTTCATGCCAAGGCGTCGCACTTCGTCTTCTTCTTGCTCGATCTCAGCAAGCGTCGAAACAAAGATTTTCTTGCCCTGGTATTCCACAAAACGGCCACGGACTTGGTCAAAGCGATATCGCTTCTTCGATTCGCGACAATCCACCATGTGATCATGGAAAAGATCGTAGTGGCCGCTGCACTTCCAAACCTGCGGGTGCATGATGATCGTGCAATCCAGCCCCACCATCTCGAACGTTGATGGAGCACCGACCGGCGACACCAATTCGTTGTGCCCGGAGATCATGTCGTGCCACCACGCATCTTTCAGATTGCGTTTTAGCTCCACGCCCAACGGCCCGTAGTCCCAGAAGCCTTGGACACCGCCGTAAATTTCGCTGGATTGAAAAAGAAAACCGCGTCGTTTGCACAACGACACCAAGGCGTCCATTGATTTCATGAGAATCGGGCAGGCAATCGGGGAGTGAAGGGAAATCCAACCCAACATTGTCCCCAAATTCGTTCGCTAGCCTATCCCACTGGTCCAAACGCGAAGAACCGTGAATCTGCCCTGAGTTGACAGCGTTTGGAACGAAAAACCGCCGAAATCCCGGGAGATTTCAAACCGGAATTCAATAGCGTGACGAGCCGAATCCGGCCGGAGTGGCCATTTGCGTGCCGCCCGCATTGAACGATGCCGCGTCGCGGGTCGAGTTGATTTGACGGCTGAGTGCCGCCACTCGTTCGCTGACCATCGCACCGTTGGGGCCCAAAACGCCTCCACCCAGGGCGAGAGCACGCTGGTAATTCTGCAATGCCTGAACAGGATCGTTGCTGGCCTCTCTCAAACGAGCCAGTGCCAACCACGCTCGAGCGTTGTTGGCGTCTTGTTGCACGGCGTCTTCCAGGTACTTCAGTGCGGTTTGTGGTTCGCCGTGTTCTTCGTAGAGGCGAGCCAGTTCGATACGTGGTTCGGCCAAGGCAGGGTTTTGTGCGGCCCAGTTCTTCAGCAGCGTGAAGGCTCGGTCAGGACGTCCGGAATCGACCAGCAATACCGCCAAACCGCGATGACAGTCGACGTGATTGGGATCATGGTCCAGACATTGATTGTAAAGGGCTTCGCTTTGGCGGATCAGATTGGGATCTTGTCGCTGATTTCCCAATCGATGCGTCGTGGCGGCCAAGTTGTAGTAGCCGTCCGAGTCGGTTGGATCCGAAGCAATCGCTTTCTGAAATTGCTCCATCGCCGCCGTGTATTGGCCTTGGTTGTACAGAGCCGCACCTTGCGTGTTCTGACTTCCGGCGGCCCATTGGCACCCGGTCATCGTGGCGAAAATCGTTCCCGCGATCAGGGAAGCGGTCAAACAACTCCAAATGGTCAATCGACTTTGCCGAACGGGCTCAGTCGCCGATCCCGCCGCCGCGTTCTCATTTGGATTGAAAATCCGCAAACCGTTCGGGTTCGTTGTGGTCGCGTCATTGGCATGCAACGGCTTGCCGACCGAAACCGGGGAGGCGGACGAAAGATAAGAATCGTTGCGAAGAGCAGGGCTGGGCATCGTTAGCGACTGGGTGCTGGAGCCATTCGGAAAACGCGCAGGTTGAACACAAACGCGCGTCATGCAGCCCTGTACTAGTCCTTTCTGACGAACCGTCGCAAGACCGACGATTCACGTTGCGTCAATTTGTGGGTTGCCGCTACAAGGAAGGCACCCACGGTCTCGCCCCGCACCCCGACACACGTCACGAAAAAAGGATTTTTCAAATGGCGTCTTCCAACGGATTGTCACTGCAAGAAATCGCCGATCTCGTCGGTGGTCAATTGCTCGACTTCAGCGACTGCACCACTGACGAGGCCAATGCGTCGGACGGTGCCGTTCAAGGAAAATCCCCGAGCGTTGAAATCTCCTCCACAATTTGCACGGGTGCTGCTCCGCCGGCCGAAGCGGGACCTCAACAAATCACGCTGATCGACCAAGCCAACCACGCGGGCCAATTGGCTGACAGCCAAGCCTTCGCGGTGATCGCACCCGAATACGTGGCAGCCTCCCCGATTCGCTTGCAGATTTTGGTCGATGATCCCCACGCAGCGTTCACGAAACTGGTCAGCCACTACCGTCCGGCACTTGGCGAGACGATGCCGGTCAGCGGAATCGATCCGACAGCCAAGGTGGATCCAACCAGCCAAGTACATCCCTCGGCCAACATCGGTGCGAATGTCGAAATTGGTCCCGGTTGCACCATCGCACCGGGAGTCAACATTGGGGCGGGGTGCCAAATCGGTGCGGACTGCACGCTGCATCCCAACGTGACTCTGTATGCCTACTGCCAACTTGGCGAGCGTGTCACGTTGCATGCCGGCACCGTCGTGGGAGCCCACGGCTTTGGATACAAAATGGTCGACGGTCGCCACATCCCAACGGCACAACTCGGCTATGTCGTGATCGAAAACGATGTGGAAGTCGGCGCCAGCTCAACGATCGACCGTGGCACTTATGGTGCGACACGAATCGGTGAAGGCACCAAGATCGACAACCAAGTCATGATCGCGCACAACTGCCAAATTGGTCGACACAACTTATTGTGCAGCCAAGTCGGAATCGCAGGCAGCTGCACAACGGGGGACTATGTCGTCTTGGCCGGCCAAGTCGGGCTGAAGGACCACATCGCATTGGCCGACGGAGTCATCGTCGGTGCTCAAGCCGGTGTGATGGATGACCTTGCTCCCAACCAAGTCTATTTGGGTTCGCCAGCAACACCGCAACGCGATCAAATGCAGATCATGGCCGTTCAACGCAAACTGCCGGAGATGCGTCGTGAACTGAAACGACTGACTCAACGAATCGACCGGCTGAGTGAAGCTTTGGAAGAACAACCCGCCGACACCAACCAGCGCAAAGCGGCCTAATCAACTTAGGTTCCCGCATAGCTGCACTGCCATGACAAACGCTCTCCCAATGCGACACGCGGTTCACGATACCAGCGAAAGCCGGCCGCTTGATTGCGAATCAATTCTCCGCGACGTGCCCGATGGCGCGCCGGTTGGTTTGATCGCGGGGTGGGGACGTTTTCCAATCTGCGTTGCCGAAAAGCTGAAGGCACTCGGGCATCCGGTTCACTGCGTGGCTATCACCGGTCATGCGGGCGACGAGCTCAACGACATTTGTGAAAGCGTGCTTTGGTCAGGCGTGGGACGTTTCGGAGGCCATCTCCGATACTTCAAACGCAATGACGTCGCGCATGTGACGATGGCCGGCAAACTTTTCAAATCAGATTTGCTTTACAGTGGTTCGGTTTGGATTCGTCATACGCCGGACTGGACGTGTATCAAAACCTTTTGGCCCTGCTTGTTTGGCGCTCGCCGAGACGCACGCGACGACAGATTGCTCGGTGCGGTGATCGACACCTATGAGAATCACGCGATGAAAATATGCTCCGCCACGGACTTAGCCCCTGAGTTGCTTGCCAAAACAGGACAACTGACTCGCCGTAAACCTTCATCAGTGATTCAGTCCGACATTTCTGCTGGATGGCAAATCGCGAAAACGATGGGTGGATTGGATATCGGACAAGCCATCACGATCAAAGATGGAACGATCATCGCAGTCGAGGCCATTGAAGGCACCGACGCGTGCATCGCACGAACTGGCGAACTTTGTCGTCGCGGTGGTTGGACATTGGTCAAAGTCAGCAAACCAGATCAAGACATGCGGTTCGACGTGCCAACGATCGGGCCACAAACGATTCAACGCGTTCATGAAGCGGGCGGAGCTGCGATCGCAATCGAAGCCGACAAAACGATCCTGCTCGACAGCGAAGAAACCATCCAACTTGCCGACCGACTCGGGATCGCTTTGGTAGCGATGGCATCTGCTGATACCATGGAAGACCACCTGTCGTCTTCTCGAAAAGCAGCCTGAACCAGTGACCGAATCTCGTTGGTATTCCACGTCGCCTCCCGCCAAACTCAATCTTTTTCTCGAGCTCTTGGCACGTCGCGATGACGGTTTTCATGAACTGGATACCGTGATGGTCGCGATCGATTGGCGTGATGAACTTCGCGTTCGTCGCACAACGGTGCCCGGCGTCCAACTGTCGGTTGATTGGACAGATGGTCGAACTTCGGTTGCTGCAGAATTGCAAGTCGATGAAGACAACGGATTGCTGCTTGTCCCGACCGATGACAAAAATCTCGTCGTGCGTGCTCTCAATCGCCTCACCGAAACGTTGCGTTTAGAAGGCGGCTGGGAAGTTCAACTGAACAAAAACATTCCAAGTGGGGCGGGAATGGGTGGCGCAAGCAGTGATGCGGCTTCGGCTTTGCAATTGGGATGGGCCGCCGCATGCGAGACACAATCTGATCTGTCGGCAACGCTTAAGAACGAAACGCTGCTTTCCTTGGCCGCGGAAATTGGAAGTGATGTCCCATTTTTCTTAGGTGATCTGGAAGCCGATCGTGTTGTCCAATGCGCGCATGCAACGGGACGCGGTGAGAAATTGAAGTTCTTCACATTAGCCAATCCGCTGCACGCAGTCGTGATTTACCCCGCGGCGAGTGTTTCGACCGCACAAGTCTATTCAAGGTGCCAGGTCCCCGATTCTCCCCAATCTAGCAACGATTTACTGCGTGCTTTGCAAGGAATCACAGCGGAATCCGAGTTTTCATTGCATAACGCCTTGCAAGCGCCCGCACGCGGGCTTTCATCGCGCATCGATCCCGCCCTAGAATGTCTGTCGAAGGCTGGACTGACACATTGCCACATGACGGGCAGCGGTTCGGCTTGCTTCGCTTTGGCAGACTCGTCGCAACAAGCAGCAATTGCTGCTGAAACTTTGCGTTCGACTTTTCCGGGCGGCGCATTGATCCGAGCGGTTATGAGTTGTGTGGTGCCGTCGGAGATCCACATCGCATAGGGGTACGTCGTGGAAATTACCGAGATTCGCATCAAGCTGATGGAAAGTTCGGAGGATCGTCTACGGGCGTTTTGCTCGATCACCATTGATCAATCATTCGTCGTTCGTGATTTGAAAATCATCGACGGTACGAGCGGTCCCTTCGTCGCGATGCCTAGCCGAAAGTTGACCGGCCACTGCGGACGTTGCAGTTCGAAGAACCATCTGCGAGCGACCTACTGCAACCATTGTGGCGCCAAGCTGAGCGGCCACAACGCGAACTCGCCACAAAAGCTCTACGCGGATGTCGCACACCCCATCAACAGCGAATGCCGCGAAATGATTCAGCAGGCGGTGATCGAAGAATTCGAAGCCGAACTCGATCGATCGCAGCAACCCGGTTACCGAAGTCGTTACGAGGACGACTTTGACGCCGGAGACTACGACGAAGCCGACTACGCCAATTCCTCGTCGAGCGATTCCGGATCCGCATCCGACGAAGGTTCCGATCGCGGCAATTCAACAGAAGACGATTCTGAAACACTGATCGTTCGCGGCGAGCAAGGCGATGAAAAACGCATCCCTCAACCCCATCTTCACCGTCGTGGCGGAGGGTCTCGCGGTTCAACCGTGACCAATTCGCCAAACCGCGACGCTGGAGGAGCGAAACCCGAAGACTCGTCACAAGAAAACTCGGATCCGTTCGACAACTTTGGGTCTGGCATTTTTAATGACTGAAGCCGATCCCGTTCATCCGCCCGCCTCGAGGACACCTTCAAGCAACGCACCCCGCCCGCAGGTCAGCATCGCGGTATCCTTGCTGCTGGTCCTGATCAGCGCCGTGTTTCTGGCAGGGTTGTTTTATGCGTCTCGCGTTCCGAGCGTCCAAACCGACATCGCGATTTGGGCGGGTGCGAAACCTCCCGAAGATGACTCCGGCAGCCTCGCGCAGGTGCTATTCATCATGTTCACCTTCACCTCGCCACTCGTGATTGCGATGACGCTGTCGTTGGTGATGTCCGTTTGGAACAAGATCACACGAACGTGAGTCGGTCCCGAAAAGGCTCAAAGAAAGCCAGCCGCAAATCCTCGGCGTCTTCCAAACCATCCGCCAATCGCAAACCAGTTGAGCTGGATGCGGAACAGGTCTCCGCGGCGATCGCACCGATCGAATTGCCAACCGATGAACTGGAGCGTCTCGCCGCCGCGATGAGCCAGCGTCACGCGAATGTGATGCGTGTTCGTCGCGACCGGACCGATGCGTTTCGAATCAGCCGCAGCGACGCCGATTCGCAGTACCAAGCTGATGTGCCGTGGTACCCGCTGGCTCTCGCGATACCGGATGGCTTTCACGCGTCTCGTTCCATTGACTTCGCTGCCGGTGAATTCTACTTGCAGGACGCCGGATCGCTTCTCGCTCTCGCAGCCGCTCAGGCACATACCGATTCGTTGTCTGGGCAACTGGTTTGCGATCTTTGCGCGGCTCCTGGCGGAAAGGCGACCGGACTTTTAGAAGCCATCGGCGACGACGGCTTCTTGCTCGCCAACGAACCAATCCGTTCGAGGATTGCGCCGCTGGCGTACAACCTGTCTCGCACGGGCTCCGATCGTTACGCGATTAGCAGTGAAGATCCCGACGCTCTCGCGGAAAAGCTTCCGGGCGCCTTCGACACAATTCTGATTGATGCACCCTGCAGCGGCCAAGCCTTGCTGTCACGAGGCCGACAATCCAAGGGTGCCGTCAACGAATCGATGGTGGCCACGAATGCGGCACGCCAACAACGAATCCTTGCAGCTGCCCACAAACTGCTTCGACCTGGCGGAACGATCGTTTACAGCACCTGCACCTTTGCAGTGGCGGAGAACGAGGATCAAGTCGATTGGATGATTCGCGAATTGGAGATGCAACCATCTCCCGTCTCAACTTTGACCGACTACCAAAGTCCGCTCGCCGAGTGCGGGTACCGAGTGTGGCCACATCGCGATGGATGTGCCGGTGCGTTCGCGGCTCGATTGACCAAACCAATCGCCACAGACCCAACCGAAGAAACCGCTGAGTTCTCGGAAGATCCATGGCTGCTTCGTCGAGGCGTGTTGCGATCGGAGCAACCGCTCGATTCCGACTGCGATGAACTGATCCAATCCGTCCTCGGAGTTTCCACTTCGGAAAATGCCACCGAAGAAGACTCAGGGTTCTTTCGACAAAGAGACTGGATCACAGAAGCGTTCTGCAAAGGCGCTCCCGAGTGGGTCAAACAAGACTGGACGATTGGCCCTGAAGTCGCCCACCGTACCGGACAAACTTGGAAACCCTCGCATGCGTGTGCACTAAGACAGACCAATGATCCTTTGACCGTGAATGTCGCACGCATCGAACTGAACGATGCCGAAGCCGCCACCTTTTTGGCGGGCGGCACGGTCCCTACGGATCAACGCGGTTGGCTGATTGTGCAACATCAAGGGCGTCCGCTTGGATGGGCCAAAGCCGATGGACGAATTGGCAAAAACCACTTGCCGACGCACGCTCGGATGCAGGTGGCAAAGAATGCCGTCCAAGAACAATCGACCTAGCGGGCTGTTGATTCAGTCGTACACCCGATGACAGCAATTAGCCGATGGGCGTTCGCTCAGGTTGGTGTCTGATAAACCGACGCTAACGCGGTACGGCTTATTGAATCAACAGGCCGCCAGGCAAACTTGCGGTTCAGATGAACGAGTTCAACTCCGGACCGAAGTCCAGTTGATCGCGTTAGAGCAGCCCCCAGCGGATGCTCAAGACGTCGAGCTTTTGGCGGAATACATCTCGGCGTATTCGATCGCCCATGCGTCGATCAATTGGCTGAAGTCTTCCGTTTCCACTTCTGCGATTTTGGTGTAGTGGGTGCGATTGAAAAGCTCACGGTTCATGACCGTGCCTTTGCCTTTCAGATCCAGCACTCTCAAATCGCTGTACGGCCGAATGACCAATTCCAGGCGGCTGTACAAATTGGTGCGACGCCCGGCATCGAGCCTCAAGTCATCTCGATAGCAGGCCGCACCCCAGCCTTCTTCACCGAAGACAGATTCGTAGCGGAAGCCAGGAAAGTGATCCGCCACGCGTCGCACGGCGGTTTCAATTTGTTCTGACAAGGACAAACGATACGACGTGTGAAGTCGTTTCAGCTCTTCCTCGGACATCTCCTTCTGCCGTTCCTGCGAAGCTTCATGCTCCGCACGCCGACGTCCGCGAGCGATGGCCGATTCCAATCGAGACTGAAAGTCGTCGCTCATTCGTCTCCCTCGGAAGCGGCTGGTTTCGATGCTTCGACGACTGAAGCCTCGGTCTTGGACGCGTCCGCTGGAGGTGCGTCAGCCGGCTTCGCTTCTGCAGGCGTTTCAGCAACCGGCTTCTCGGCGGCGGGAGGCTTCGCAGCTGGCTTCTTGTCCGCCGGAGGAGTCGTTTGACCTTTCTCCTTGCTGAACATTTGCATCAGATCGCCGAAGGATCGCATGGGCTCATCGCCTTTGGCCATCGCATCGCTGATTTTTGGCTTTTCAGGATCCTTGCCGATCACTTCGTAGACTTCTGGTTTCTTTGGTCCACGACCGCGACCGCCTCGGCCACCATCGCGTCCGCCTGGACGACCACCTGGTTTGCCGCCACGTCCGCCCTGTCCACCACGGCCTTGACCCTGTCCACGACCGCCGCGTTGGCCACCTTGGCCCGTGCGTCCGTCGCCTCCGGACTGTCCACCACGACCACGTGGTGCCGAGTCCGAACGTTGACCTTGTCCGGTGCTTTGACCGCCGCCTTGGCCGCCACGCTGACCGCGACCGCCGGGGCCACGCCCACCGCGTCCGCCACGTTCGTTTTGGCGTCGCGACTCCATCGCTGCTTCGCGTTCCGGCGAGATTGCACTCAGTGCCACCCGGCGACGCTTCGCATCGGTCCCGGTCACCCAAGCGGTGATGACGTCACCGACCTGAACGGCTTCGTGCAAATCCTCAACGTAGCTATCCGAGATGCGACTGACGTGGATCAAACCACTGCAATCAGGCGACAGCTCAATGAACACGCCGAACGGCATCACACCGACAACCACGCCGATGACTTGGTCGCCTTGCTTGAGTTCAGACAACGATGGCATGGCGGTCATCACGGCAGGTGCTTCACCCTCGGAAGCTCCTTCGCCGAACGGATCGCACAACCAACGAACCAATTGATGCGAACGACGTTTTCCGATTTGCCATTCTTTGATCAGCTTGTCGACAGCGGCACGTTCTGGCATCGGACGACGAACAGGCTCCGGTGCGGCGGGTGCCGCAGGAGCGTCCGCTTCGGCCTTGGTTTCAGCTGCATCGTCTCCGGACGCCGCGGGCTCTTCGCTGGACTCACCATCGCTCGATGCAGATTCATCTGACTCGGCGGCGGCTTCAGGTGCGGGGGCGTCTTCTGTAGCTGCGGCTTCCGCCGGTGCTTCGTCAGAACTGGCTTCCGCGGCCGGTTCTTCGCTTGCCGCATCCGCAGCAGGTGCCTCAGTCGATTCCGTCGCGGTTTCCGCTGACAACTCAGCCGAGGTTTCACTGGCGGAGGTTTCCGAATCGGCGGTTTCCGACTCAGCACCGTCTGCTGCTGTTTCTTCAGCGGCGGGAGCTGCTTCGCTGGTCGTTTCCGTGGGTGCTTCCACCGCGGCGGCAGCAGGAGCCGGTGCCGGCGTGCTGTAATCAGGCAGCTCGTAGGCTGGCGGACGATCTGGCGGCAGCTCGACGTTCAGAGCGGTGGCGAGCTTCTTCGCGAGTGCATAGTCATCCGGGTGAATCAATGTTCCGTCGAGCGTTTCTTCACTGGCAAAGACACGCAGGAACGGCATCGCTTGACGCGAATGAACGACGGAGGGCCATTCAACCGCGGTCGCCAAATCCTCGCGGGAAGCAATCAGCTTCTCACGACGACGTTCATCAATGGCCTGAGAAATCTCCGGCGTGATGCCCGGCAATCGCTGCATCCAGGTCGTTGCGGTGGAGTTCACATCCACACCGCCGCGGGCAGCACCGCTGACCATCACGTCTTCGAGTGCCGACAAAACCGCGTCATCGGACAATTCGCGTTGGAACGAACCAAGACGCAATTTCAGTGGGTCGACCTTGACCAACGCTTGAGCGGGCTGCATCGCCGAGAAAGCGATCCAGGCGGCGGCTCGGAATCGACGCGGAGTCGATTTCATTTCTTGATCGCCGGCCGGTCCGCCAGCGTATGCGTCGGCGCCACTGCGGTCAGCCAAAGTCCAACGAACCGATTTGTCCGCTGATTGCTTGATCAGTTCGCCAACCGCGATCATGCATGCCCGGCGAGCGGGACCGTTGCTGATCACGATCAGATCGACGTGGTGAGCATGAATCAGCTCGCCCATCTTTGTAACAGCCAGCGTCCGCATGGCGGCGGACAATTGACATGGGATGTCTTCGCTGTGTAGCAGGCGTCCGTCCGATGAAACGATCGAAGTGGCGGCGGTACGAGGCCCAACGGCATCGATCGACATCACCACTTTGGCTTCGACTCCACCACGGTTGATTTGCGAATGCAAGTTGTCGGCGGCGATGGAAACCAAGCGTGCAGAAGCCTGTTCCTGCAATTCGTCCCACCATGCTGCTTCGGCGGCGTCGCGAATGATGGCTTCGTTTTCGAGCACCAATCCGGACAAACGATCCGCCAGCGGACGATTGAATCCGGCGGCGGTCTTTTGCAATTCAGCGACCAACTTCGCTGCGTCGTAATCAAACGCACATTGGGCCACTTGGCTTCGCAGGGCACGCCCGAGCATCACCAATTGGAACGAGCTGAGCTTGTTGGCGGGCATGCTCTTTCCGGCAAGCGGTTTGAGCGTGCTGACCAACCAGCGACGTCGACGTTGCCGCGGAGAGATCTTCTTCGATTTCTTGGCTTTCGCTTTCGCGGGAGCCGCTTTGGCTGCGGGAGCCTGCTTGGTCACCGAGGCGGCTGGCTTTTCCGAGGCAGGTTGCTCGGTCGCTTCGGCTGCTTCCGCCGCTGGGGCGGGAGCATCGGCGGCCGGTGTCGCTGCGGCTGCAGATTGATCCGCGGGAGCTTCCGCGGCGGCTGGCTCGGCGGGAGCAGCCGGTTCCGCCGGGGCGGCCTCAGCAACCGGTTCGCTGGCGGGCGTTTCGGCTGTTTCCGCGGCTGGCGTTCCTTCAGCTGGAGTCTCTGCGGCCGGCGGCTCTGAACTGCTGGTGGCTTCGGTTCCGCTTGCTTCTGGAGCGGCGGTTTCAGGAGCAGGAGCAGCGTCAGCAGCAGGGGCATCTGCTGCTGGGCCTGCTTCGGCAGTCTCGGTCTTGGCTTCCGAGGCCGGCGATTCTGGCGACTCGGATTTGGCGGCCGCTTTGGGTTGATCCTTTGCGGCAGCAGCCGACTTTTGGGCTTTGGGCTGAGAACCAGACGATTCCGTGGAGTCGTCGTCAGCCTGAATGTGCGGGTCGTGAACTTCCATCACGCGAATTTTCGCGTTGCGAGAAAGCCAACGGACCGCGGCGCCGACGATTCGTGGATCACCGATCAAGCGTTTGGCGATTGTCGCATCCAGCTTTGCCAACGCATCGTCAACATCGTTCGAGGCGGGCTCTGGTGCGGCCGCTTCGCCCTCGGTCGTGGTTTCAGCCGCGGCTGGATCGGCTGCCAAGGATTCCGCCAAAGCCTTCAGGTCTTCGCCATCGCCCTTTTGCGGGTTGAGCGTGCGAACGGCCAATCGCTGGGCCAAGTTCGCGGATTCACCCGTTTCCAGCTTGACCCGGCGACTCAGCCGATCGAGCAGACGCTTGGACTGTGCGTTGCCGATCGCTCGTCCGATGGCGGGGTCCACCAACGGAGTTTGCTTCCAGGCTTCTTGCAGATCAGATCGATATTCATCGAGTTTTTTCTGCGTCCGCACCGCGTGCGCGAGGTTCCAGAGACTGGCCTCGTCGATATCCCCGAGTTCGTCACGACGATATCGCGAAAGAAACGGGGGCGTGTAACCTTGCTCAATCAGTGGCAGGGCCAGGCGTAAACTCGAGACCTCGCATCGCCCGCGTTGGGCGATTGCGTCCAGATCAACAGTCATCGGATGTCGGTCGCTTTGCTAGCATCGTGGGACGATTCGAATGCGCGCGTGGCAAAATCTCTCTCACGAGTGACCTAGCCATCGGTCAAAACATTGCGGCGATCGAATCGAAAGAAACGGTTGAGATTGAATCGTAAGTGTCGTTCACCATCGCAGATGAAGCCACATTGGGGCGAAATGAAACACCGCCGCCAAGTCAGCGTCGCGAGGACCTTCGGTAAACAGCCACAAACGGGGGCTTGGAACCAAGGCGGGAGAATAGCGCTGCAGGCCCGAACTGTCAACCTTCTCAGATCCGCGACACATACTGACCGCTCAAGCGGCGAACAAACCGTTTCATCTCCAAAATGCTGACAATCGCGTTGACGCGGGACGCGGGCAGCCCGCTGCTGAGCGTCACTTCGTCGATTGCCGTGCCAGATGTCCCCACCGCAGCGAGAACCTGACGCTCGACATCATTGAGAGTCATTTCGCGACCGTCCCGGACAACATCGCCACCTTCAACCGCCGTTGCCTGAGACACATTTCCGCTCAAAGGCCCCAGCAATTCCAGTACATCATCGGCGTGTTGAACCAACGTGGCACCGTCCCGAATCAGATGGTGGCACCCCTGCGATGCCCGACTATTCACCTGGCCGGGCAGGGCACCAACCGAATGCCCCAGCTCAGACGCCAAACGGGCCGTGATCAGCGATCCGCTTCGCATGGGAGCCTCGATCACCAGGGTGGCTTGCCCCAAAGCCGCGATGATTCGGTTGCGTTGCGGAAACATCCCGCCACGGGGCTGGGCCATCGGTGCATACTCGCTGATGACCGCCCCACGCTCGGAAATTTCGTCGGCCAAAGGTGCATTTTCGGCGGGATAGATTTTCCCCAGCCCGCCACCGAGGACCGCGATCGTTCGACCATCGGCCTCCAGTGCGGCGCGATGAGCTGCCGTGTCGACACCTCGAGCCAACCCGCTGACGATCGTCACGCCGGCCCGAGCCAGATCCATCGCGATGCGTCGAGTTTGCTGCAATCCATACGCGGTCGCATGCCGAGTCCCGACAATTGCGACCGAAATCGTGTCGCGTGGCAAGATCGAACCGCGACAAAACATCAACGGTGGAGCGTCATCGAGTTCTTCCATTGCGGCCGGATAAGACGACTGGCCCCGCCTGAGAATGTTGACATCCATGGCAGCACACCAAGCAAACACGTCCTCGATATCAACGTGATCGCTCGCCGTGTCGATCACGTGAGCCAACTTCGGCCCCACCCCGTGAACCGACGCCAACGAGCTTTTGCCTGCATTCAAAATCGCACGAGCCGAGCCAAACGCTTCCATCAAAGACGTCAACGTCCGCGGGCCCAACCCAGGAAGCAAGCACAACTGAACCAATTCGCGAGTCGTGTCGTCGTCCGGTGAGCCTGTCTCTTCCAAAGCGATTTCGTCCTGCGAGACAAGTTCCTGGTGGGGAACTTCCGGACTGGCTGGATTCGAATTGGTGTTTGGCTCGGCTTCCGAAACGTTTTCAATTTCAGAAACATCGCTACCGGGAATCGATCGAACGTCGTTCATCGGATGATCACCATGGAATGGACTCAAACGGGCTGACTCGCGATGAGGCTGCTCCAGAGTCTCCACTCCATCGAGCTTGCTTCTCACGCGCACAACATTTCACCTGATCGAGGTGAAAGAGTCTCCCCTTCAAGTTTATCGTTTTGGGTGCAAGTCCGCGTGATCAACATGACTCTCACGCAACGTCGACAACCTCCAACAATGCGTGTGAGAGAATCAAAAACGCGATGTTCGCCCGAGATGACGAACAAGGTGGATGTGCCCGGCCCCCAAGGATCAGGCCGATAGAAATGCTTTCCCAGAGCCACTAGCATACAGTTCTTCTCAGACGAGTTCTTCGTTCCTTCTTCCTTTGCTCACAATTCACGGTCGACCATATGTCATTTCGGGCCGCGTCCGACTTATGTCAAAACCTCTGCGATAACTTGGCAAAAGTCGTTTTGGGCAAAGACGAGCTGGTGGACTTGTTGGTCGTTGCCTTGCTGGCCGGTGAACACGTTCTGCTGGAAGACGTTCCCGGTGTCGGCAAGACCTTGACCGCCAAAGCGCTCGCTCGAAGTTTGGACGCCAAATTCACGCGACTTCAGTTCACACCCGACTTGCTGCCCAGCGACATCACCGGCAGCATGATCTACCGAACCGACACCAGCCAATTCGAATTCGCACCGGGTCCAATCTTCGCGAACATCGTTTTGGCGGACGAAATCAACCGCGCTCCACCACGAACGCAATCGGCGTTGCTCGAAGCGATGAGCGAAGGACAAGTCACCGTCGATGGCGTGACTCACGAATTGCCGAAACCATTCATGGTGGTCGCCACGCAGAACCCATTTGAATACGAAGGCACCTATGCGTTGCCCGAGAGTCAACTGGACCGTTTTCTTCTGCGAACATCGATTGGTTACCCGTCGCGAAACGTTGAACGCGATATTTTGACGACGCACCAATCAGGCGAACCCGTCGACGACCTTCAGTCGATCGTCGGTGCGGCGGAAGTTTCCGCAGCTCAGGCAAACGTTGGACAAGTCCGCATGGACGAATCATTGGTGGACTACTTGCTGGACATCGTGGAAGCGACACGTCATCACGATGCGTTTCAGGTCGGCGTCAGCACACGTGGTTTGCTCAGCTTCCACCGAGGTTGCCAGGCGATGGCGATTCGACGAGGTCGCGACTATGTCACTCCCGACGACATTAAACAAATGGCAGTTCCTTCGCTGGCTCACCGAGTTTTGGCAGAAGGCATCTTCCAAGGTGGCAACCGAGGCGTTGTCGAACAGCAGTTGGCAGATTTGATCGAACCCATTCCCGTGCCGGTTTAAACCACGATGGCCCTGCAGCGACGCAACACTCGCAATCGCCTGACGCGACTCGGTTGGCAATTCATGCTGATCGGTATGTTTGGTCTTCTTGGCGGGTCGCTCAACGGATTGAATCTGCTGATCGTTGTCGCTGCGATGACATTGGCGGTGTTATTGGCGCAATGGCGTGTCAGCCGATCCACGATCGAATCCGTTCGCGTCGATCGTCGAGTCCCCAGCGAAGTGTTTGCCGGTAAACCTGCACGAGTTCGCTATCAAGTCAGCAACCAGCATCGATTGATGCCGCTTTGGTTGGTCTGCCTCAGTGATCAAATCATGCGAACGGGCGCGGACACAGAAGCGACTGAATCAACCGACAACGTCCCGGCGACTGCCACCGAAACTCGCACCATCCACACGGGCGTCGGACTGTTGCTTCCCAATCAAGCCACCAGCGCCTACCTCGACCTGACCTTTGAACGACGCGGTCGATACCGATTGGGACGTTGGCGTGTCTCCACAACCGCCCCCTTTGCTCTGTCGACCGCATGGCGTGAATCGACCGACGAAGAAGAGTTCGTGGACGTTTACCCGCGTCTGTTGAATCTGCCTCGATCTTGGCGTCAACGACTTCCCACCAAAGTCGGCAACGTTTCATCGTCGGCACACCGGCAAGGCCACGCGGACGAAGTCTTCTTTGGTCTTCGCGAATATCGCCGGGGCGACAGCCGACGACACATTCACTGGCGTACCACCGCCAGAATCGGTGATCTGGTGGTGCGCCAATTCGAACAACAACGGCGTTTGGACATCTGCTTTCTGGTGGACTCCTATTGCCCGGCATCCGCGGGCGAGAACGATGCCGCCCATCAAAACGTCGAAACGGCGATCAGCCTCGCCGCCTCGTTGGTGGTTCAATTGTTTGGCGGTTCGGGCAGTCAAATCATGCTGAGCGTCGCTGGCCAACAAAATGAAACCTGCGGCGGCGGTTTGTCACGCGAAGCGTTGCGACGAATGCTGCAAATACTCGCCCGCGTTCAAACCACTGCCACGCCCGACTTGGATCAATCGCTCGAACAAGTCGCCAAGGCGGTCAAGCATTTGCCCGACCTGGTCGTGCTCAGCCCAAGACCACTGTCCGAAGTTTTGGCTGCGGATGACAACCAATCCTCACTCCTGCGACAATGGCAACAGAGAGGACGTTTGAACTGGGTCAACTTGTCCGGCCGAGACGCCACGAATTGGATTGCCGAAGGTTCGTCGTCTAAATCATCCGATGAGGCACTTCATGAGTGACGCTTCGATCACCGACGACCAAATGAGTCGCACCGACGCACTCAACCTGCGTGAACTGCAGGCGATCACCGAGACCATTCCGGACTCGCCGCTTCGGCTGCGCACCAAGCTTGCTTTTGCTTTGGTGACGATGTTGTCGGGATTGGTCATCGGCAGCAGCGGACAAACTCAATCATTACCGATCATCGTCATCTTCTTCAGCGTCGTCGGGTTTCTGTTTGTCGACTGGATGAAGCTATTTGCTTTGCCAGCTGTGATCGCGTACGCCGCCATGGCAATCGCTGCGATCTACTGCGTCTCCGGCTTCATGCAAAACGCTATGCAAGTCGGCAACAAAATGAGCGCGGTCGCGGAACTGCTGATCATTGCGCAATCGATTTTGATGCTGCAAGAAAAGACGTCTCGACTGTTTGAGCAACTAATGGTTTTCGCGTTGCTCAACTGCGTGGTCGCGGCGGTCTTCAACGATGCATTCGCCTACGCGATTTTCTTCATTCCACTGTCGATCTGCGGTGGCATGGCGATCGCATTGCTGGCCGCGGACAACGTCGTCGAGCAGTCACAATCACCGGACCAAAACGCGACTCTCGCGGCGCGTCCGTCGGCTTCAATTACCGAACCCGACGACTCCAACATTCAATGGAACAATTCTGCTGCGGTGGATTCACTTGCACGAGCCGGAGTGAACTTGCCGTGGATGGTTGCCGTGATTCTGTTCCCTGCGGTGCTACTGTTCTCCGCGTTGTTCTTCTTTGGCCTGCCGCGACGAGTGGATGCTTCCCGAGGAAGCTCACAAGGCGTCGCGATGACCGGATTCAGCGAAGAACTTCGATTCGGCACGATTCAGGAAATGCAACAAAGCACCCAGCGTGCTCTGCGAGTTGATCTGGTCGATCGGAAAACCAAGAAACCTTACCCGGCCATCAACGACCTGTATCTTCGCGGGGCCGTGCTGGAACAATACTTGGTCGAAGGCCCAACCACTTGGCGTGCCACTTCAGTTTCCACCTCGCCACCCAATCCGCTGCCTCCTGAGTTTGTTCCTGATCGTTCCAGCGACACAAACTTTTACGACCGCGTCAATGTTCGCATCGCGTGCGAATCTCTTAGCACGGCAAACCTGTTCGCGATTGCACCTTATCACTGGTCACCTGGCAGCGATGACCTGGTGGAACTCAGCGGCAAGTGGACGTTTACCCGCCGCAGTTCATCAGGCGGTTCAAATTCAGCCGGCACGATGGGCCTGCCTTGGTACCCACCAGTCAAATACCACTTCGGAACTCACGCGTTTCGCAATGGTGCTCAAAGCCGATGGCTGGCTTACAAGACACCTATGTTGGAAAAGTCCATCAAATCAGACGAACCGCCGACGGATCTCACCGCCAACGACCTGAACTACATGGACCAGTTGCTGGAATACCCGCAAGTCCTGATTCCCAACGCTGAGATCCTGGCGAACTCGATCGTCGAAAATTTGCCGCCGAACAAACGCACGTCTGCTGGAATTGCCGACGCCCTGGAAAGGCACTTGGCGTATAGCAGTGATTTCCGCTACTCACTGCGACCCAATCCGTCGACCACGGTCGGTGTCGATCCAATCGATCAGTTCCTTTCGACCGATCGACGCGGTCATTGCCAATACTTTGCTTCGGCATTGGTCATGATGCTGCGCAGCCAAAACATTCCTGCACGGTTAGTCGTTGGTTATCACACCGACGAATTCAGCGAACTGGGACAGTACTTCATCGTCCGGCAAAACCATGCTCACGTTTGGGTCGAGGCATTGATCCCTCGTGAAGACATTCCGGTCGGGACATCCGTGTACGGACAACCTCGGTCTGATTTCTATTGGTTGCGTTTGGATCCGACCCCGGGTGGAGGCGGAATCGATGGAGCGGAAGTCGGCAGCAACCAAATGCTCGATCTGGCACGCGATTTGTGGGACGACTATGTCATCGAGATGGATTCCAAACGACAGCAAACGGCCCTGATGTCGACACCGGGACTGGCACCCATGACCGCCTCCTATCGATCGTGGATCGACCGAACTCGCGAACTCGCCATGCGAATCAATGCCGGCGATGTAGAAGGCATTGGGGGAGGCAAACTGTTTTCGTGGCAGGGTGCCGTCATCGCCGTCGTGCTCAGTATCTTGGCATTGATCGGTCTGAAAATCCGTTTCCCGCGTTGGCTACGAAGCAAGCTTGGCAAGAATGGCCAGCAAAAGGCGGCACGCCCCTCGATCCCGTTTTACGCCGAAGCACTCGATTTGCTTTCGAACCTGGGTATCGAAAGACGTCCCGGTCAAACCCCCGAAGAACTCACCCGGCAGCTCGCGATCGCCAGTGTCTCGCCTGGATCGCCGCCCACTCGCGATTCGGATGAGCAATCCCAAGTGACATCGGATCACCACCGAGAGTGGACACAAGCCCTCGGACCCATGCGCCGTTTGACCGATGCGTTTTACTCATTACGGTATGGCCAAGCGTCGGCGATGCCTCATGCATCACGCCAGTTTTCCAGCGACGGGTCCTCGAAAGCATATTCGAATTCCGAAGCGTCTGACGCGTCCACCAAATCGAGCTCGGCGGCCACTTCGAGCCCTGACATCGAAGACGCATTGAACTCTCTTCGCCAAATTGCAAAGCGTTCCCCCTCATGATCATCACCATCGATGGCCCAGCCGGAGCAGGCAAGAGCAGCATCGCACGACGAGTCGCCAGTGAACTCGGATTCGAGTTTCTGGACACGGGTGCGATGTATCGTGCCGTGACCTGGGGTGTGATGCAGCGAGGAATCGCATGGGATGACGTCGACTTATTGGTCGAATTTGCCGACGCCGCACGCTTGATCTGGCAAGACGATCGCATCTATCTCGACGATCAGGACATTTCGGAAGAGATTCGAACGCCGCAGGTCACCAGTCACATCCGATACTTGGCCGACCCGCCCAGAATTCGCGAACGAATCACCGCCCAGCAACGGCGCATCGCAACGGGACGCGATATCGTGACGGAAGGTCGTGACCAAGGTACCGAAGTCTTCCCCGACGCGCACTGCAAAATCTTCTTGACCGCATCGCCGGAAGAACGCGCCAGACGTCGACAACGACAACTAGCTGAAAACGGCCGCGTGATGTCGGTGGAAGAGATCTTGGCCGCGCAAAACCAACGCGATCTGGAAGACCGGATGCGACCGGTTGGACGATTGCGAGCTGCCAGCGACGCGATTGTGGTTCAAACCGATGGCATGTCGCCCGACGAAGTTCGCGGCGAAGTCTTACGTCTGGTTCGCGAATGCGTGCAAGCGTCAGCGGCGAACTCCGCATCGGGTGACGTGACGACATGAACACCGCGGATGCTTCGCCGAATGAGCCGACTGCCCCGCGAGCGGTCGCATCCGATTTGGTTTCGCAATTGAACCAATCGCAGCAACGATTGATCTTGGCCGAAAGCTGCACCTGTGGAGCCGCCGCAGCAGCAATCGGAAGCGTCCCGGGTGCGTCGAACGTTTTCTGCGGCAGTGCGGTGACGTATCGAGAAACCACCAAACAAGCTTGGCTGGGCATCACCACAATCGATCTGGCACAGTTCACCGCCGAAAGCCAGGAGATAACCAACCAGATGGCCGCTGCGGTGCTGCAAAACACTCCCGACGCAACGATCGCCGCTGCCATCACAGGGCACTTCGGCCCCGACGCGCCATCGGCTTTGGACGGAGTGATTTTCATCGCCGTGCAACATCGCGAACAGCTACTGCAGGCCACTCGCATTCAACTTCAAAGCCAATCTCGACAAGATCGCCAAACTGAAGCCACCATCCAACTTCTGTCGGCAATCCGGCAAGGCATGAACACTCAGGATCAAATGGCTGATCAATGAGTGCTTTGCTGAAAAGAGACTCTTTGCTGGAGCAGTCTCCAACAAGAATCAGAGATACAATCACTGATATAACCGATGCTTCATCACACGATGGCCTAGACCACGAGTAACACCAGGAAGCAACTCGAAGTCAAAGCGAGCGTAGAGTTTGATTGCCGCTTCGTTTTTTGGATCGACTAAAAGCAGCAAATACTCCGACGGCTTCTTGCGTTCGCGGTTGAGACTGTTTGCTTCAGCAATCAGATGATTCATGATCTGGCGAGAGTATCGCCACTGCGCGTCCGGAGGCTGCCCCTGAAACCGCCGGTCAATTCCCAGCATTGGAATGTAAAGCAGACTTGTGTAACTACCGTCGGGCAACGGCCAACGCCACCGGACAGTCCCCACGGAACCGTAACCAACGATCTGGCCAGTTGCGTTTCGAAAGAGCCAAACCTTGGTGCCATAGTTCGCGATGGACTCCATCGCGTCTGGCCCGAGAATCCACTCCGTGCAATACCGTCCGTGCTTGGTGTCACCACAAGAGAAGCCGACCAAGTCAACTTGGTCGGCTTCACAGAATTCGTCGGCATAAAGCTGGAACTCACTCACCGTTTTGCTTTACTTCCTTCCATGAAGGCAAACGCTCACCGTGACTGGGCGATTGAGGCTGCGAGTCATCACGCAAAGCGTTCGCCATTGCGTCGCTCATCACTTGCCCATCGCGACCGAACTCGACAACGGAATCTAAGTAATCAACGACTTCGATGTCCGGCCACAATTTACGAACATCAACCTGCAGCGCCACTGCAATCTTCTCAAGCGTCGCACGCTGCGGCCGGCACTTGCGATTCAGCATCTGAGAGATCGCTGGCTGGGTGCATTCGATACGTTCGGCAAGTTGTTTCTGAGTGATGTGCTTGGCCTTCATGATTTCTCGAAGCCGGTCAGCGAACTGAACCTCTTGTGAATTCATCTTTTCGACTTCGGCTTGCAGCGAAGGAAACTTCTCTGCGGCCCCCGCTTCGGACTGCGCAAGGTCCATGCCATAGCGGCCCTCGGTATCCGGCAACAAACGAAACTGATCCAACAGCGTGTGCCATGCTCGGCCCTTGTCGCCGGGAAGAGACTTGGGGTCATCAATGATCGCCATCAACCGTTCCGAATTGGCCCGAAGCTGATCGCTACACTCGGTCAGCGCAGCAATGAACGCTTGCTGTTGGGTCCCGTGCAGCGAAAGGATCATCCGCATCAGAGACGTGTTCGTGTTTTCGAGTGGCGCGTCGGGAGTTTCAGTTCTGCTCATGATGTCGTCTCCACTTCAGGCAATCCAAACGGGTTGTCGTGGCTAATGTGCATCTGCTCCAGCACGACGTTTAATCGCATCTGAAGGATTTCAATCAAAATGTCGGCCACTGGTTCGCCAATTCGGCGAACCCTGTGGTCAAAAACACGTTCTTCACCAAGCTCCCACCAATACAATTTAAATGCGTTCCGCCGCAGCAATGCTCGCCCAGCCGA
>TARA_R110002073_G_scaffold4213_4_pt1 | contig 51822 bp, 49 predicted proteins | sample TARA_R110002073 | Tara Oceans TARA_R110002073 (sample SAMEA4397174) | marine metagenome | biome: Polar Biome; feature: [DCM] deep chlorophyll maximum layer (ENVO:01000326); material: water (ENVO:00002006), including particulate matter (ENVO:01000060) such as... | depth 40 m
ACTAGATTCATGAGATTGCTTCGTTGCTATGCGCCTCGCAATGACGTTGCTGTTGATGAGATTGCTTCGCAGAGCTCGTAATGACGTTGCTATTGATGAGATTACTTCGCTTAGCTCGCAATGACGTTGCTATTGATGAGATTGCTTCGCAGAGCTCGCAATGACGTTACTATTAATAAGATTAGTCTTAACTGCTAATTCCAAACACCCAACTCCTAACTCCTAACCACTAATCCCTAACCCCTAAACCTCCCCATAAACAGGAACAATAAAATCACCATTTAAAAACAAGTGCGTATCTAATTGACTTTGTAAAATGACGCCCTTGGATTCAGTTTCGAGCAGGTATTTAATGGATTGCAATAAAGGGACTGCTGTGGTAGTCTGTATGGCTCGTAAAGTATGTTTCCCTACTTGTAACGGACTTATTTTTTTGGCAATTTCTCTTCTTCGCAATATTCCTTTGGCATCTTTTCCTTCTACCGCTGCGTATAAAATGATTTGATCGTCTTCGATATGTGGTATCTCCGCGAGCATCAGTCTTTGTAATTTTCGAATGGTAATATCTGTTTTGGGTAAATTCTTAATGATGTTATCAACCCATTTATAATGCCCCGGATGACGGAGTGTTTTATAATCTAAACTACCTACTTTTCCCGCTAAGGCATCTGGTAAATCTGCCGCACCACCAGAAGTGAGATCTTCTTCATAGGAAATCCCATTGATACTAATAGTAGCTCTTTCTGATAAAGCAGGAACTGTTGTTTTTTTAGCGTTACGTAGTGCTATACAGTCTTTTATGTATTCGGTAGCCACACCAACCGGACTCCAGGTAAATCCGTAATAATGAGGTGCAACGGCATGATCGGTTAAAGCACCTACTTTAAAACTGAGGCTATCGACCGTATCAACATGATAATCTTTACAAAACTGCTGAAATAAATGATTTGCCAATACATCAATATAACCAGGAGCCAAACCTGTTTGTAAAATAAATCCTGTGGTGGCATTTTTTGCTAGCTGGATTATTTGATCTGTTTCGGCAACATACTCCGTTAAATTGGCGTAATGCAAGCTAAAGTCTTTAGCAATTTGTGCCATTTTTGGTGCGAGGCTTCCCGGTAAACAATCGAGTAGGGCATCGCCCTTTTTAAAAATAGTTTCCATTTCTTTCGTTGTACCATCTTCAGGTAAATGAAAGGCATGGACTTCACACTTTTTTGTAGTTCCATCTTGTACCCATTTTGCTACTTTTTCCGCTTTAGCAAGCGTACGATTTCCTATATAAATCGTTGGATTTATTTGACTCCATTCTGCTAGGAGTAAGGCTGCTGCTTCGGCAATTCCACCGGCACCAGCGATAATGATGTTATAGTGCTGTTTCATAGATTAAATTTAATTAATTTTTGTGGTGTAGTGTGTTAAAGATTCGTTATTAATATCACCTATCATTCCGTGTCTGATGGGGGCAGTTACACGAATTTTTAATTGGAGAAGCATTTTTATTCTCTTCATTTTATTAAATATTGTGTAAAAAGTATAAAAAGAGAAATAATAATTAAAGATGAATGTTACTATTTCAAATTTTAATTGATTGCGCTTTTAATAGAGCATTTTTCCAACTTTTAACGTAAGTATTCGATTCATAATTCGGTTCTTTTTCTAGAAGCTTTAAAAACGACGAACTCAATCCATCCCAATTATGTAGGTTTCCTTCAGGATGTAACTCCCAATTAATTTCTTGTAAGCTCCAGTTTGCCTTGGCAGAATTACGAGCCATGGAGGTAGTAGCTAAATTTGCTATTTCATTTCCTCCACCTTGTGTTACAGGAACAATATGATCAATAGTAGGCATTAAGTCCCAATAGATTGAATGCGTTTCAGAAATTTTCCAATTTTTATGAAATTTATAAATCTCAGGAAATTTAAGGCTCAAAATTTTAATAATACCAGGAAAAAGTAATTGTTCTCCAGAATATCTATCAATAAATCCATCTTTTAAAAAGACCTTACACATTTGGGTCTTGGTATAGTACCTCTTAACTGGAAGTGTTTTTTGAAACGGATAGTTTGTAATTGATAATGTTTCAGCCTCATTTGACTTGCCATCTATAATTAAATCAAAAACTTTATTAATAATCAGTCCTTTTTTCATAATTACAATTTATTTCATTAATCCTAAATTACCACCTTGATTATAAATAAAATCTGGGGTATGTGTAAAGATATTTCACTGTTTTATTATGACTCGAAATACTGTTTTTTGATGTTTATATGGAACAAAAGCCTTTTTAATAACCTTCTTTCTTTTCCAGCCATGAAAAGAAAGAAGCAAAGAAAAATCACCGCTTGCTGTTAAAATTGCTAAAAATCATTTCATTCCACTAAAATAAAAGAACTCCCCCGAAGTCACGGGGTCAGACAGCTTTTATTTTTAACGCTCCATTCAATGATTTTATTAACGCATTTTTCCAGATGCGGAAAGGCCTTCTAAAAAGTATTTTACAAAAGAAAAATGATTATCAATTACTTATTCGGCCTATTTTAAAAACATTGAAAATCAAGGTAGCAGCTGATGGCTGAGAGATAAAAAGCTGTCCGAAGCCTGAAAGGCAAGTTCTTTTTATCTGTGGCGGGGGTTACCGTAGTATTTTTTTATGGTTTTTAAAATCAGCCTTGATACCCAGTCAAGCTGGGCACAAGCTTTTTTGTTTCGCCACCCACCAACTCGCTCAAAAATAAAAAGATTCCCAATCTTTCTATTTTATGACGCATCTAAGGAAAAAATGAAAAGCATTGATAAAAGAAACAAATCATTATAATAATAGCTAGGATCATGAGATTGCTTCGTTGCAATGCGTCTCGCAATGACGTTGCTATTCATGAGATTGCTTCGCTGAGCTCGCAATGACGCTGCTATTCATGAGATTGCTTTGCTGAGCTCGCAATGACGTTACTATTCATGAGATTACTTCGCTGAGCTCGCAATGACGCTTCTATTGATGAGATTGCTTCGTTGCAATGCGCCTCGCAATGACGTTGCTATTGATGAGATTGCTTCGTTGCAATGCCCTCGCAATGACCTTGCTATTCTTGAGATTGCTTCCCTAAGCTCGTAATCACATATTTACTCGATTAATTTTTCCTTAAAAAAGGCAATGGTACGATTCCATGCCAAAGTAGCAGCTTCTTTATCATACCGCGGTGTGGTATCATTGTGAAACCCGTGATTTACATTAGGGTACATATGCATGGTATATTCTTTGTTATTTGCTTTTAATGCTGCTTCATAAGCAGGCCAGCCGGCATTGACACGTTTGTCTAATTCGCCATAGTGGATTAAGAGTGGTGCCTTAATTTTAGGTACATCTTCTGTAGCCGCTTGTCCGCCATAGAACGGTACAGCTGCTTTTAAGCTAGGTACATGCACTGCCATGTTATTAGAGATAGAACCTCCAAAACAGAAACCTACCACGCCTACATTGCCTGTACACTCGTTATGAGCTTCTAAAAAACCATGTGCGGAAATAAAATCTTCTAACATTTCATTGCGGTCGCGTTTTTGTTGTAAGGTTCTTCCTTCATCATCAGTACCTGGATAACCACCTAGTGGAAATAACGCATCGGGAGCAAATGCTACAAAGCCTTCTAGGGCCGTTCTGCGTGCTACATCTTCTATATGTGGGTTTAATCCGCGGTTTTCGTGAACAACAATAACACCTGGTAACTTCGTTGTTTGATCTTTTAATCGTGTTAACAAACCACGCATTTTACCTGCACCGTTTGGAGAATCGTACTCAACGTACTCCGATTTGAGTCGTGGATCGTCATTTTGGATCTGTAATTTCTCACTGTAATTGGGCATTAAAAATGACAATAAAGTAGGCACTGTTAAACCACCTACAGCATAGAGTGATAGGCGGTCAATAAAACGTCTACGATCAATTTTATTATGTGCATAACTGTCATATAAATCGAAGACTTCTTGACTAATATTTTCTTTGCTAATTTTATTCATAATAAGATATTTAAAAGTTCTACTCACAACTATTGCAAGTTACTATAAAAAATAATATATTTAGCAAGTGTTTTTATCACGAAACGATAGGAACTTAATTTAAAATAACTAAAAATCTAAATTATGGAAGGTTACTGTGTAAAATGTAAAACAAAAAGAGAAATTAAAGATGCTAACGAAGTTACTATGAAAAATGGTAGAAAAGCAATGAAAGGAAAATGTCCTACTTGTGGAACAGGGATGTTTAGAATCTTAGGGAAAGCTTAATTTCTTTACAATTTTATAACAATAAAAAAGCCTCGTAATAATTACAAGGCTTTTTTTTTACTTACTTAGATACATCTTTCTACGGGAGTACAATTCATAGAATTGATCATCCTTTAGGCTATCTATAAATAAGATACTTTCACCAGTAGATTTCATTTCTGGCCCTAAACGCTTATCTACATTAGGGAATTTATTGAAAGAGAATACCGGTTGTTTGATGGCGTAGCCTTCTAATTTCGGTTCGTATTTAAAGTCTTTTACCTTATTTACACCCAACATTACTTTGGTAGCATAGTTCACGTAAGGCTCGCCGTAGGCCTTGGCAATAAAGGGAACCGTACGTGAAGCTCTTGGATTGGCTTCTATAATATACACGATATCGTCTTTTACCGCAAACTGAATATTGATAAGACCTACCGTTTTTAAGGCTTTGGCAATTTTTACCGTGTGGTCTTTTATTTGTGTCATTACAAACTCACCTAAATTAAATGGAGGCAAGGTAGCATTCGAGTCACCAGAGTGTACACCACAAGGTTCTATATGTTCCATAATACCAATAATCTGTACATCATCACCGTCACAAATAGAATCGGCTTCAGCTTCTATAGCGCCATCTAAATAATGGTCTAAAAGCAATACGTTATTCGGAATTTTACGAAGTAAATCGACTACGTGGGTTTCTAATTCTTCTTTGTTGATGACAATTTTCATGCCTTGACCACCCAATACATACGACGGTCTTACCAAAATAGGGAAGTCCAATTCATCGGCAATTGCCAGTGCTTCATCGGCTGTAGTTGCCGTTCCAAACTGTGGAAAAGGGATGCCTAATTCGAGTAATAATTCAGAAAAACGACCTCTATCTTCCGCCAAATCGAGCGCTTCAAAAGAAGTTCCTATGATTTTAATGCCGTATTTATCGAGTTTTTCTGCTAATTTTAGTGCTGTTTGCCCCCCCAATTGTACAATAACACCTTCTGGTTTTTCATGTTGAATAATGTCGTAGATATGTTCCCAGAAAACAGGCTCAAAGTATAATTTATCAGCGGTATCAAAATCGGTTGAAACGGTTTCAGGATTGCAATTAATCATGATGGTTTCATAACCGGCTTCTTGTGCGGCCAATACACCGTGTACACAGCAATAGTCAAATTCTATTCCTTGTCCGATACGATTCGGGCCCGAACCCAATACCACCACTTTTTTCTTGGGAGTCACAATTGATTCATTTTCGGCAGAAGCCACCCCTTTTCGGATGCTATTATTTTCGAACGTAGAATAGTAATACGGTGTTTGTGCGCTAAATTCAGCGGCACAGGTATCTACCAATTTATAAACGCGATTGATATTTAGTTGCGAACGTCTGTTGTAAACCTCGCTCTCATAACAATCAAGCATGTGAGCAATTTGACGATCACCATAGCCTTTTTGTTTGGCTTCTAAGAGTAAATCTTTAGGAAGCGTATCAAGACTATGTGTTGTAATTTCTTTTTCTATGGCATGTAATTCTTCATATTGTTTTAAGAACCACATGTCAATTTTAGTAATTTCATGAATTCTACTCAAAGGCATTCCCATTTGAATGGCATCATAAATTACAAATACCCGATCCCAGCTCGGAAATTTTAGCTTGTCGATTATTTTATCATAATCGGTTTCTCCTTTTCCATCGGCACCAATACCGTTGCGCTTAATTTCTAGCGACTGTGTTGCTTTGTGTAAAGCTTCTTGAAAAGAACGCCCAATACCCATCACTTCACCAACAGATTTCATCTGTAGGCCTAAAGTTCTATCAGAACCTTCAAACTTATCAAAATTCCAACGTGGTATTTTTACAATTACATAATCTAAAGTAGGCTCAAATAGGGCAGAAGTAGTTTTGGTAATTTGATTTTTCAATTCATCTAAATGATACCCAATCGCTAATTTAGCAGCGATTTTTGCTATTGGATATCCGGTTGCTTTACTCGCTAAAGCGGAAGAACGTGAAACTCGTGGATTGATTTCAATAGCGATAATATTTTCTTTTTCATCAGGACTCACCGCAAACTGTACATTACAACCGCCGGCAAAATCACCAATAGAACGCATCATATGAATGGCCATATCACGCATGCGCTGATAGGTACGGTCACTTAGGGTCATTGCGGGAGCTACCGTAATAGAATCACCGGTATGAATTCCCATCGGGTCCATATTTTCGATGGTACAGATAATAACTACATTGTCATTTTTATCACGGAGCAATTCCAATTCATATTCTTTCCATCCCAATAAGGCCTTGTCAATAATCACTTCATGAATAGGTGATGCTTCCAAACCGCGACGTAAAAGGTCGTCAAAGTCTTCTTTGTCATAAACAATAGAAGCACCAAAACCACCAAGGGTAAACGAAGGTCTAATAACGAGTGGAAATCCATATTCCTGTGCAATTTCTTTTCCCTTTAAAAAGGAAGTTGCCGTAGTAGAGGGTGCTTGACCAATACCAATTTCAATCATTAATTGGCGAAACTGCTCTCTATCTTCGGTAATATTAATGGCATCTATGTCGACACCTATGATATCGATATTAAAATCTTCCCAAATACCTTTGTCTTGCGCTTCAATACATAAATTCAATGCTGTTTGTCCGCCCATCGTAGGCAATACAGAATCGATTGAAGGATGTTTTTTTAGGATTTCTATGATAGACTTGGTAGTAAGCGGTTTTAAATACACATTGTCTGCTAAGGAAGGGTCGGTCATTATGGTAGCAGGATTGGAGTTAATCAATGTTACTTCAATTCCTTCTTCTGTTAATGATCGAATGGCTTGACTACCAGAGTAATCAAATTCACATGCTTGTCCGATGATGATAGGTCCTGAACCTATAATTAAAACCGATTTTATTTTGTTGTTTTTTGGCATTTTAAAACGAACGTATTTTAGTTTGTTAATTCATATTTTTAGGCAACTGCAAATATTTTAAATTTAATGGATTCATTTATCCTATTTGCTCAAAACTTATTAAAAAGATATAAAAAAAGGTGTTACTAAAACTAGTAACACCTTTATATATGATTTAAAATCATTATTTTTTTGGTCTTGGGTCAGATGACACAGTCAATCTTTTTCTTCCTTTAGCTCTTCTTCTAGCTAAAACTTTTCTACCATTAACACTTGCCATTCTTTCCATAAAACCGTGTTTATTTCTTCTCTTTCTCTTTGATGGCTGAAACGTTCTTTTACTCATTACTTATATCTTTAATAAATGTATTTGTGTTTTTTCTAGTGTTAACGATGTAAATTACCTCGCTAAAATCGTGCGCAAATATACAAATCCTTTTGTGTCTAGCAAATAGATTTTTATAAAAATTAAAATATTTTTTAAACGGGCATTTTAAAGAATATTTAATAATTTTATATTCTCTTAAGTCTTACTGATTTATAACCCATTTCAGTAGCTTAAAAATTATTCATTAATCAAAATTATAACATGAACAAATTAAGCTTATTATTTTTAGCATGCATCCTGTTTATAGGCACTAGCATGGCACAAGAAACAAGTATTAAAGAAGTGAAAGACACTTCTATTGAGGTAAAAGAAGCCCTCATACCTACCGATCCGAATATACGTATGGGGAAATTAGAAAACGGACTTACCTATTATATACGGAACAATGGAAAGCCAGAAAACAAAGTGGTTTTACGCCTCGCCGTAAATGCAGGTTCTATTTTAGAAGACGAAGATCAACAAGGTTTGGCGCATTTTATGGAGCATATGAACTTTAATGGCACTAAGAATTTTAAGAAAAATGAATTGGTAGACTATTTACAAAGTATTGGTGTAAAGTTTGGCGCTCATTTAAATGCCTATACCGGCTTTGATGAAACCGTTTATATTTTACCGATACCGAGTGATAATGACGAAAAACTAGAAAAAGGATTTCAGATTGTTGAAGACTGGGCCTTCAATACCTTATTAACAGATGAAGAAATAGATAAAGAAAGAGGAGTTGTTCTAGAAGAATTGAGAAACGGATTGGGAGCAGACAAACGCATGTTAGATAGGTATCTTCCAATACTTATGAATAATTCTAAATATGCGCAACGATTGCCAATAGGTAAAAAGGAGATCTTAGAAAACTTTAGTTATGACGCCATCCGAAAATTCAGAAAAGATTGGTACCGCCCAGATTTAATGGCTGTAGTAGCTGTAGGTGATGTGGATGTTGACAAACTAGAAGCAAAAATAAAAGAACATTTTGGAAAAGCGCCAGCTGCAAAAAATCCAAGAGAACGTTCCGTTTTTGATGTGCCTAACCACGAAGAAACAATGGTGGCCATTGAAACTGATAAAGAGGCAACCTTTAACAGAATCCAGTTATTATATAAAGATAAAGAGAACTCAAAAGCAACGCGTACAATTACTGATTATAGAGGTTTGATGGTAAAACAATTGTTTTCTCAAATGATCAACAATCGTTTAGACGAACTGCGAAATAGTGAAAAACCACCTTTTGTTTTTGGTTCATCATCTTATGGTGGCACCTATGCTAGAAGTAAAAATGCGTATCAGTCGTTTGCAATATCGAGTCCTACCGGCCAGCTAGACGCTTTAAAAGCCTTATTGGAGGAAAATGAGCGTGTAAAACGTTTTGGTTTTCAAGATGGCGAATTTGAAAGAGCCAAGAAAGATTTATTGGCACGAATGGATAAAGCCTACCAAAATAAAGACAAAGCAGAATCTGCAAGTTATGTTGGTGAATATGTAAACAATTTCTTAAACCAAGAGCCAATTCCTGGAATTGAATGGGAATACAACTTCTATCAAAAAGGATTGCCTACTATTACTTTGGATGATGTTAATTCGCTAATCGGAAACTATTTACACAAAGACAATCGCGTAGTGATTTTAACGGGTGTTGAAAAAGAAGGCGTACCAAAAGTAGAAAAACAACAAGTCTTAGATTTATTAGCAGCAGTTGAAAGTGCAGACATTAAAGCGTATGAAGACGGAACTTCAGCAACGGCCTTAATGACGAACATACCAAAAGCGGGAGCTATTATAAAAGAGGTGAAAAATGAAACACTAGGAACTACCACATTGACCTTGGTGAATGGTGTAACCGTTGTTTATAAAAAGACTGATTTTAAAGATGATGAAGTATTGATGGAAGCCTATAGTTTAGGAGGTACTTCATTGTATTCTGATGCTGATTATTTAAAAGTTGCCAATGCCAATGGCGGTTTAACCGAGGCAGGGGTGAATGGTTTGAGTATAGTAGATATGGGTAAAGTAATGTCTGGAAAAATTGCCAATGTACGCCCTTTTATTGGCGGTATTACTGAAGGTTTTTCTGGGAGTGCCACACCAAAAGACCTAGAGACCTTGTTTCAATTGACGAATTTATATTTTACGTCGTTGAATAAAGACGATAAGGCGTTTAATTCATACGTAGCCAAGCAAAAAGCGTTTTTAGGAAATTTATTGTCGAATCCGGCAATCTATTTTCAAATAGAGTTGGGGAAATTCTTGAATCAAGGAAATCCGAGATATGTAGGTTTTCCAACGCCTGATGCTTTAGATAAAGCCGATTATAATTTGGCTTATGAAAAATACCAAGAGCGTTTTGCCAATGCAGCCGATTTCCAATTCTATTTTGTGGGGAATTTTGATGAAGAAAAATTAAAAGAATTTGCAAAAGTGTACTTGGCTAGTTTACCGAGTAACGAAACGAGAGAAACCTATACAGATGATGGTTTTAGAGGATTGCAAGGTTCACATGAGAAAATCATTAAAAAAGGAACTGAGCAACAGAGTACGGTATTGATTCAGTATAGTGGTGAAGCCGAATACAATTCAAAAGAAGATCATTTATTAAATAGTTTGGGTGAGATTTTATCTATTAAACTCATCGAAAAATTACGTGAAGAAGAATCTGGTGTGTACGGTGTAGGTGCAAGGGGAAATATGTCGAAGCAACCTTATGGAGCGTATAATTTTTCAATTTCTTTTCCGTGTGGTCCAGAAAACGTGACAAAATTAAAAGATGCTGCCTTAGCGGAAGTGCAACGTATTATAGACAATGGCCCAGAAGAGAAAGATGTAGCCAAAGTAAAAGAGGCACAGATGCTAGAGTATAAAGAGAATCTAAAAAAGAACAAGTATTGGATTACTTCGTTGAAAGATGCCGATTTTAATAAAACAGATAAATTAAAAATTATAGGCGCAACAAAAGATATTGATGCTATCAATGCAAAAGATATTCAAGCAGTTGCTAAAAAATACTTGTCTCAAGGTCATATTTTAGCCATATTATATCCAGAGGATAAAGAGTAATACACATAAAAGAGTGTTTATTTAAAATAAAGCTGTCAACTTCAATATGTTGACAGCTTTACTTTTTGTTCAAAACTTCATTTTTATTCCTGCTAAATAATCGTATTTTTATAGCCTTAAAAATCTAGTTTTTAATGGGGAAAATAATAGCAATTGCTAATCAAAAAGGGGGTGTTGGAAAAACAACAACTACAGTAAATCTTGCTGCAGCATTGGGTGTTTTAGAGCAGCGAGTATTGTTAATAGATGCAGATCCTCAGGCGAATGCCAGTTCTGGGTTAGGTATTGATGTAGAGCAGGTTACTGTGGGTACTTACCAATTGTTATTGCATACAGCAACAGCTAAAGAAGCCATTGTTAAAACAAGCTCACCAAATGTAGATATCATTCCTTCGCACATCGATTTAGTGGCGATTGAACTTGAATTGGTAGACAAAGATGATAGAGAGTATATGCTTAGAAGAGCATTGGAGCCTATTGTAGCTGATTATGACTATATTGTGATTGATTGTGCACCATCATTGGGTTTGATCACCCTGAATGCCTTAACAGCAGCCAATTCGGTGATAATACCCATACAATGTGAGTATTATGCCTTAGAAGGTTTAGGGAAACTATTGAATACGATTAAAAGTATTCAAAAAGTACACAATGAAGCCTTAGACATTGAAGGATTGTTATTAACAATGTATGACTCGCGTTTGCGTTTGTCGAATCAAGTGGTGGCAGAAGTGAAAAAACACTTCCACAATATGGTTTTTAAAACCATTATACAACGAAATATCAGACTTGGTGAAGCGCCGAGTTATGGAGAGAGCATTATTGCGTATGATGCAACAAGTAAAGGTGCTGTAAATTATATTAATTTAGCACATGAAATTCTAAAAAAGAATGCAACAAATGGCGAAAGCAGTAAAAAAGCAAGCATTAGGTAGAGGATTATCAGCTTTATTGAAAGATTCAGTTGATGATATAAATTCAGTACAAGATAAAAATGCAGATAAGGTAGTAGGTAGTATAGTTGAAATTGAATTGGATTCAATTGAAGTAAATCCGTACCAACCGCGAACCTATTTTAATGAGGAAACACTACGCGAATTGGCGAGTTCAATTAGAGAATTGGGTGTTATTCAGCCGATTACAGTTCGTAAATTAGGTGGAAACAAATTGCAATTGGTATCTGGTGAACGTCGATTTAGAGCTTCGAAATTAGTAGGTTTAACGACCATACCTGCTTATGTGCGTATCGCCAATGACCAAGAAATGTTAGAAATGGCATTGGTGGAAAATATACAACGTCAAGATTTAGATCCTATAGAAGTAGCCTTGTCATACCAACGTCTAATTGACGAAATTCAATTAACGCAAGAGCAATTAAGTACGCGCGTAGGTAAAAACAGATCTACAGTTACCAATTATATGCGTCTTTTAAAGTTAGACCCAATTGTACAAACGGGGATGCGTGATGGCTTTTTAAGTATGGGGCATGGTAGAGCACTTATTAATATTGAAAGCCAAGAGCAACAATTAGATATCTACGAAAAAATTCTTCGCAATAAATTATCGGTTCGCCAAACAGAACAATTGGTGAAAAGTGTACGTGAAGGAAAAGAGGTTAAAGAACTACCAACACCTATAGAAAAGGAAGAATTACCTAAGTTTATCCGTAAAGGAATAAAAGATATTAGTGAATACTTAGGGCATAAGGTAGATGTGAAAATCTCTGGAAAAGAAAAAGGAAAAATTGTGATTCCTTTTCATTCAGAGGAAGATTTTAATCGTATCAAAAAGCTACTGCAATAAATGCTGAAAAACAGTGCGTATAGCGTTATTTTTTTTCTTTTTACACTTAGTTCTATTCATGCCCAAGATAATTTAAATGGATTGAGAGTAAAAATGGATAGTACTGTGGTTTTTGACCAAGGTATCGATCCACTATCACCAGCAAGAGCAGCCTTCTATTCGGCTGTATTACCAGGGTTGGGGCAGATTTACAATAAAAAATACTGGAAAGTACCACTTGTTTGGGGAGCTATTGGTTCAGGAATTTATTTCTACAATAAAAATGACAAAGATTTTAATAGGTATCGAACGGCCTTTAAGTTAAGAGAGTTAGGGCAAACAGATGAATTTGCGGGATTGATTAGTGATGACGGACTGAAACGTGCTCAAAATGTATTTAAAAAAAATAGGGATTTATCATTATTTTTTAGTCTTGCGATGTACGCTTTAAATATTATAGAAGCCAATGTTGATGCTCATTTACCCGATAAAGCCTTAGATAGAAGTCTTTCGTTTAAACCATCACTGTTTACGGCACCTATTTCAAATCAACCAATGGTTGGAGTCACTATGAATTTTGAATTTTAAATATGAAATTTTTCATTTCAATTTCAAAATCAGCAAATAAATTAATGAAGGGTATGGCATTTGACCAATTAAAAACAAAAAAGAGTAACAGATGAGAATAGCCTTGTTCGGATATGGTAAAATGGGAAAAACAATTGAGCGTTTAGCCATTGAGAGAGGGCATGAAATCGTAGCCAAAATTGAAAAGGATACGGTGTATGCCGATATTACTACGGCCGATGTGGCGATTGATTTTAGTATTCCAACAGAAGCATTTGCCAATATTAAGCAGTGTTTTGAGGCTGGTGTACCTATAGTTTGTGGTACCACAGGTTGGTTAGATCAGTATGATGCCGCGCTTGAATTGTGTAAAGAAAAAGAAGGTGGTTTTATCTACGCTTCAAATTATAGTCTAGGTGTTAATTTATTCTTTGAGCTAAATGAGCAATTGGCAAAAATGATTTCGAAGTTTGATACCTATACGGTAAGCATGGAAGAAATTCATCATACAGAGAAATTAGATGCACCAAGTGGTACGGCCATTACTTTGGCAGATGGTATTATAAAAAATACCACAAAAAATAAGTGGGTGCAAGATGTAACGAATGGTCCTGATGAAATACCTATAGTCTCTAAAAGAATTGATAAAGTGCCAGGTACACATTCGGTAGCATACAATTCAATTGTTGATGAAATTGAAATAAAGCATACAGCAAAAAATAGAGATGGTTTTGCGTTAGGTGCTATTGTTGCAGCCGAGTGGCTACAAGACAAAAAAGGAGTATATACAATGAAAGATGTATTAGGAATTTAACATCTATAAATAGTAAGGTATGACAATTACACAGTGGTTTGTATTTTTTTTAGTGATTCAAGTAATCCATTTTTTAGGAACTTGGAAATTATATGTAAAAGCAGGTAGACAGGCTTGGGAAGCAGCAATTCCCATTTACAATGCCATCGTTTTAATGAAAATTATCAATCGCCCTAAATGGTGGGTGATCTTGTTATTCTTACCCATTATCAATTTATTGATGTTTCCTGTTATTTGGGTAGAAACCATTCGCAGTTTTGGTTTCAATAAAAATACAGATAGCATATTGGTCATTCTCACACTTGGACTCTATATATTTTATATTAATTATGTAGCGGAAGGCGCCTATATCGAAGACCGTAGCTTAAAGCCTAGAACAGCTGCCGGCGAATGGGTAAGTTCGATAGTTTTTGCAATTGTTGCTGCTACCTTGGTGCATACCTATTTTATGCAACCGTACACCATACCATCTTCATCACTGGAAAAATCATTGTTAATTGGTGATTTCTTGTTTGTAAGTAAATTCCATTATGGAGCAAGAGTACCAATGACAACAGTTGCGGCACCAATGGTACATGATACGATTCCGATACTAAAGAAAAAATCGTATTTATTTAGCGATGATCTCACAAAAAAGGAAACATCCCTACTAAATAAGCTTCAATTACCTTATTTGCGATTGCCAGGTTTTCAGAAGATTGAACGAAATAGTATTGTGGTGTTTAATCAGCCCGCAGATACCTTGTTGGATATGAATGATTTTCATCCAGACAGAAACTATTATAAGCCGATTGATAAAAAGACAAATTTGGTAAAGCGCTGTGTAGGTGTCCCCGGAGATACGCTACAAATTATTGACGGTTATATTTTTATTAATGGCAAACGTACGGAGTTGCCAGATAGAGCAAAACCACAATATAATTTCTTCATCAATACAGAAGGTCAAGAAATCAATCAAAATTCACTAAAGGACCGTTATGGTGCGAGAGAAGGTGCTAGAGACCAACAAGGAAATTTTGCGTTGGCTAGAAATGAAGAAAAAATAGGTTACTATTTAACCTTAACAGATCAAGAGGCGGCACGTATTTCTAAAAACCCATCCGTAAAGAATATTGAAAAATTATTGCAGCCAAAAGGTGTGGGGGAAGATGTATTTCCACGTGTGCCTTCTCTAGGATGGAACAATGATAATTTTGGCCCGATTTACATTCCTCAAAAGGGAAAAACAGTAAAACTAGACCGCAATTCACTGCCATTTTACAAGCGTATTATTGGTGAATATGAACAAAATAATTTGATTGTAAACGGAGATGATATCTTAATTAATGGTAAAGAGGCTGATAGCTATACCTTCAAACAAGATTATTATTGGATGATGGGAGACAATCGCCAAAACTCATTAGATGCCCGTTATTGGGGGTATGTTCCTTTTGATCATGTGGTTGGTAAGCCTGTATTTATATGGTTGAGTTGGGAAACCAATGGAAAAGGCCTTAATAAGATTCGTTGGGATAGAATGTTTACAACAGTAGGCGGTAGTGGTGAACCTGTTTCTTATTTTAAGTTTTTTATCATTGCCTTGGCATTGTGGTTGGGCTTTGATTTTTATAGAAAGCGCAAGAAAGCCTAAAAGACCGTTAAATCGTTTATTTGTTTAAACGTTTATTTGCATAGTTATTTTAGAGATCATGTAATCATCTAATCATCTAATCATCTAATCAGCTAATTATCAAATCATCTAATCAATAGTGTTAGTATATCCTACTTATTTTTCACCCATAGTACAGTATGTAGTGCTCGCTAAGGCTGAGAATTTGCTATTTGAAGTTGAAGACAATTACCAAAAGCAAACTTATAGAACCCGTTGTTATATCTATGGAGCAAACGGAAAACAATTGCTGAGTATTCCTGTTAAAAATGCCAATAGCACGCAGCAAACAAAAGAGGTGTTAATTGACAATACTTACAGCTGGCAAAAACAACACATAAAAGCAATAGCATCTGCGTATCGTTCTTCCCCTTTTCATGAATTTTATGAAGATGAAATCAACGAAGTATTCAATAGTAATACCAAGTATTTACTCGATTTTAACTTAAAATGTCAGGAAGTACTCTTAGAATTATTACCAATTGATAAACCCTTTGGGCTCACAAAAACCTTTGAAAAAAAAGTGGAAGCTGATTTTAGATTGTTGGCTGACTCAAAAATGCAGGTAAACTATAATTTTGAACCCTATACGCAGGTGTTTTCTGACAAACACGGTTTTATACAGAACCTAAGTATTTTAGATTTACTCTTTATGGAAGGCCCTAATGCCTTAAACTATTTGGAGCAACAAACACTTGATTTATTATAATGGAGCTATTGCAATGGAGTGTTCATTACGGGTTGCATTTTATTGTTCCAGGAGGATTGGCCTATGTGTTTTTTAAAAACCAGTGGAAGGAGGTATGGCTGCTGTTGGTTTTAACAAATCTTATCGACTTAGATCACTTATGGGCAACACCAATATTTGATCCCAACAGGTGTAGTATTAATTTTCATTTTTTACACACGTATCAAGCCGGCATCGTATACGTACTGTTTCTTTTTTTTAAAAGAACACGGGTTATAGGCATCGGACTCCTACTGCATTTAGTGGCAGACTTTATCGATTGTTTGTGGTAATTAGTATTTTTTAAGGGTGTGTAAAACCCATGCGATGATAAAAAATCCGACACCAGTAATAATAGGAGGTAGCATAATAGTTGGTGCATAGAATCCACCGATATAGATCATGAGTACTCCCAATACAATGAGGGCAACCGCTGCCATTGTCAATACATTTTTTTTGTCCATGTTGTTTGTTGTATAATTAGATACTGTAAAATACAAAAAAAACCTCGAAGCATTCACTTCGAGGTTTTTTATTAGTAATTATTGAATTACTCAAGTACTACAAATTAATTGGAAGGGTTTTGCTCAACCAATGAATTACTAGCATCAATTTCATCTTGAGGAATTAACCATACCCATCTTTTGTCATCTGGAGCTACTTCTAACACACCACCAACTCGAGAAGAGGTATGATTTGAACCTGGCTCTAATCTGTTTAGCGGTAAGCCCAAACGTTTTAGGTCTAACCAACGGAAACCTTCGCTCCATAGTTCAATTCTACGTTGTACCATAATTTCATCAATTAAATCTTGACCTGTACTGGTAGACAATACATAGTTATCATCTCTAGTAGAAATTAAATCAAAAAGTACCTGTGCAGCCAATCCATCTTGATCGTCTCTAGCTAAAGCTTCAGCTTCAATTAAGTACATTTCTGCAGCACGCATCATCGGTACATCCATTAAACTTACAGCAGTACTTTGAGATAAGAATTTTTGATTGGTATATGGATGTCTACTGTGAGCATCAGATATTTCAAATCCATCTTGTAAGTCTGCATGTTCACCATCTTCAGACCATAATGATTTGCGCACATCAGTGTCAGATATCATATCATATAACGGTTTGTTAATAGATCTAGGATTCGCTCTAATTGAAGAAGAACTATAATTTCTAGAAAGATAACCACCAAGATTTCCAAAAAAGTTTGTTTGGTCTTCTACAATATGGCTTGCCCACATAAACTCACTATTTTGATCTAATGAAGTAGAGAATCCTTTACGATAGGTATCTTGATCCATTAATTCATGTCCCACTTTCGCTTCTGAGGCAAATTGAGCCGCTAGACCCCAGTTTCCTTGAACAAGCGCAACTCTAGCTTTTAAGCCTTTAGCTACACTCTCACTAAGGTGAGATTTGTTAGTTTGAGATATCCCTGCCAATAAAGGAATAGCAGTATCAATATCCGAATTTATTTGTGTGTACACTTCTTCTACGGTTGCACGTGGAATTGGTTCAGTAGAAGGCTCCGTTTTTAAGGGTACCCCCAATTGACTATTGGTTTGACCATTTACATAACGTCCAGCCCATGTTTGAACCAACATAAAGTGACCATATGCTCTATACAATAAAGCTTGACCTTTAATATTGTCTCTGTCTTCTTGATTTCCAACAGCATCATCAATACCAGCTATTAATATGTTGGCATTTGCGATCCATTCATAAAACATTGCATAGTGAGCCGTGTTATAAGAATTTGTAGGAGAGTCAGTTAAAATCCAACGTAAACCAGTAGTCCACGTACTTGAATTAAAAACATGATCTTCACCCATTTCAGACATGTGCATATTAAAATGCCCAGCACCACCACGACCTTGACTACCATAACGAACATACAAGGCTCTGTGTATTCCGTTTAATGCCGCCATGGCATTACCCGTTGTTTCGGTAACAACTGCAGCTCCAACTTGGTCGGTAGGTGTTGTTTCCAAAAAGTCTTTATCACAAGCAGTAAACAATACGTTTATTGCAAGTATTCCGATAAAAATTATTAATATTTTTCTCATTTTATTTTTTTTAAAATTTAACATTTAAACCAAGACTTACAATTCTTGAAGGTGTATAGACATTATTCACTGTACCATTAAAGTTTTGTTGAATAGTCATACCTTTTCTCGCATTTGAAGTAAATACATTTTCTCCACTAACATAAACCAATGCATTAGATACTCCAATACTGTTTAAGATACTTTCAGGTAAGTCATAAGATAAATTAATACGTTTTAAATTAAGATATGAAGCGTCTGTAAGCCATCTGTCAGATGTGGCATCAAAATCAGTGGTGTTATTAGGATCCATTCTTGGAACATCAGTGATGTCTCCAGGCTGTTGCCAACGATTTAATATATCAACACTTAAAGCGTTACCATAATCACCAGCACTCATAAGGCCTTGGTAATTACTATCCAAAATTTCACCACCTATTTGGAAGGTGAATAAAAAGGATAAATTAAAAGCTTTGTATGTCATATTATTATTAATGGCACCTGTTAAATCAGGAATTGCAGTACCAGCGTAGTGGAATCTAGCTTGTGCATCATCAGTTGTCAATGTTTGACCGTCTATTACTCTAACAGATGAACCAGTGGCTCCTTCTTCAGCAACATAAAGAATTTCACCATCTGCTGGATCCACACCATACCAATCTCTCAACCAATAATCATAAATTGAGTGACCAACCATTAGCTTTTTAGAGCCATTGATAATTTCCTCTTGTGGCAACTTCGTAAATTCATTTGCTACCGTTGCTGCATTTACACCCAAATTCCATGTAAAATTATCTGTTCTTACAACATCATAATTCAAACTAATTTCAATTCCTCTATTGTACATTGTACCAATATTCTCAGGAATACTAACACTACCACTATTAAGAGGTAAAGGCACGTCAAATAATAAATTATCCGAATTACGATTGTAATATTCAATTACACCATCAAATCGATTGTCAAATAATCGAAATTCAAGAGCAATATCAGAACTTTCACTAGCTTCCCAAACTAAATTTGGTGCAGCAAGACCAGCTTGTAAAATACCTGGCTCTGATTGGTTGTTAAATCCTAAATCGTACAATCCTTGATACGCATAAAAGCTAATTCCTGAATTATTTCCTAATTCACCGTAAGAAGCTCTTAATTTTAAAGAGTTTATCCAATCTTTATCTTCAATAAAGGATTCTCTGTCTAAACGCCAAGCAGCACCTATCGACCAAAAGTCTCCCCATCGTGTATCTCTTGAGAATTTTGAAGAACCATCTTGTCTATAAGAAGCGCTCACAAAATATTTACCATCATAATCATAATTTACACGTCCAAAATAACTTTCATCGTTACGATTGTCTAAAACAGATGTTAAACCTATAGTAGTCACAAAATTAATTAACTCGGTATTTCCATCTGCAATTTGTTGCTGACGAGACCCATCTAAATTAGTTACTTTGTATTCGAGCGATTCATGAGCCAATAATGCTTTAAAGTTGTGTTTTTCATTAAAGGTCTTTGTGTAGTTTAATAATTGGTTAAAACCAACAGAAGTTCTGCGATTGTACGTACGCCCGGCTCTACCACCTGGAGCACCATCACCTACAAATTTATTTTCATAGTCTGTATTGTAATAATGACGTTGGTCAAAACTAGCATTTACTGTAAAAACAAGTCCTTCAGCAAGTGTAATGTCAAAATAAGATTTACCATTGATTGAGGTAATTTCATCTAAATCTTGATTGAAATCTATTTCAGCAACAATATGTCTACCAAAATTGGCACCACTTGGTCTAGGAGCAAGGAGGTCATATATTTTATTTCCATTAGCATCTAAAACAAATTCTCCATTAGCAGTTTGCTCGTGGATATTGTAAATAGGGCCCATTCCTCTTGTAAAACGAATTGGATTAACAAAAGAACTTGTTTGTCCAGAAGTAGCTTGTGCTTGATTTCCTTGTGAAGTAGAAACACCAACATTTAAACCAGTTTTTAACCAACTTGTTGCTTGGTGATTTACATTTACACGTCCTGAAATTCGTTCAAAATCTGAATTTAGGATATATCCTTCTTCTTTTAAATAACCCAAAGAAGCATAAAAATCACTTTTTTCAGTTCCGCCTTGGAAACTCATGTCGTAATTTTGACGAAATCCTTTTCTTGTAATAGCATCTTCCCAATCTAAATCACCCGGATTTAATAAGCTTGCATTCGGGTTAATTCTACCATCAATACCTACTATTTGATCGTTAGGTACATTGAATGGATTGCTTTCTAGCTCATCAAAAATATTGTTTGTTGCAAATAAATTTGCAGCAGTTACATCAGCAGCGTCATCAATACCTGGTATTGCTTCGCCATTTCGTAATGCTTCCCACATTATTTCATAGTATTGACTTGCATTTAATCGATCATACTCAGGTATTGAACGATCAATCACACTAGCAGACATATTCAATGAGAATTGTCCTTTTCTGTTTTTACCTTTTTTTGTGGTAATCATCACCACTCCATTGGCAGCTTTATTACCATATAATGCAGTTGATGAAGCATCTTTCAATATGGTAAGACTTTCAATATCTGCTGGGTTAATAGAGTTTATAGATCCTGTAAATGGAATTCCATCAACAACATATAAAGGAGAACTGTCTGCAGAAAATGAGCCAATCCCTCTAATACGAATATCTTGACCTGAACCAGGTTGACCACTACCAAATGTGGCGGTTACTCCGGCAGAAGATCCTTCAATAGCAGATGTTACATTTGACAGTGTTATTTTACCGATTTCTTCACTGTTAATTTGTGTTGCAGAACCTGTAAAATCACTTTTCTTAGCTGTTCCGTAAGCAACAACTAATACTTCGTCAAGTACATTATCAGTTGTTAATACCACATTTATGGTATTTGAAGCGCCCACAACTTTTTCTTGAGTCGTCATTCCAATAAAACTAAATACAAGAACATCTCCTGTAGTCGCCTGCATGGAATAATTACCATCAAAATCTGTTTGTGTACCGGTTTGAGTTCCTTTGATTAAGATACTAACTCCCGGAAGGGGCCCCGAATCATCAGTAACTGTACCAGTAATTGTTTTTTGTTGTGCAAAACCAAATTGCACTGCGAACACTAAAAGTAGTGTTACAATTAATTGTAATTTGTTTTTCATATTTATATTATTTGAGTTAAACAAGCTAAAGTATAATAATTATAGAAAGTACAAAACTTTAACTTTATTTAAGCTTTACTTTAACATTTTCTTAACAAATGTATGTTAAAATTCGTCAAAAAAACTAGTAAATACGGGGCTCTCAGAGAATTACGACGCTTCCAAATTATTCGATTGAAATTCTAGTATTTCAATTTATTTAAGCGCATTTTTTAGAATACTAACGGGATGTTCTGCTATGCGTTTAGTGCCATCAAAAACTTGATGTCTACAACTGGTTCCTGGAGCCGCAATAAGCGTATCATTTTCTAAATTTCTTATTTTTGGGAAGAGGGTATCTTCGCCAACTTGCATACTGAGCTCATAATGTTCTTTTTCATATCCAAAGGAACCTGCCATACCACAACAACCGGTATTTAAGATACTTACGGTATAGTTTTTTGGTAAATTCAACATAAAAAAGGTAGGTTCAGTACTGCTCAATGCTTTTTGATGACAATGCCCGTGAATTTTTACAGTCTTTGGTTGTTCTGTAAAGCTTTCAGCACGAATCGCTCCATTTGAAGCTTCCATTTTGATGAATTCTTCAATGGTATACGTATGTGCTGCTATATCACTAGCTGCCTTTTTATCAATTGCTAGACGCAGGTATTCATCTCTAAAACTTAGAATTGCTGAAGGCTCAATGCCTATTAATGGTGTATCGCTAGAAACAAGACTTTTGAACACCTCAATATTTTTGTTCGCAATAACTTTAGCTTCGTCTAAGAATCCTTTTGAAAGCTGACTTCTTCCACTTTCTTCATGATTAACAATATGGACTTGATATCCCAATGCGCTTAACAATTCAATGGTATCAATACCTATTTGTACATCGTAGTAATTGGTGAATTCGTCTACAAATAGATAGAGTCCTTTTTTTGGAGTTGGTTTGTTTTCAAACCGTTTTCTATTTGAATGGTACCATTTTCTTAGTGTTTTAGGAGCCAATTTAGGAACACTTCTTTTTTGGGCAACTCCCAATACTTGCTTGGCCAACGGGGTATTGAGAACCAAATTGGTTAGGCTAGGGAAGAGGCTCCCTAACTTATTGTATTTTACATTATTGGCAAACATTTTTGTCCGAAAAGAGGGCGGATTTTCTTTTTGATACTGATATAAAAATTCAGCTTTCATGCTTGCAATATCTACATTACTCGGGCATTCACTGGCACAAGCTTTACAACTTAAACACAGATCAAAAACATCTTTTAACTCTTGATGGTTAAATTTATTGGTTTTGTCTGAATTGGTTAAAAATTCACGTAAGGTATTTGCTCTTGCTCGTGTGGTATCTTTTTCATCACGTGTTGCGCGATAACTCGGACACATGGTTCCACCAGCACTTGGCATTTTTCTGCAATCGCCAGAGCCATTGCATTTTTCGGCGGCTCTTAAAATCCCCAATGAATCAGAGAAATCAAGCAGTGTATCAATTTCTGGTTCCTTTCTGTCAATCTCGTAGCGCAAAGAGGCGTCCATGGGATACGCATCTACAATCTTACCTTTATTAAATACAATGTTAGGGTCGAATACCTTTTTTATTCGTTTTAATAATTGGTAGTTATGCTCTCCAATCATTAACGGCAAAAACTCACCACGAACGATACCGTCACCGTGTTCACCACTAAAGGAACCCTTGTAACTTTTTACAAGCTTTGCGGTTTCGGTAGTTATTTTTCGAAACAGCGCTACATCGGTCGTTTTTTTAAGATCTAAAATAGGGCGTAGGTGCAATTCACCAGCTCCTGCATGTGCATAATAGACCGCTTTTTGCCCGTACGTATCCATCATCTTGGTGAACGCTGAAATATAACTGGGTAAATCTTGTAAGTCTACTGCCGTATCTTCTATACAGGCTACGGCTTTTGAATCACCTACAATATTACCAAGCAAACCGAGACCTGCTTTTCGCAGCTCCAAAGCTTTTTGAATTTCTTCATCATATAATTTAGGATGTGCGTAGCCAAAATGGTGTTGTTCGAGATCGCGAATTAAAGTATCGGCAAGTTCTTGTACCTTTTCTTTTGAATCACTAGCCACTTCCAATAACAACAGCGCTGCAGGGTCATCGACTACAAAAAAGCGATTTTTTAATTGCTCTCTGTTATTTTTTGTGCAATCTAAAATGGTTTTATCGATGAGCTCACAGGTATATAAATTGTGTTTCATCGCAACCAATACAGCTTCCAAACTTTCTTGGATACTATTAAAATGAGAAGCAACAATTACTTTGTACTGCGGTGGTAAGGGCTCTAATTGCAATTCTATAGCCGTAGTGAAAGCAAGGGTACCTTCACTTCCACACAATAAAGTGGAAAGGTTAATTTTTTTTGTAGTATCAGAAAACAGTGTACTATCTAATAAGCTATCAACGGCGTATCCGGTATTACGTCGATGAATAGTTGCCTTTGGAAATTCTTTTTTTATCTCTTGCTGAACTTCACTAATAGAGAGTTCGTCATAGATGGTTTTATAAATTTTCCCTTCTAAAGTAGGTGTTTTTGCTTTTTGATGGAATTCCTCCGCGTTAAGCGCATGAAAAGAGGCTTCAGAACCATCAGACAAAATGGTATCCAGCGCAATTATTTTATCTCTAGTAACACCATATTGAATGGAAGTGGTACCCGATGAATTATTACCAACCATACCACCGATGGTACAGCGATTACTCGTTGATGTGTTTGGACCAAAGAAAAGTCCAAATGGCGCTAAGTAATTATTCAATTCATCTCTAATCACACCAGGTTCAACACGAACTGTCATTGCTTTCTCATCAAAAGCTAAAATCTTAGTGAAATGTTTTGAAATATCAACAACAATACCTTCACCAACACATTGTCCTGCCAAGGAAGTACCTGCTGCTCTAGGGATCAAGCTTATATTGTGGTCTGTAGCAAAAGCAATTAATAGTTGAATGTCCTTTTTATTGGCCGGATAAGCTACAGCACGGGGGATTTTACGATATACAGAAGCATCAGTGGCATAGATACTTTTGTGTAAATCATCAAAATAAAGCGAACCGGTTAAAGTTGATGAAAGTGCTTGCAAGGTGGTTTTGGCAATTGTTTCTGGCATATTAGCTGACTTGTTCACCATTTTTAATTTTCTTAGAGGCTTGAAGTAACACAATGGCATTGTCATCATTTGCAATACCTAAAATCAAACATTCACTTATGAAGTTTGCAATTTGTTTGGGTTTAAAATTTACAATAGCGGTTACTTGACGTTGCACTAAATCATCTTTTGAATACAAATCGGTTATTTGAGCACTCGATTTTTTTATTCCCAATTCACCAAAATCAATGGTTAATTGATAGGCTGGTTTTTTTGCTTTTGGAAAATCTTCTACGGTGATAATGGTTCCTATTCTGATATCGATTTTTGTGAAATCTTCAAAAGAGATGGTAGAATTCATATGTTAATTGTGTTATAATTGGGGCTTAAAAATACAATTTTTTTATATCTTTAAACTGTTTGAATTTATAAAGATGATACGATGGCACGAACGGCTTCAAATATGCTTCCGCTAGGGACTTTAGCTCCTGGATTTACACTTCATGACACGATTTCTGAGAAAGAATTGACTTTATTTGAATTGCGTGGAGATGTAGCAACCGCAGTATTTTTTATTTGCAATCACTGTCCGTTTGTATTGCATGTCAATGAAGAATTGGTAGCTATAGCCAATGAATATGCTTCAAAAAATGTACAATGTATAGCCATTTCATCAAATGATGTGAAGAATTACCCAGCCGATGCTCCAAACCTCATGCGTAAAAATGCAAGTAAATTGAACTATCCTTTTCCTTATCTCTATGATGAATCGCAAGAAGTAGCGCTGGCTTATGATGCAGCATGTACACCTGATATTTATGTGTTTGATAAAAATCTACGGTTGGTATACCGCGGACAACTCGATGATTCAAGACCTGGAAATGAGATTCCTGTTACAGGAAAAGACCTACGAAATGCCTTGGATTGTTTGATTGAGAATATAGAAAATACCGAAATTCAAAAACCGAGTATTGGCTGTAATATTAAATGGAAAGACTAAAGCCGGTAAAACTCACTTCCAACCGTTTAGAATCATTCGGTTTTCAATATGCGCATAATGATGTTGACTATGCCATGCATAAATGCCTATATTTTTGTTGAGCGCGACTTCGCTTCCCGTTTCGGGGTGTATAAATGCTTTTTCCAATTCGATTTCTGAGAGGTCTTTTAATAAATAAACCAGTTTTGCATGGGTAGCGGCTAAGGCATTTAAAGAGAGTAGGATAGGAGCATTTTTCGCATCGTGTAATTCAGCCCATTGTTGTTCATCGTACGCTTTAATTGTTGGTTTATTTTCAGTTAAAGCCCATTTAAAACGAATATAACTGTGCAGATGACTATCTGCTAGATGATGAATGACTTGTCTGATCGTCCAACCTCCCGGACGGTATGGAGTCGCTAATTGTTTATCGTCTAAATTGGAAACTAACAGTGTCAATTTTTGAGGAAATTCTTCCAAAATAATCAGCCATTCTTGAATGTGTTGTAACGTAATTGCAGTTGGAATCTTTGCTTTCCCGATGGGATATTTTAGTTGTTCAAGACTTTGGTTTTTCACAGGACGAACTATTTAATAACGCACGATTCCTAGCGTAGCGACTTTACCTGTTGTGATATTCCATGCTTTTGCCGTGATGAGCTTACCTTGGTCATCATAGACATAAAACGCGGCCGTATTGGGACCATAGATACCTTGGTTTAATGCCATAAAGTCTATTCTGTTATAGCCTCTTTTCATTTCCAAATCGATAAAAGCAGATAAGCCTTTTAAGGTAATATTCTTATTGACAATGGTTTCATTCAAAAAAATACGAACACGATCACCGTCAACAAGACCATGATCTCTAAATTCAATTCGAACCATTTTTGTTGAACTTTCAATAGTACCTAAGTTGGCATTGCTTTCCATTTTAGGGTTACTCATGTCTTTGCCATTAAAGTTTCTTTGCACGAGCACATCAGCTTCTTTATTATTACGAGAAGACATAAAGTTCAATTCTTTTTCTGGAGCGGAACTACCTAAATTTAAGTAATAGCTGATATCTTTAAGGATGGGTTTTTCAACAGGGTTTAAATTGAAAAGCGGATTTATTTTATTGTCATTGGGAATTTCAATTTTTATACCGTCTCCCTTTTTTTCCGAATCTAAATACGATTTGAACGTTTTAGAATCCCCTTTCTTTTTAATGGTATCATTTTGCGAATGCATATCCACAGAAACGAGCAGTATTAAAATTGCTAAGGATCTAAAAATTATATTTTTAGTATTTGATTTGGTCATAAAAAGAGTTCTCAATCAAATTAGTCACAAATATAATGCCTTAATTACTTTTTCCTACTTGTTTTTTCTGTAATTTTTCTAATTGATTTTTAGCAGTTCTACTTTCGCTATTTATTTCAAGTACTTTTGTATAGTTAATTACTGCATTGACTGTGTCTTTTTTACGGAAATAAGCTTCTGCTAAACTGTCGTATACATTAGAGCTTTTGGGATGGAGTGCTACATTTATTTTAAAAACAACAATTGCTAATTCAAGATTTTGACTTTGAATGTAATCGTACCCCTTACTATTTAATTTCCTTTCATTAATTATTGGACTCAAAGAATCTTTTTGTTGAATAGCCAAATAGCCTTCAAGTGCTTTTTCGTAGTTGCCAGCTTCCAAATATTCGTAAGGTAGTTTGGTGGTGTCATTCATTTTCACATGTTCGTACACGAGGGCTTCGTCGGGGTTTTTGGGAACAAAAACAAGGTACATTTTTTGATCTGCTGGATTGGTAAGAAATTGAATTTTTTGATTCATTTCTTTAACAAAATAGGTGTTGTTGCCTGTTTTTAACGGACGAATTCCTTCCGCGCCACGCCAATTGAGGAGTAGTTTATTTTCGTCGGAATGGACCACTACAACTTCATCATCACTGTACAAGTAACGACCTTCAACTTTTTTTAAAAATTCAGCATCGTTTGAATTGGATGTACAACTTACAATAACTAAAAAGAGAAGTGTAATTTTACTGAGATGATTCATGTGGTTTCGGTTGATTTGACACTACTTAGACGACTCAATCAAAAAAAAGTAACAGATTTAATTATAAAATCTATTTTTTTTCAGCTCAAAACTTTCACCCAGATATACTTTACGAACCATTTCATCTTCTGCCAATTCCTGGGGAGTTCCTTCTTTTAGAATGCCTCCTTCAAACATTAAATAGGTTTTATCTGTAATGGCTAAGGTTTCTTGTACGTTATGATCTGTAATTAAAATACCGATATTTCTATCTTTCAAATGAGCAACAATGGTTTGAATATCTTCTACAGCAATGGGGTCAACGCCTGCAAATGGTTCGTCTAATAAAATAAACTTTGGGTCAGAAGCGAGCGCTCGGGCTATTTCTGTTCTTCTACGTTCACCTCCAGATAATAAATCCCCTCTGTTTTTGCGTACATGACCTAAACTAAACTCTTCAATCAGTGATTCTAACTTTTCTTTTTGATCTTGTTTTGACAAGTTGGTGAATTGTAAAACGGCCATGATATTATCTTCAACAGATAATTTTCTAAAAACAGACGCCTCTTGCGCTAAATAACCAACACCTTTCTGTGCGCGTTTATACATAGAGTCTTGCGTAATATCTTCATTGTCTAAAAATATTTTCCCTTCATTGGGTTTTACCATTCCAACAATCATATAGAAAGAGGTGGTTTTACCTGCGCCATTGGGGCCTAGTAAACCGATAATTTCTCCTTGTTCTACTTGTAGTGAAATGCCTTTTACCACCTGTCGGCTTCCGTACATTTTCTGTATATTTTCAGCTCGTAATATCATATGCTAATTTAGACGTATTAATTCTTATATTTATCATTCAACCCTATATTTTTTAGAATCATAGGCTTCATTTTATCGATGCGTTTTTGTTTTGTTTCCAAACGTTTGGCGTCAGAAATATATTCGCAAAATTCTCTTTTCTTACCTAATAATAACGTTTCAAATGCCATTTTTAGATTAGAGTCAGATTCTAAGACTGTTTCCAGTTCTATCGGTATTGTTAATTCCTTTTTAATGGGTTTGATTTCCAATCCCTTTTTCTGATTCGAAACAGCTTCATTAATATAGCTCAAAACTAATGATTCGTCGATTTCAGTTATCGTTTTGAAACGCAATTGTCGCATGGCTTGCGTTTTCCCTTCTTGCGCATTGATTAATTTGTTATTTGTGTCTTTTAGTAAGGCGCCATTATAAAACCAAATACCAAAATGATTTTTAAAAGCACTGATACTCAACACATTTTTGTTGTTAATAGTATAGGTTGGGATGCCCCATTTAACTGTTTCATGTAAATCAGTACTTGTAATGATGGCTCTTAATTTTTCAAGAGCATCTTTGTATTTAACTTGACTCGCCAAATAAGCTACGACTGATTTATCCTGTTGCATTTGCTTAAAAATTAATTAGATACACAAAAATACATAAAGAAAAACTTATTGAATGTTAAAGTCCCCGAGCTTCAGTTTTTTTCTGCTTCTTAATAATTATTTTTGAAATGGTAATACTCACTTCATAAAGAATCAACATTGGTATCGCTACAATCACTTGGCTAATAATATCTGGTGGGGTAATTAAAGCCGCCAATATCAAAACAAGTACTAAGGTATATTTTCGATATTTTCTTAAATATTCGGGCGTCACGAGCCCCATTTTGGTTAAAAAGAAAATAATAATAGGCATTTCAAAAATAAGGCCTGCTGAAAGTACCGAAGCGCGTAGTAAACCGATATATGAAGCTAAATCAATATTGTTTTTTACTTCATCAGCTACGCGATAGGCTCCTAAAAAATTAACTGAGAGGGGTGTGATTACGTAATATCCGAAAAGAATTCCTACAAAAAATAGAAAAGATGAAATGATAATAAAACTACGTGCATTCTTTTGTTCTTTAGGATAGAGTCCTGGCTTGATAAATTTCCAAATCTCCCACAATATAAAAGGAAAAGCTAGAATAATACCTGCCGTAACAGAAGTCCAAATATGGGCAGAAAATTGACCTGCCATGGTTCTACTTTGTACAATAAATGGGATTTCATCAATACACAATCCTTCAGTGCCAAATCTTCTTGAAATGTTACAGAAAAAACGATAGGTAGCAAAGGAGGCATCTTTTGGCGCTAGGATGATTCTATTAAAGATAAAATCTTTCATCATAAAAGCAAATACACTTACTACCAATACGGCTCCTGCCGACCGTACTAACGTCCATCTCAATACTTCAAGATGGTCTAAAAAAGACATTTCTTTTTGCTCTTTTTCCATCTTTATATAATTCCTTCTTTTAATAAGTCATGTAAATGAACAACACCTTTATACTTATTATTATGGACCACTAAAATTTGAGTAATATTATTGGTCTCCATCACTTTCAATGCGTCAATTGCCATGGCATCAGCATCAATAGTTTTCGGATTTAGACTCATAATATCTTTAGCCACTAAGTGTTCAATATTTTGATTGTTTCTAAGCATTCTTCGAATATCACCATCAGTCACGATACCCACAATTTTGTTATTTTCTATGACCGCTGTCGTCCCCAATCGCTTTTCAGAGATTTCAATAATGACATCTTTTACACTAGATGTAGGAGCGACTACTGGAATTTCGTTATTTTCAACCAAATCATTTACCCGAAGGTATAACCGTTTGCCGAGGGCACCTCCAGGATGGTATTTGGCAAAATCTTTACTGGTAAAAGATCTCATTTCTAATAAACAAACTGCGAGTGCATCGCCTAAAACCAATTGGGCCGTGGTACTTGTTGTAGGAGCTAAGTTGTTTGGACATGCTTCTTCTTCTACATAGGCATTCAAAATAAAATCAGCTTTTTGAGCCAAATAGGAATCTACATTTCCCGTAAGTGCAATAATTTTATTATTAGAATTCTTTATTAAAGGGATCAACACTTTTATTTCTGGCGTATTGCCACTTTTAGAAATACAGATCACTACATCATCTTTCTGTACAATACCCAAATCACCGTGAATAGCATCTGCGGCGTGCATAAAAATTGCGGGGGTACCTGTTGAGTTTAAAGTAGCTACAATTTTGGTAGCGATATTTGCGCTTTTTCCTACTCCAGTTACAATTACGCGTCCATTAGAATTTAGGATAAATTTAACGGCATTTTCGAAGTCAGAATTCAAAAATTGTATTAAATTAGCTATTCCCTTACTTTCTATAGAAATAGTTTGTTTTGCAATCTCTAAAATGTTTTTTTCAATTTTCAAATTTTGAATTTTTTCATGATAAAAGAAAGTGGTATCTTTAATTGCAAATGTATTTAAAAATATACAGATAATAATAATAAGAAGTGACAAAAATAGACTTACACAGTGCTTTAAAAAAGTATTTTGGCTTCAGTCAATTTAAAGGCTTACAGGAGCAGGTAATTACAACTTTAGTAAATAGAGAGAATGCTTTTGTAATTATGCCAACGGGTGGTGGAAAATCATTGTGTTATCAACTCCCGGCATTAATTCAAGATGGAACTGCGATTGTAGTTTCACCATTGATTGCTTTGATGAAGAATCAAGTTGATGCTTTACGCGGAATTTCATCTGAAAAAGGCATTGCACATGTTTTAAATTCGTCGTTGAATAAAACGGAAGTAGAACAGGTTAAAAACGATATCAGAAGAGGAGTGACCAAATTGTTATATGTGGCACCCGAATCGCTTACGAAGGAAGATTATGTTGATTTTTTGAAAAATCAGAAAATTTCATTTGTAGCGATCGATGAGGCCCATTGTATTTCAGAATGGGGACATGATTTTAGACCAGAATACCGTAATCTTAGAGCCATTATCAAAAAAATTGATGATGTACCTGTTATTGGTTTAACGGCAACCGCTACACCAAAGGTTCAAGAAGATATATTGAAAAACTTAGGGATGACAGATGCTAAAACATTTAAAGCATCTTTCAACCGTCCCAATCTTTATTATGACGTACGCCCCAAAACGAAAGATATAGAAAAAGACATCATTCGCTTTGTGAGACAATACGAGGGTAAATCTGGTATTATCTACTGTTTGAGCAGGAAAAAGGTAGAAGAAATTGCACAAATTTTGCAAGTGAATGGTATTAAGGCTGTACCGTATCACGCTGGTTTAGACGCCAAAAAAAGAGCAAAACATCAAGACATGTTTTTAATGGAAGATGTTGATGTGGTGGTGGCGACAATTGCCTTTGGTATGGGAATTGACAAACCAGATGTGCGTTTTGTGATACACCATGATATTCCTAAAAGTTTAGAAAGTTACTATCAAGAAACAGGAAGAGCAGGTAGAGATGGAGGTGAAGGGTATTGCTTGGCGTATTATGCCTATAAGGATATTGAGAAATTGGAAAAATTCTTATCTGGAAAACCTGTGGCTGAACAAGAAATTGGCCATGCCTTACTGCAAGAAGTAGTCTCTTATGCAGAAACGTCCATGTCGCGACGCAAGTTTTTATTACACTATTTTGGAGAAGCATTTGATGATGTAACTGGTGATGGAGCCGATATGGATGACAATGTTAGAAACCCAAAAAAGAAGTTTGAGGCCCAAGATGATGTCAAGTTACTGTTAGAAATCATACGAGATACGAATCAAGAATACAAATCAAAAGAAATAGTAAATACCATTGTTGGAAAAAGCAATGCCTTGCTAAAATCTCGAAAAACAGATGCGCAAGCATTTTTTGGAGCTGGTAAAGCGAAGGAAGGTAGTCATTGGATGGCCTTAATTAGGCAAGTATTGGTAGCAGGATATGTAAGTAAAGAAATTGAACAGTATGGGGTTTTAAAAGTAACCAAAAAAGGAACTGATTTTATTGCGAATCCGAAGTCTTTTATGATGACTGAAGATCATAAATATGCTGACTCTGACGATACCGTTATCATAACCAATACCAAAGGTGGTGGTGCGAGTGTTGATGCACAATTGATGAAGATGCTTAAAGATTTGAGAAAGTCTGTTGGAAAAAAATCAGGAGTGCCTCCATTTGCAGTGTTTCAAGATCCATCGTTAGAGGATATGACACTAAAATACCCAATAACCATTGAGGAGCTTTCTAATGTACATGGTGTAGGCGATGGTAAAGCAAAAAAGTTTGGGAAAGAATTTCTGAACCTTATTTCGAAATATGTTGAGGAAAATGATATTGTGAGACCCGATGATTTAGTAGTAAAAAGCACAGGAACCAATTCGGCTTTAAAGTTGTATATTATTCAAAATACGGACAGAAAATTACCTTTGATAGACATTGCAAAATCGAAAGGTTTGAGCATGGAAGACCTGACAAAAGAAATGGAACGTATTGTATATTCGGGCACCAAATTAAATATAGACTATAGTTTAAATGACTTGTTAGATGAAGATCAGCAAGAAGAAATCTATGACTATTTTATGGAAGCCGAGAGCGATAAAATTCAAGATGTCCTTGACGAGTTTGACGGAGATTATGACGAAGAAGAACTACGTTTAATGCGCATTAAATTTTTAAGTAATGTAGCCAATTAATGAAATAGGCTTTGGGTACCTAATAGGGCTACTGCAAAGCCTAATAATACCGCAATAAACTTTTTAGTATTGAACTGATGATTTTGTGAACTTTCAAACAAGATTGCAGTGGCTATATGTAAAAATATACCAATAATTACCGCTGTTATTTCTGTGTGATACAAACTAAAGTAGGCAATTTCTTCGCTCAATAAATTTCCTAAAGGGCTCATCAATGCAAATGCTATTATAAATAAATAAGCATAGCTTTTTGGTAAATCTGATTTCAATAAAAATGCTGCCAACACCACTGTAATTGGAACTTTGTGAATGACTATAGCCCATAATAAGGCATTGTTTTCGGCTCCTGCTAAAGGAATCCCTTCGAAAAAAGCATGCAGACTCAAACTAATAAACAATAACCACGGAATTCCCTTGGTATGTGGATGTATGTGGATATGACCGTGCTCTGCTCCTTTAGAAAAGAATTCTAAAATAGATTGTAGTAAGATTCCTACTAAAATATAAATACCAATGGATTGTTGTTTTGATTCAAAGACTTCAGGAAGTAAGTGCAATACCGTAATTGATAACAGGTAGGCTCCGCTAAAAGAAAGAAATAACTGCGTTACTTTTAATTTAGGTTTTACAACCAATACTACAGCTAAACCGAATAATACAGATACTATTAAGGTAATATAATTCATTCTAATATTAAAATTAAGCGTGATGAGGTATCGATATCGAACGGATTTAAATTATAATCGCCAAATATATGTTTTAATTCCATACCTGCGTCTGCAGTATATTTTTGTAAGGTATTTAATGTTAAAAAACGCACCTTCTCAGTAAAATGATATTCATTATTATCTGTTGTAAACCGAATGTCTTTTTTAATATAATCGGCATCAATACTACGGTCTATTTTGAAAGTAATGTTATCCTTAATAATAGTTTCGCTAGGTACTAAGTTGGCACTTACCAAATGAACATTCATAAAATCAATAACGAGCATGCCGTTTTTATGGAGCCCATTTTTTAAATTTTTTAAGGTGGCAATATTGGTTGCATCATCAAAATAGCCAAAACTTGTAAATAGATTGAAGATTGCATCGAATTTGGTATTGAAAGGAGTGCGCATATCATGCACTTCAAATGTCAACGAATCATTTTCAAATTGTTTGGCATAAGCAATGCTATTTTTTGAAAGATCTGCACCAATAACACGATATCCCAATGAATTTAGAAAAATTGAATGTCTTCCTTTACCACAAGGTAAATCAAGAATAGTATGTGTTTTATCCAGGCCTAAAAATGAAGTTAAATTTTTCATAAAAAACTGTGCCTCTTCATCATTTCTATCTTCGTATAGTAGGTGATAGTATTTTGTATCAAACCAATTTTGAAACCACTCCATTTAGTTATTCTGCATATAAATTAGTGCACAAAAGTAAGAAATCAATTTGTAGCATTTTAAATTACTGTATTTTTGCACAAAATAAATGATTAGAATGGACGATAACTTTAAAATGGTGGCCAAAACGATGTTTGGTTTTGAGGGGTTACTTGCGAAAGAATTACGACAATTAGGAGCAATGAACATAAAAGAAGGTGTTCGAAGTGTGAGCTTTGTTGGTGATAAAGGATTTATGTACAAAGCAAATATAGCTTTAAGAACAGCTGTCAGAATTTTAAAACCCATCAAAAAATTTAAGGTCAATTCAGAAGATGACTTGTATAATGAATTACAGAAAATCCGATGGGAAGATTATTTTAATGAAGATGGAACTTTTGCGATTGATGCCGTTGTAAATTCAGATATTTTTACACATTCTCACTATACTGCTTTAAAATCAAAAGATGCCATTGTTGATTATTTTAGAGATAAATATGGCAAACGTCCAAATATTGATTTAGACCACCCCGATGTACAGCTAAATGTTCATATTCAAAGAGATTTTTGTACTATTTCATTAGATAGCTCAGGAGACTCGTTACACAAACGAGGGTATAGAAGTGCTACAAATATTGCACCAATTAATGAAGTTTTAGCGGCAGGTTTGGTTTTGCATTCAGGTTATGACGGCACGCAGCATTTTATTGATCCTATGTGTGGAAGTGGTACTATTTTGATTGAAGCAGCAATGATTGCGTGTAATATTCCGGCAAATATTAACAGAAGGGAATTTGGATTTGAGCGGTGGAGTGATTTTGATGCCGATTTATTTGAGGTTATTAGAAATTCATTATTAAAACGGACGCGTGAATCGTATCGAAAAATTATAGGCTTTGATAAGGCTCCTTCGGCGGTTAGAAAGGCCATTGACAATGTTAAAAATGCCAACTTAGACGATTTTATTGAAGTGCAACACGAAAATTTTTTCAATACCCAAAAGGACACAGAAGGAAAAACAATCGTATTATTTAATCCACCCTACGGAGAGCGTTTGGAAATTGATGTCCCCATTTTCTATAAAGAAATAGGAAACACGTTAAAGCAGGGCTATTCTCATACAGATGCTTGGTTAATTACTTCTGATTTTGATCAAGGACTTAAAAGTGTAGGATTGCGAACTTCAAGGAAAATACAAGTGTATAACGGAAAACTAGAATGTAGGTTTGTGAAATATGAAATGTACGAAGGGAGCAAGAAAGCAAAAAAACAAGAAAATAATTAAATTTTGAGCGAGAGACCGGGTTTACCTCGACTTCGCTCGGCACAGGCTTCTCACCCGTTTCATTACTTAAAATTAGCTAAAGTAAAAGTAGTATAATTTGTTTTTAAAATAAACTTAGAGCGAGAGACCGGGTTCGAACCGGCGACATTCAGCTTGGAAGGCTGACGCTCTACCAACTGAGCTACTCTCGCATTGGTACAAAGATACAAACTAAAAAGTATATAGTTAAATTAATACCAATTGAACTTCACTTTTTTAATGCAATTATCATTTTAGAAACTCCAAATTTCATAAAAGCTTTCTCTAAACTCGACTCATATGAAGTTCGTTAATTGTTGATAGCCCTCGGTCAAATTGTTAATTTGTTGATAACTCAATTTCTTTTCGATGTAGTAAAAATTTAGTATAAAACTAGTTATCAGTAATTTATATCCACTTTTTAATTCTTATAAATTTAGTCACTACAGTTTTAAAATTAACATAAAGATTGTTAATAATTGTAAACCGATGTACTTAAATAAGCATTATGATTCAATTATTTTAGATTTATAAATTTAGACCTTTTAATAATGTATTATTTAGGTAGGAGTGATGGTACATTAGATGTTAAACTAGATTTAAAAAAAAAGAAAAATGAAAGAGAATTCAAGAAGAAATTTTTTAAAAAACTCTGCGTTTGCTGGAATCGTTGTTATTGCGAGTCCTAATTTAGCTTTTACAAGTACTTCTACCCCTAACTTTACTGAAAAAGAATTGATTGGTAAAGGAACTCCTGTACTATATGGATCGGGTTATAAAATGCAAAGGAGGGCGCATCAAGCTTTTTTAGAAATGAATTATGAAGCTAGAAAACACGATATGGATATTCGTGTGGTTTCTAGTTACAGAACATTTAACCACCAGAATTTAATTTGGACACGGAAGTACAATCGTTTTAGAGCGAAAAACTTAAGTTCAAAAGAGGCGGTTTTTAATAACATTCGATATACTGCAATACCAGGTAGTTCTCGCCATCATTGGGGGACAGAAATAGATGTAGTGGATGGGAGCATAAAAACCTCAAGGTATCCATTAAATACTCAAAATTTTCATGGATATGGCATTTATAAATCGTTTAGAGAATGGATGGACTTAAATGCCCATAAATTTGGGTTTTATCAAGTGTATACCAATGACTATGCTAGAAAAGGGTTTAAATATGAGCCGTGGCACTATAGTTTTGCAGAAATTGCAAAACCCATTTTAAAAGAATACAATGAGCGTGATATGCAAAATGCATTGAAAGAGCAACAACTCTTGGGTAGACAACACTTTACGGAACCGTTCATTAGCAAATATACAGAAGATAATATTTTAGGAATCAACAGAAATTTACTGTTCTAATTTAACTTTCTTCCCTGATTTAAAGCCTAGATACCAGTATCTAGGCTTTTTTTGTATAAAAAAGCGGATTGTTTTGGCTATGATTTACTTTATAACACAATCTTATGAACCAAATATAGGTGCAATTGTAACTCGTTTATTTTATTAAACTTAATTTTCTCAGCAATGCATTTGACCTTAAATCTAAATTGGTATTTCCAAAATTGTAGTTTCTCATTATGACAAATTAGTGAAATAGTATTTTCATTCAATGTAATTTTAATATCTTTAGTACTTAAATAATTAAATACTATGATAATATTATATGCATTAATTGGTCTTGTATTATTGGCAGCATTTTATGGTGTTGGAATTTACAATAGATTAGTAAAACTAAAAACACTGGTGGCGGAAGCTTGGAGTGGAATAGACGTACAATTGAAAAAACGTTATGATTTAATTCCGAACTTAGTAGAAACGGTAAAAGGTTACGCAAGTCACGAGAAAGAAACCTTTGAAAACGTAACAAAGGCGAGAAGTCAAGCACAAAGTGCGAGTACTGTTGAGGGGCAGCAAGCTGCTGAAAATCAATTAAATAAATCGTTGTTAAATTTATTTGCTGTAGCAGAGCAATATCCCGAACTCAAGGCAAATCAGAATTTTCTGAGTTTGCAAAAAGAGTTGTCTACGGTGGAATCTGGTATTGAAAAATCACGGAGGTATTATAACGGAACCACTCGTGATTATAACATATTGATTGACTCTTTTCCATCAAATATTATTGCTGGAATAACTAATTTCAGTAAGGCTGCATTTTTTGAAATCGATACAGAGGCAGAAAAACAAAATCCACAAGTAAAATTCTAAGTGTTGAAGCAACTCTTTTTTCTAATAGTATTAACTACCAGCACTTTTTCGCTGTTTTCGCAAAGTGAAAGGGTTCTTTCTTTTCATTCTGAGATTGTAGTGGATACTTCAAGTGTAATCACTGTAAAAGAGTCCATTAAAATTTATGCTACCGGAAACATTTTTAAAAGGGGAATTACACGGACTATTCCCACTGAAAGAGTCGATAGTTTAGGAAAAAGAAGTAAACTTGATTATAAAATTATATCTGTAGAGAAAGACGGAAAAGATTCGAAATATCACACCGAAAAAGGATCTGGTGAAATTACCATTTATGTAGGTGAAGAATCCGTTTTTTTAAACGAAGGTGAATATAAGTATACCATAACGTATCGTATGAGTGGTCAAATAGGTTTTTTTGACACTTTTGATGAAATTTATTGGAATGTGAATGGTTTTAAGTGGGATTTACCTTTTAACCAGGTATCAAGCCAAATTACACTTCCAATTGGTGGAGAAATTATTCAGAACGCTTGTTATACGGGAAGGTATGGTAGCGATGGCACCAATTGTAATTCAACAATCCTATCTGAAAATAGTATTCGTATTAGTGCTGAGAATTTAAGCGCCGGAGAAAACTTAACAGTATCAGTAGGTTTTAAAAAAGGGATAGTTCATCAACCGCCACCACCGCCACCACCTACTTTTTTTCAAAAATTTGGAGCCCTTATTTTAAGTGGATTCATGAGTTTTATTTTGTTGTTTTATTACGGATTCACTTGGTTGAAATGGGGTATCGATCCTGTAAAGCCTACGGTGTACCCACAGTTTGAGGTACCAGAACAAATGACACCTGCATCTGTGGGAATGATAGATAAACAGCACTATTATGGCGATTTGATTACGGGTGCTATTTTAAATTTAGCGGTTAAAGGATACATTAAAATTGAAGAAGATATAGAAAAATATATTTTTGGCTTGTTCAAAAACAAACAATATATACTTCATAAACTAAAGGAAGACACGGGATCGCTTAATAAGGAAGAAAGTGTATTACTATCAAAGTTATTTTTAAATGAATCCACTTTAATATTAGATGGAAAACATGATAAAAAAGTAGAAAATGCAGTAACCGCCTTTAGAGCATCCTTAAAAAAACAGCATAATAGTTTAATTTATCAGGGTATTAATTTGAAATTTTGGGTGGTTCCAATTTTGGCAATGTTTGCTTTTGTTTTCTTGTTTGGTTTTCTTACTTCGCAGTATTTTCGAGGAGAAAATGATGTGTTGGTGTTTTTTTTATTTGTCATTTTAAACATTATTTTCTTTTTTATCTATCAATATTTAATTCGTAAACCCGCTGTAGAAAAATTGAGACTTAAATCTTTGATTGAAGGGTTTAAGATGTATATGAGCGCTGCAGAAGAAAAACAAATTGCACACTTCAATCCACCAGATTTAACACCAGAAATTTTCGAAAAATTATTACCATATGCCTTAGTATTGGGAGCAGAAGATGTTTGGGGAGAAAAATTTCAAAACTTGATCGACAAATCAATTATTGACCAAAATTATCAGCCTACATGGTATGCTGGGAATATTGGAAACTTTTCAGCATTCAATCATTCATTAAACTCCTCATTGTCTAACTCTATTAACAGTTCTGCAACACCGCCATCAAGTAGCAGTGGTTCTGGCGGAGGCGGATTCTCTGGCGGCGGCGGTGGCGGCGGTGGAGGCGGTGGCTGGTAAGTTGCTATGTATTCGAATTATATGTTTTCACTTCTTTTTTGACTATTAAATACAAATCTTGTAGTTGTACCGTAAGTTTTTATAGCTTTTTATAATGGAATAGAAACTCCAAGAGCAAATGCACCAGCGAACTGTTCAACGGTTGGCTGGAAGTAATAGGTAAAGCCTAAATCAATGTTATTCGTACGGCCCAATTCCAATCCGAATGAAAAAGGAATATGGTATATAACGCCATTTTTAGTGATATTAGTGAAAGAGGTATACGTTTTAAATGATCCAATCGAAGCACCTATGCCAATTTCAATATATGGTGCAACCCAGGGGATTGGTGCTCTAATTCTTCCTTTTCCACCAACTAGGAAGGCTTTAGATGTGGCTTCTTCATCAGTTTGATTGCCATTGATGTCTTTACCATTAGCGCTTGTTATAATTAAGCCTGCATATGGTTTAAGTTCAATCCAAGAGGCAACCTTTAATACATACTCACCTTGTAGAAAGAATCCGTCGTCTGCAATTTCATCAATACTGTTATATGGTAAACTTAGTCCATATCCAATTTGAACATTAATTGCCCTTTCCTTAATAAATTGCGCTTCTAATTGATTTGAAATCAAAAACAGTATAACTAAAATTAGTGTGTTTTTCATAGGGCATTATACCGTTTGATATGGTTCGCTTCGCTCATGTTTTGTATTTACTGAGTAACTAAAATATCAAAAAACCTGAACTCTCGGGAAATAAGTAAGATATCCCGAGTAGCACAGGCCCTTTTAATTAGTTATATTGTTCTGGATGGTTTTTTCAGAACACTATTAATAGTCTTTAGATTTCTTCAGTCTTTTTTCTGCCTTTTTCTCTTTAGCAGTTTTAGTCGGTTCCTTTTTAACATTCTTTTTTGCATCTTTACTTTTAGCCATAATCGTTTCTTTTAAATTTTATTTAGTATCAATTTGAGTATGAATCATACTCGGTATTTTATTTATTATCGGTGTTATTTAGCGGCCGTTTTTTTCAATTCAAAAATATCTTTTCTTCTGTCTTTTAAGTTTCTTACGCTACCAAATTGATTTAATTCTCTTAATAAATCAATATCGCAATCAGCAATTAAGATCATTTCTGTATTGGTTGTAGCAGCAGCTTTGATTCCATTTGCGGGAAATGAAAAATCGCAAGGGGTGAAAACCATGGATTGGGCAAACTGAATATCCATATTATGCACTTTTGGTAGATTACCTACGCTTCCAGCAATTGCAACATAACATTCGTTTTCTATTGCTCTTGCTTGTGCACAATGACGAACGCGAGAATACCCATTTTGAGTATCCGTTAAGAACGGTATAAATAAGATGTCCATTCCTTCATCTGCTAATAACCTACTCAATTCAGGAAATTCAGAGTCATAGCAAATTAGGATTCCTATTTTTCCACAATCGGTATCAAATGTTTTTAATTCACTACCTCCTTGCATACCCCAAACTTTGGCTTCATCTGGTGTCACGTGAAGTTTTTCATATCGTTCAACGGTACCATCTCTTTTACATAAATACCCAACATTATAAAGGAGATTATCCTTTATTTCAGGCATACTTCCTGTAATAATATTAATGTTGTACGAAATGGCCAATTCAGAGAATTTATCCACTATTTCAGGGGTATGTTTGGCCAATTCCCGAATTGCTTCTGATTCAGGAAGGTGATTATCATCGGCCATTAATGGAGCGTTAAAAAACTCTGGAAACAGCGCAAAATCTGATCGGTATCCCGAAACAGCGTCAACAAAATATTCTGCCTGTTGCATTAGTTCCTTTAAGTTTTTGTACAGCCGCATTTGCCATTGTATCAACCCCAAACGAACCACTTTTTTCTTAGTAGTTGCTTTTGTAGTTTGTTTCTGATAATAAATATTATCCCATTCCAGTAACACCGCAAACTCACTAGAAGCTTCATCTCCAGCTAAATATCCTTTTAGTATTTTTGAAGGATGAAAATCATTTGATATTTGAAAATTTAGAACCGGATCATGAATTTCCTTTCTCTTTACCTTTTCTATATATTCTTTTGGGGTTAAGGTTTCAGAAAATTTATGATAATTGGGGATTCTTCCTCCAAAGGCAATGCCTCTTAAGTTTAATTTCTCACACAATTCTTTTCTGTAATCGTACAGTCTTCTCCCGAGCCTGAGTCCTCTATATTCAGATTTAATAAACACATCGATGCCGTATAATACATCGCCGTTATTATTATGAGTGTCAAAAGTGTATTTCCCAGTGATATCTTCATAGGTATGCGACTCGTCAAACTCCTTATAATCAAGAATAATTGATAAGGCACATCCCGCCAATTCATTATTAATCTTAATTACAACTTGACCTTCAGGGAATTTTTCTATTAGCGATTCAATTTGAGGCTCTCTCCAATAGGAATCAGGCATATTTGAATATGCTTCAATCATTACTTCTTTCAACTCTTTATAATCATCTAGAGTTAAGAATTGAAGTTCTATATTTTCTATGTTTTCTATCATTTGTTTCATGGATGCCAACGATTTGTGTATGGCTAGTTATTTAACAACTAAATTAGTAAAAAAACTAGGAGGGAAGATAAAATTCGTTAAGGTTTACTGAAATAAATTTAAAGGTCAATAAGTTATTAAATCAGTAGCTTATTAGGTTCAGTTTTATTTGCGCCTGTGATCTATTAATAATACTGACTGAGATTCACTAAGCGAGGGTCAACAATATAGGTATCTTAAAGCTAACTATTTTTCTTTTCAACTATTTTTTCAATATTTTTAATTTAAATACTATCTTGCTTTTTTTTAATTATATAATAATTATTGGGTAAAAATAACTTCTGTTAAATAGTATTTGTGATACCTTCCAATTTCTCTAAACCAATCGATGTTTCTCTTAAATAACTATAATTTATAACTATGAAATCTTCAATATTAATTATCATAACCACTTTGTGGGTATCTAGCATTACAAGTTGCTCCGTAAAAAATGACAAACCTATTTGGGTTGACCCTGCGTATAATGCGAAAGACAGCTTACAAACCATTGTAGTGTGGTTTGACGAGCAATATTTGGAGCATGAAGATTCTTTTTTAAAAAAGGCGGAAGAATTCAATGATAGGAAAAGGGGAGCGTTAAGAAAAGAAGTGATGTTAGCATTGAAGACATTGAGTAATACGTCTTTTAATAAAATTAAAAATGAGTTAAGTGCTCTAGAAAATACTGAACAGGTCTTAGCTGTGAAACAGCATTGGATCATCAATGGTTTCACCTGTACTGTTACAACAGAAGGGTTCAATAGTATTAAAACATTAGAAGGGGTAGCCAAAATATTTATTAAACGGCCTCCGAACATTTCTAAAGGGACGGATATGGGGCCTGAATTTATCGAAGCCAAACCCGCTTCTCGTTTTGATATTAAAAGTGTAGCTTCTTATCCTTGGAACATTAAAAAAATCCGTGCTCCGGAAGTATGGAATGAGTTTGGAATCACAGGAAAAGGAACACTAAATGTGGTACATGATTCTGGATTTAAACTAGATATCCCACCTTTGGAAGAGACTATTTATACGAATAACGGAGAAATACCTGGTAATGGTTTGGATGATGATGGTAATGGTTTCATAGATGATTATCATGGCTATAATTTTGATGCAGGCCTTGCCAACCTGAACGAACCTACTATTCGAAGAGGAACCAACATTCACGGTAATATGTGCGCAGCGTTGATTTCAGGGACATTTGCAACTGATACTAATGAGGCTATAGGGATAGCTCCAGACTCTCAATGGGCGCCTGTAATTGGATCTTCAAACATTGAACAAGCGGTGGAGTGGGCTATAGAACAAGGTGCTGATACCTATAGTATGAGTTTTTCGCATCCAAACCTTGGTGAATACCGAACACATTGGAGGAAATTACTAGAACATGGGACCTTATGCGGTGTTGTATTTATTTCAGGAGCTGGAAATTTTGCAGCTGGATCAAGTGCAGTAGAAATTCCTGTTCAGATGCGAAACCCAGAGGATATTCCAAATGTGGTTCTAGGGGTTGCCGGAGTTGGTGAAGATGGAAAACGACCAGCATTCAGTAGCCAAGGACCAGTTGAATGGAATACTGATTACTATAAAGATGGCACGGTAGACAAGCCGGATTTTGCTACATTAAACGCTAAGATTCCTTGTGTAGACCCAGAAGGTAATTTAGCAAACATTGCTAATGGAAATTCTCTTTCAGGCCCGCACATGGCCGGTATTGTTTCGTTAATGCTCTCGGCAAATCCTGAATTACTGCCATGGAAAATTAAGGAAATTCTACTCAACACGGCTGAAGATATAGGCGATAAGGGATTTGATTACCAACACGGGCACGGATTTGTAAATGCGTATGATGCGGTGAAGGCTGTAGTGGAACATTGATTTATCAATTCATTTAGGAGATGTGTTTTATTTACGTAAAATTTTCTCCATTTTACGTCCCCTTGCTAATTCATCCACTAGTTTATCTAAAAATCGAACTTGTTGTGTTAGTGGGTTGTCTATTTCTTCGATTCTATAACCGCAAATTACTCCTTTAATTAGGTGCGCATTTGGGTTTAATTTTGCATTTTGGAAAAAGGTCTTGAATGTTACCTTTGCGTTTATTAATTCTTGTAGCTTCAATTGATCGAAACCTGTTAACCAGGCTATGACTTGGTGTAGTTCTTCAACTGTTCTCCCTTTCTTTTCCACCTTTGCCACGTAATGAGGATAAACTGAGGCAACAATCATTTTTGCTATTCGTTCATTATGTTCAGCAGTGACCTTCATATCCTTTTTGAATTTTTATTACCATTGCAGCTTTCATTTCTATTAACAATACCCATTTACATGAGCTAAATGAGGATGGATTATGCTTAAAATAAAATTAAGTAATTTTCTTTTTTATCATTTTCTGCAAAAAGACGTTATTTGGCAATGACACTTCTTCACCTTGTTTTGTTTTTAATTTAACAAAAAAAAGACCAATATCACTTATTCTACCTTCAATTTCATAATCTTTATCCAGTATTGAGATAGTATCATCTAATTTGACTGAATGATTAAAAAAAATTATTATTCCTGATGTGAGATTTGATAGATGCGACCATTGTGCGAATAATGCGATCCCAATAACTGTTAAGACAGAGGCCATAAACATAAATAATTCCGATTGATTTACGCCCCAAACGGTTAGAATAAAAATCAAAGTGATTAAAGTTAGAACTATTTGAAAAAGTTTTTTGATAATTTTACCGCGTGTTTTTTGCAAAAAACTTTTAGCGACAGTTCTATCAATTAATTTAATACTTACTATTCGAATTAGAAAGAATAGAATAATTGATATTACAGTTTCAAGTATTTTGATTTCAGTTAAATTCATTTTAGTAAATATCCATTGAGAATTACGTAGGTGTCGTTAATGTAAAAGTACTAAAATTGAAGACATAAAAAACGGATAGTATGTTGGTCAACCGTTTATTTCTATAATTTAAAAAAAATTGAAATTACGTTAAAATTTGTTTAGAGTTTTACACCAAGCATCTTGACGGAAAAAGTGTTCGTTGTATTAATACCTCATTCTTAACACGTTGCAGTTTGACTCCTCATGGATGTATTCATTAATCTTTTTAAATCCGTATTTTTCATAAAAAGGTTTTCCAATTTCATTTTGTTCAAAGACTTCAACTTCTAATGTTGTGTGAAATTGATTAATGTGATTGATTAAGGCTGTTCCAATCCCTTTAGAATGATGTTTTGGATATACAAACAATCCTCCAATTTCATTTTCTGCCATTGATATGAATCCTACAATTACATTAGATTCTTCATACACCCAGGTATCTGAATTAGGAAGATACATTTCACTCATTGCCTTTTTTACCATTTGCGAAAATTCTGCATCTAAAAAGGGATGTGCAACTTTTGAAGCTTGTTCCCAGATATCCAAAAGAATTGGAATCTCTATTTCCTTATATTTTCGAATCATTTTGATATTTTTTAATTAGTTCTTCTTTAATAATTTCTAAAGGATAGTTTTCAAAAATTGATAGATAGTTTAAGGCAATTCCATCAATTTCGGCAATGAATAAATAACTGAGCACTTCACTTCTTTCTAACGATATTTGATCAAAAATTCTTTTCACTGAATTAAATAAAATGCTAGCTCTCTTCTTTATTTGATCGCTTAACAAGGCTCTTGTTGTTGGCTGAAACATGAGGTTAAGATTGAATTGAAATAAGAGTCTGTCTGTCTCTAACTGAGAAAAAAGTGTGTGAATTAACCGTTGTAATTCAGCATTCGGATTTGTTTTTGGTGTTAAACTTTTATTTAGTTCAACCATTTTTTCAGTAGTTTGGGTGAAAATTTCTATTAAAATTGCTTCTTTAGATTTGAAATGATGGTATACCAATCCTTTAGAGACTTTTGCTTCTAAACAAATAGTTGCCATTGATGTTTTTTCAAATCCATATTTCGCAAATAGAAGTGTTGAAACTTCAAGTACTTTGTTTTTTTTATCGCTCATAATTTACTTAAAACCGACCGTTCGGTTTGTAAATATAATACATATTTTATAACTAATACGTACTAATCAACAAATTTCAAATCGCTGTTGTTCGAATAGATATGTGTTTAGCTAACTAACTTAATTAAAATGTACCAAACATTTGGAAATCTTCAGGGTGTTGGGAATAGGAGTGGAGGAGTAATTATTTTGCTAATTCTATCATTCGAATTATTTTTTCTGATTTTGCTTTCATATTTTCATAAGCTTTTATGTAGCCGTCTGAAAGAAATGTCATTATAAATAAACCGTTTTTATATTCTCTAATGTTTAGCAAATCTTTAAAACTATCCAATGTGATTTTCTGTTCTTCAATTGTTTTAAGTCCCATATAAACAGGGATTAGTAGGTCTACATCAATATTTCTATTCGCAGATTTTGAAATATATTCTCTATAATCAAATGTTTCATGTTCAATACTCAATTTGTTCGTTTTATAAAGCTCTTCTAATTCAAGTAAAAGGAATTTTATGGAGTCATTTGAAATTAGATTAAGATTTCCAGAATTTGAAAGTTCCAGAAAAGTAGTATTGTTTGGTGTAAAGTTTCGCTCCATCATAGAATTAACAATATTTTTTGCTAATTCATTCAGGTTGTCAACTGGAATGCCATTCATATGGTCGATGATTTTTTGATCTCCAATAAGTCTGTTTTTTCTGAACTCCATAAGGTCATTCAAACTTTTGATATCTTTTTTTAAATCAAGAACTATATTTGTGAGATATTTTAATTCTCTCTTTTTATCCGTTTTATCAATGTTCCAGTTGTTTACTTGTAGTGCAATTAAAATCCCAATTACAACAAGAATAATTTCACCAATAGCATATTTTAGGTATTTACCTGTTTTATTTTTTACCATAAGGTCTTTTCTGATGTGACGAAAAATTTTAATCATAATCTAATTTAAAAAACGATCCTAATAATCTAAATATCTTTCGGTTTAGTGAGCTCAATAATCTTAGTTAAGCTTTCAATTACTTTTTGTTTTTCCCCTTTTTCATCCATTAAATCATTGAGATTACCTAATCTTAATTTCATGAGGTATTCAAATTCTAAAGACTCTAAAGCTTTTATGTTGTTTCTCTTGTTATTAAAATCAAAGTCATAGTCAAAATTTTTAGAAAAATACGGTTCTATTAAGGTCGCATAATAATTTTTACTTGCCACTTCTTCTTCATTGAAATCTTTGGCCAAATCGTTCCAAGACAATAAGTGATAGCGTAATGTTCTATTTTGAATGATATCAAATGAAGATGTATTAATAATAGCGTTTGTGGTTCCTTGAGAAGGATTGAAAGTAAAAAACCAGAATGAATCATATAAAAAAGCGCTTATCGAATCTAAATTGTCTTTTTTCGTATCTATTGGAAATAAATCGACTAATTTTTTGATGCCTTTATAGGCTCTATTATGATAAAACAACACTGTGTCTAGCTGTGTTTTATTTTGTAAAAATTCTTGGTGGATATCTGCTAAAATTGATACCTCTAATGCTCTATTGGTCTTTTCAATGTTCCAATTATTAATTTGAAGTGCAATGAGGATACCAATCACTACAAGAATAATTTCACCAATAGCATATTTTAGGTATTTACCTGTTTTATTTTTTTCCATAAGATCTTTTCTAATATGTCTGAAAAACTTAATCATAGTTTCAAATGATGGTTAGGTTATGTCCGGAAGGGGCTATCTCAACCTAAGTTCTACCAGACCTTTGATTTTGTTTCACAAAATTGCGTTTCGATAATCTAAAAAATTTAATCATTGATTGTTTCATTTTTATAAATTTTTCCACCTTTCATAACAAACTCTACGTTTTCTAATATTTTGATATCATTTAGTGGATTTCCACTTATTGCAATAATGTCTGCTCGCCTTCCAATTTCAAGAATTCCTCTATCATTTTTACCTAAAAGTTCAGCTGCATTTACGGTTGCTGTTTTAATGGCTTCTGCATTTTTCATTCCTAGGTTAATTAATGCATTAAACTCTTTAGCATTTTTTCCATGAGCAATTTCATGAGGAGCACCAACATCGGTTCCAAATGCGAATTTTACACCTGCTTTAATGGCTTTTTTATGACTTACTCTGGCTTTCGGCATAATTTCTTCCGCTTTTATTCTCATTGCTTGTGGTAAGTGATCTAAATTTCGTGGCTCACTTAAGTACGCAGTCGGCACTAAATAGGTACCATTTTTTTTCATTAATTCAATGGCATCATCATTTAAAATAGAGCCATGTTCGATTGAAGCAACACCTGCCTTTGTCGCTGCAATTATACCTTCAATTCCATGTGCATGCGCAGCAACCTTGACATCATGTCTAGATGCTTCATCTACGATTGCATTAAGTTCTTTTTCTGAAAACTGTAAAGCACCAACGCTTCCTTCTAAACTCATAACGCCAGCTGTTGCTGTAATTTTTATCACTTTAGCTCCATGTTTAATTTGGTATCTTACCGCTTGAATAACTTCGTTTTCACCGTCGGCAATACCATGTTCAATACCATAATCTAATACACCATATGTAAAGGTGTCAAACATAGACAAATCATAATGACCTCCAGTTATGCTAATTGCATGACCTGATGGAATGATTTCAGGTCCGTCTATGAGTCCTTTTTTTATTGCTTTGTCAATTTCGACATCTAATAATTCAATCGAAGGATGGTCTTGACCAACGGTACGAATAGTAGTAAAGCCAGCTAAAAGGTTCAATTTGGCATTTTTAGCACCTCTAAATGCCGCTTCTGATGTACTTTCCTTTAGTAGGGTTGATGTTGGGTAGTTTTCGTCCCAATGCAAATGAACATGACAATCAATTAAACCAGGTAAAAGCGTCTTGCCTTTTAAATTTACAGTTTTGTAACTTGAAGGAAGCTCTTTAGGATTTATGCCAATAATAATTCCGTTTTCAATTACGATTACTGCTGGACTAATCAAATTTCCAGTTTTAACATTTAACATTTGATCGGCTTTAAGAATAACATTCTGTCCAAAACAAACAGATGTAACAACAAGCAGTAAAACAGTTGTGATAATTTGGTTAGTTATTTTCATAGTTTTTTTAATGGTTTAGAACGGTTTGTGTATGGTTTAGCTACGCTGATTATGTTCTCAATCTTTAATAATTTATAGTTGATACGAAAGTGACTAAGATAACTAAAAAGCGTCGCAGTTAGGAAATTCACAAAGTTTTCTGTGATACACTTTGCTCACTGTTAAGCAATTAATTATACACGGTGTTGCGTTTTCGTAATTATTTTTTAGTCAATAGCATGACTCTTTGATTGGTTAATTATATCTATTAATAACATTTTTGCTTTGTTATATCTGTTTTCCAGTTCACGAGCTGCATAGAGATTGTTTTCTAATTCATTTTCAAATAGAATTTCATTTAATAAGTTTGAGTTACTAACATTGAATTTTGATTTATGTATGTTGTCTTGATTATAGAAATCCATATTGACTACAGAGCCTTTTCTTTTTAAGACTGTGAGTGGCCCTTCTAAGGATGATGTAAGAGTATTCTGCCATTCTATAATATCTTCATAAAGTCTTTCCCATTGATATAAAAGCAATTTTAGTTTTGTATTTTTTATATGGGATAATTTTCCGGAATTTTTAACCTCATTCAAAGTAAACGTACTTGGATTCCACGTTGGTGACATAAAAGCCTCATACAGTAAGCTATCAATCTTGAATTCAGATATTTCAATCTTTTCTATTCCAGTATAAGTTTTTATTGCATTACCTGCCGAAATTTTTCTTTTAAGACGATTTAAATCTATTTCTAATTCCTCTAAATTGGTTTTAAATTCACTATGTAAATTCTCTGTGAGGACTTTAAACTTATTCAATTCCTTTCTATTCTCATTCCAATTATTTATAGATAACGCAATCAAAATTCCAATAACCACTAGAACAATCTCTCCAATAGCATATTTAAAGTATTTACTTGTTTTATTTTTTTCCATAAGATCTTTTCTAAAATGTCTGAAAAACTTAATCATAGTTTTAATTGAGGGTTAGGTTATGTATGTAAGTGGCTATTTACACCAAAGATCTACCAGAACTTTGATTTTTCTTCTACCAGCGCTGCAATCTGGTCTGTTCTCTAAAAAGGTTTACGAAACCTTTTCTATACGTTTCAGTCTGTTTCGATTATAAAAGAATTTTTTCATAGTTATTTCCCGAGAAAGCGGGAACCTTATTGGTTGGTCATAATGAAGGTTAATGTGTTCGTGTTTGGTTTGATTCGCCAGTTCGCTTCGCTCGTGTGTTGCGATTCTCGCGCAACTAATTTAGCAAAAGGAAACCAAACCTTAGGAAAATCCGCAGGATTTTCCGAGTAGGGCAGACCCGAGCACTGAATTATAGCCCGTGTTGTGTGCAGTTTTTATTTAAATTCTGCGAAAACAATATCAAATTCCAATTTGTCTGGAATGTTCAATCGCTTTTTTTCGAAATCAAATTGTTCTAAAGTCAATGATGTACTATGTTTTGGATTTTTTTCCGCGACAATAATAATGTGGTAATTCGTCACCCTTTTATTAATTCTGTTTTTTAAATCTTTTGGATGGCTTTTGGCAATTATAAAGTCATTATTGTATCCTACAGCGAATACGGTTTCTGGAACAATCAACTGATTAGAATATTCTTCAGCTTGAAACCAAATACTCATTTCGTCTTGTGAATTATTTGCAAATAAGAAAAAGTCATTTGGCAGATCTTGCTCAACTAAACCAGCTCCAAAGTAGCAAGATTGTAAAATGAGTAAAAAAGGCAATTCCGAGTATTTTTCCTAGTTTTTTCATTCATCCAAGGCATGGTTTTCAAATTGCACACAACGGTTTGTGTATGTTTTGCTTCGCCAGTTCGCTACGCTCGTGTGTTGCGAGTCTCGCGTAACTAATTTAGCAAAAGGAAACCGAACCTTAGGAAATTCCGCAGGATTTTCCGAGAAGGGTAGACCTGAGCAATTAATTATACACGGTGTTGTGGTGCGTTTTTTATTCTATTATTAAATTCCGATTTCAGTTTAATTACTTTTTTTCTATTCGCGAACCAATGGTAAGGCGAAGGTGTTGACAAAAGTCCGTAAGATGTGCAATTTACAAGTATATCTTCTTGATCATACAGAATGGTTATTTGCTTTCCCCAATCAGTTCCAGCCTCTTTCCAAGAGAAATTAATTATTGTCATTTGCTGGTTGTTCGAATATATTTTCCAGTTATTTTTTTCGACTATATCATTTATTTCCTTTGAATTTTGACTTCTTGAATTTCCTTTTATTCTTTCCAATGAGTTTAGAGTTGATATAGAATAAATAATAAGTCCAGAAAGAGTTAGACAAAGAACAAACAAAATTAAAGTTCCAGCGAACGGTTCTTCAGTTGTTATTTTTTTAAATAATGCAAATCCGCAAAGGATTGGTATAAATACAATAATTGGTATTTCAATCAACAAATCAGAGAACTTTTCAATCAATGATTTTTTAAAAACAAGTTTGTCGTTCTTTTTTGATTCAAGTATGTTAATTGGATGAATATTCATTTCTCAAATGTTCGTTAAGATACATAGTTTACACAAGTTATAGATTAGACTT
>TARA_R110002073_G_scaffold23164_3_pt1 | contig 51723 bp, 46 predicted proteins | sample TARA_R110002073 | Tara Oceans TARA_R110002073 (sample SAMEA4397174) | marine metagenome | biome: Polar Biome; feature: [DCM] deep chlorophyll maximum layer (ENVO:01000326); material: water (ENVO:00002006), including particulate matter (ENVO:01000060) such as... | depth 40 m
AGCGGCAGTTTTACCACTTCCTGTTTCTGCGCTGACAAATACGTCTTCACCGCTAAGCGCTGCAGTAAAGGTTGCTATTTGAACTTCTGTAGGCTCTTTAAAACCTGCTTCTTCTACTGCTTGGGCTAATCGACTATCAAATTCATCAAACACAATGTTATCCCCATAAAAACCTGCGGCTATCTTAACAAAGTTATTCACGCAGAGCTTAAGTTAAATGGGCTATTGTTTAATTTAAAATTCAGGAATTAATAAAGACTTCCATCGTTTGTCATCGATCAGCTTTTGTATGCTTGCTTTGAGTTCATCAGAATAAGCAGAGAGATATTTCATAGCATTATGTAGATATAAATAACAAGAGGTAAAAAAAATCCCCGATCAACGGGGATTTTTAATCTTTAAAGTGCTTGGTAAATGAGTGGGCCAAAAGCAACGATTAAGAGCACTGAGCCCATGGTCATCATTGGCATCAAGATTCTTTCATAACGCTGATAGAATGTACCATTAGCAACTTCTGCATCGGCCTTCAAGACTTCTTCTTCACCAACAACTTGACGCGCTAAGAGGTGGTTTAGTGCAACCGGTGGACTCAAGTAACCCAATTCAAAGGCAACCAGCGTCACCATCCAGAAGTGAATAGGGTCAATACCATTTGCATAGGCAATCGTGGCAATCGTTTGGCTCACCAGAATAACCGCACCAAAGGCTTCCATGATCATACCCATAACAACGAGGGCACATACCATAACCGCCATTGCAGTCCAAACATTCGCAAAGTCGCTTGGGAACATTTCAACAACACCACTTCGCTCAATCATACCGCCTAAAATAATACTACAACTCACGAGTAGTAATAGCGCCCCAATTTCGGCCGTTGTCTGATTGGTAGCAGTACGCACACAATATTCAATGCCTTTATGTGGCTCAAATGTCTTACCATCATCACTCGCAATTTCTTTCTTAGTCACATGCTCATAGATCAAGATTGCCAGCATCATCACAGGTAAAATGCGCGCTGCTGAAAATTCATCTAATTGAACATTTAGTGCGTAGTTATAGAAGAAAACAACACCGACCATACAAATAATATAAGGAATAAGAGGACGGATTTGAGCAATCATCTGCGGGAAAGCTTCACCCACAGATGCTAAATGCATTTTACTTTGGCGGTTGAAACACATCACCATCACAAAGAACATAAAAGCACTTAATGTGAAGACCCAAATACCCCAGCCAAATAATTGGTCAGTTGTAACTTCACGGTTCATAAAGGCGATAACGACCACTAACAAACAAGGCCTAAGAACAACCCCCATACTGCCAGACATCGCAGTTGCTGCAAGCGCTAGATTTCTTCTTGCTCCCGAGGCTCTAATTTCATGATAAATAACCGCACCCGCTGCAATAACAAAGATACCTGAACCACCGGTATAAGCCGTCGGGATTGCAGCCAATACAACAACAAAGAAAGCCAGCATTTCAGGTGGCATTTTCCATGGTTTAAACAAGGCGAGAACCATTCCGGCAAAACGCGTTTGCTTAAGCAGCATACCTACCCATACATACAAACCAACATTCAGGAACATGTCTGCCAAGTCCATTAGCTTATTAAGGTGAATACCGATTGCTGAGATGTGACCTTGGGAGAAAAAGAATATGGCACTAATAATGGCCATCGTGGCATACAGTGGCATGGCTAATAAGGCATGCCCTATACTGCCCCCTTTATCAAGGTTTTTAGGTGCATTAATTAAATTATAAATACTCACGATTAATAATATCGCAATACCATAAACCCAGAAATTATGCAGCATGACTTCTTCCGGTGCTATTTTAGTACCACCTGAATGCGCTAAATTTTGAAATGCGATAGAGGAAATCAGCAATATTGAGTTTGCGATTACTTGCGCAATACCAGACGCATAATGATCCTTGGTATACAAAACGGGTCGCATAGCAATGTGATGACGTTTCATCGTGGCGGTCATGGCACATAATAGAATCAAGACCACTAGAATGAATTTCTGAGAGACAAGACCTATCCCTATTAATTCTGATACAAATAACTCTACAGAACGAAATGCTTCGACACTGGGGGTAATTCGCCCCATGACGTCGTCATAAGATTTAACTTTATTGAGGCATTCTAGGCGTGCATTTTCAATCGAGGTTCGAATCAAATCAGGATCAATCGGTGCAGCATCAAATAACCCTAAACCAAGACCATCGTCTTCCTGACTTTCGGTGAGACGCTGTTTGAGTGTTTCCTCAACATTAATATTAGGATCACAGCTTGGTTGTACCGGGTCGACCCGAAGTTTGTAATATCCTGGCCAAAAATATTCGCCAACCTGCAATATCTGATTGTGTATATCGCTACTTGTACTAAAAATAACAACCAGAAAGAGTAAAATACAAGCTGGTAAGGACGAGAACCACTCAGCGAATGAGCGATTAGTTTGTGTATTGGAAGCCACGGATTTTCTTCCTCCGGAAAGAAGTGAGTTGATTTAATTTTATACAAAAAAAATGCCGGTAGATTATACCGGCATTTCCGTCAAGCAAACTAGCTACTGAGTGACTTTCTTTTCCGAAAAAAGCTTGTTTTTATGCGAATCAACCCGCAATAAGTGAACTCGTTCTCATTTATTAGAATAAGTCATCCAACTCTACCGTTTCGATATCATCTGCTGCATTCTCATCCCAAAACGTTCCTAGCTGACCAATAGGTGTTCTATGACCCATAGCTTCAGTCCACATGCGATCAGATACCCGCTGGATTGCTTCCGTTGCCGCCACATCCAATAATTTATATTGCGCATTTGCTGGGCTTTCTGCAATTTTCTCTGCATGACGCTTAATCACGGTGCGTACACGCTCCATATCACCTTTTGAGTAAGCTGAAATAATGTGGAACACGTGAGCCAAGCGAATATTTGCAGTTTCACCAATAATATCAGCCTGCTCTAAGCGCTCCCAGGCATTTTCACCTTCTGGCAAGGCACCTGGCAACAAGCTCCAAACCGCTGCTTTTAATGCTAAGGGGACACCAAACCATTTCCTATTATCCAAACAACCAACAGCTCGCTCTGCTTGCGCGGCAATATTTTTAGGCACCCCCGTACCAACACCTGAAAGAATATCGTGATTCAATGCCTGTAAACCCGACACGATACCCACTAACCAAACAAGCTGATCAAACTCTTGCTCTAAATCAGGACAACCATTACCTATTTCTTCACCACCATTAAATGCGATCAATTCTAACCACGACTTGTAATAACGCTTTGCAGCTTTGACATGATGATTTTTTTGCGCAATAAGTGCGTCTTGCGCCATATCTGGCTGCTGATTTCGAATATAACGCAGGTAAGCTAACTCTTGTTCAAAGGCTTTTGCTTCCTCACAACCACCCGAGGCCAAATAAAGCATAACTGCCAATTCGTGGGGCTCTTCAGTAATACGGCCAATAGACATCACCATACTGCCTAATGCTTCTGCACCAGTACAACCAGCCTCTAAATCATCCGTTGTAAGTAAGTAAGGCGTAATGTGCGCCTCACCTAAAAGGGTAAGCGCATCACCCGTTGGCTTAATCATCGGTTTAACGAGAAACTGGTTTATTGCCTTACATCCCCCTAGAAAAGTGGTTAATAATATTGAAAGGGTAATCCATTTAAACAATGCCTGGCTGTGATTCAGCTTCACAATAAACTCCTAAAACGATCATATATTTGAGCGGTTTCTTTGACCAACTGCCGATTATCCCCGAGTTCATTAATATTTTGTGAGATAAGGAACACAAAGCGAAAAATTCATCCAAGAATTATAGATGATTCACAAGAAAACACATTTACTGCCTCCCCTTTACTAGATATTTTGTTACCGATGTTCATTATTTTTGAAAACTGACGTTGAAAGCTATTTATTCTCGACTATCTTTACTCAGGCTGTACTTAGGCAATGCGCGGCATAATTATCAGGCGCGCATTTATATCATTAACAACGAAGGTCTGAATTATGAAAAAACCAGAATTAGCCGCTGCGATTGCAGAAAAAGCCGATGTTACCAAGGAAAAAGCCGGTGAAATAATGAACGCGATCACCGATGAAATAACCAATGCCATGGTTAAAAATGACCCTGTTACATTGATTGGCTTTGGTACATTTTCGGTAAGAGACAGAAGCGCACGTACTGGCAAAAACCCTCAAACAGGCGCAAGCATTCAAATTCCCGCTAGCAAATCAGTTGGCTTTAAACCAGGCAAGTCATTAAAAGATGCAGTAAACGGCTAAATTAATTTAGGCGGGGGAAGACTTACTCAACCCGCCAAACTCTTGTTATTTCTTTGTTAGCCCTCGAATACCAGCCTACCTTTAGAAATTGTAGCTTTTACTTGCCCAACAATATACTTACCTAATAGAGGCGTATTTTTGCCTTTTGAAATAATCATTTCATTGGTTACTTGACACTCTTTATTCGCATCATAGATCACTAAACTGGCGACACTTCCTTCCTCCAAAGGCATCGAAGGAAAATTAAGTACGCTTGCTGCACCCTGTGTCATTGCCTTAATAAATAGCGCTAAATCCAGCTCATTTCGCTGACTTAAGATTTGCGCCATGGGAAGCAAAAATTCAATAGTACTCATCCCGGGGTCTGTTTCAGCAAAGGGCATTTGTTTTGCTTCTGCTTCATGAGGTTGATGGGCGCTAGTAATCGCATCAATAGTACCATCAATGATTCCAGCGATAAGCGCCTGCCTGTCTGAATCTTCCCTTAATGGTGGCAAGCAATGATAGATACTCGAAAAAGCCTCCGTCATGTCATCTGTATACAATAAGTTTTGTATCGCAACATCTGCGGTAACCTTGGCACCCGACTGCTTCGCGATACGCAACTGCTCAACGGAACCCTTAGCAGATAACTGCGAAAGATGCAGGTGCACACCTGAAGCACAAGCTAATTGAATAAGCTGGGAAACCGCAATTGTTTCAGCTACGGCAGGGATACCTTGCAAGCCAATAGTGGTACTAACATGACCTTCGTGCATCGCGCCTTTATGCAAAGAAGCCTCTATCGGATTCACAAACACGCTCATACCATGCGTCTGAGCATAATCAAAACAACGCTTGGTGATTGCCAAATTTTTAATCGGATTGTAAGCATTACTCAGGGCAATACATTGTGCAGATTTAAGTGCTGCATATTCTGATAACTGCTCCCCTTTTAGCCCTCTTGTTAAGGCCCCTAAAGGAAATACATCGCAATAGCCAGCAGACGATGCCAACTCTTTGATCAACTTTGTCACCGCTCTTGAATCGTTCACCGGGCTCGTTTGAGGCGAGCAACACAACTGGGTCACACCACCAGCAACGGCTGCTTTTGTTTCGCTTAAAACAGAACCCTTTGAAGTATACCCGGGCTCTCTTAAGGAGACGTTTAGATCGATTAGTCCAGGTAATATTAGACAGCCCTGCGCATCAATCACCTTGCCTGCATCGTGCGCCTCAGCATCTAGAGATGCAATCCGGCCATCCAGAATATCAATAGACTGCGAGTCTTGCCATGTAAAATCTGTACGCAAGCGCTTACCATTTATGATTCTAATAGTCATATGCGGCCCTCACTTGCTTTATACTCGCCCTGAGCTTTTTGTCTTAATTGCTGCTCCTCCATTTGCCCGCCCATTGCCATTGACATAACAGCCATACGAATAGCGATACCGTTAGTCACCTGGTCTAGAATGACAGACTGATCTCCATCAGCTACCTCAGACTCTATTTCGACGCCCCTATTGATAGGCCCTGGATGCATCACAATGGCATCTGGCTTGGCTATTTTTAAACGCGCTGTGGTGAGGCCATAGAGATTATAATATTCACTCTCACTAGGCAGTAGCGCACCTTGCATTCGCTCACGTTGAAGCCTCAGCATAATAATGACGTCAAGATCCTTTAAACCTTCTTCCATCGAATTAAATACTGTCACGCCTAAGGATTCTACATATTTTGGTAACAGAGTGTTTGGCGCAATCACACGCACTTCTTCGACTCCTAGCGTATTCAAGGCTCTAATTTGAGATCGAGCAACTCTGGAATGCAAAATATCACCAATAATGGCAACACAGAGTCCTTCAAATTTTCCCTTATTTTGGCGAATGGTGAGCATATCCAGCATGGCTTGTGTTGGGTGCGCATGCCAGCCATCCCCGGCATTCACAATGGACACGCCAGGTGTAACCGACTCAGCAATAAAATGCGCTGCCCCGCTTTGGGCATGGCGCACAACAAACATATCGCTCGCCATTGCTTCCAAATTTTTAAGCGTATCTGACAAAGATTCGCCTTTAGACGTTGCCGAGGTATTAATATTCAAATTAAGCACATCCGCAGACAGGCGCTTAGCAGCTAGCTCAAAGGTGCTTCTTGTACGAGTACTGGCTTCAAAAAAAAGATTAACGACCGTTTTACCGCGCAACAATGGCACTTTTTTGATATTTCTCTCTCCGACTTCAATCAGAGAATCTGCAGTATCAAGAATTTCTGTTAACAACTCTTTACTTAAGCCGCTTATGGTTAAAAAGTGCTTAAGACGACCACTCTTGGTTAACTGAATCGACTTGGGTGAAGACCTCTCTTGTAACGCTTGCATGCTCTCTTCCTACAAGGTGTAATAATCTAAATTATGCCGGACTAAACTTGACTTTCTTTAATGTGTAAACGTAACTCATCAGGCCCTAGCAACTTAATTCTTTGGCCTTGAGCAAGACTAATATTCGTTCCCACAATATCCGGCGCAATGGGTAACTCTGGCTGCCCAAGATTGACTAAAACAGCCAAGGTAATGCTCGATGGACGACCATAATCAAAAAGTTCATTCATAGCGGCTCGCACAGTTCGACCCGACATTAAAACATCATCGAATAAAATAATGTGCTTATCCTTTGTTTCGAAAGGCAAACTGGATGGCTTAACTTTTGGATTTAATCCAATTTGCGTAAAGTCATCACGATAAAACGATATATCAAGTTCACCCAAAGCCTGCTGACTCTTTAGAGCTTGTTGAATAGCCTGAGCCACCCAAACTCCACCGGTGCGAATGCCCACAAACTCATAATTTTGATAAGCTTTTTTACTCACAAATTCACTGAGCTGTTGCGCCATAGAGTGAATTAGAAGCTCTACCGATGCCATATCGTGCATAAGAGTTATCCTTTTATTGAATAGTATAGGTTCAATTTATTGGTTTGAGGCAAACCAGCTTTCAAGAATCAAACATGCCGCGGCACCATCTACAGAGTGCTCGCCAAAATCAACATACTTATTAGTTTTCTCTTTCACAACGCTTTTTGCTTCGAAGCTACTTAAACGCTCATCCATCATCTCGATGGGTTTATTGAATCGCCCTTTTAAGCGCTTGCCGAATTTGGTCGCCCTCAAAGACATATCACTTGTTGACCCATCCATATTCAGTGGAAGGCCCACGACAAAACCTTTAGGCTGCCAAGTCTCTACCAGCTTCTCGATCACTGTCCAGTCAGGAATGCCATCTTTAGCAGATATCGGTTTCAGCTCAGAGGCCGTTTTGAGTAATTCACTTCCTACCGCCACACCAAAACGCTTCAAACCAAAATCAAAACACAAATAATGACGAGTATTATTTTCTTGCGCCATTAAGCATGGCCTACCTGAGCATTTAATTGATGCTCTGTAATACCCAAAGCATTCATTGCACGCTGTCGTTTCGTTGATGAATCAGTATCAAATAATATAGCTAAATTCGCCGGACTACAGAGCCAGGTATTTTCCGCTAATTCTTGCTCTAACTGTCCACCACCCCAACCGGCATAACCTAAAGCAATCACAAAGTGCTCTGGCCCTTCATTTTGGGCGATTGCTTTCATGATATCTTTCGAGGTCGTTAAACGAATACCTTCACCAATTAAAAGACTAGACTCCCAGGGTGCTTCAGACTTAGTCGTCGAGGAGTGAACAATGAAACCCCTATCTTCTTGAACCGGGCCACCCCAGTATATAGGCTGCGACGTTGATGAGGGCTCAAAATCTAACTGTTCCAAAATATCATTTAGTCCTAATTTAATAGGTCTATTGATAAGAATACCCATCGCCCCATCTTCATTATGCTCACAAATATATACCAAGGACCTTGAAAAATTAGGATCCAGCATTTGCGGCATCGCAATTAGGAATTGATTAGCGAGACTATTGAATTGACTAATAACTTGATACTCCGCGTTTATTATAGGAGAAGGTTCTAATGAGCTCTAAGACATCTCGGTCTTTTCTAACACTTTTAGGAAAGGGTGCAAAAGGGCCTGATCTATGAACAATATTGATAGTTTCAGAGTCCAACACTAGGTTGCCCGAGCTCTGCAATACCTTGACATCTTTTATTGAGCCATCCGAATAAATAGAAATAGATATTCGAGGTTTACCATAGAGTTTACGACCTGCTTCTTGAGGAAAATTAAGACTTCCGGTTCGCTCGATCTTTTTGACAACATGAGACACATAGTGGGAATCTTCTGCTTTCATTGTTGAGGCAGCAGTTAAACGCGTCACCCTTGGACGACGCGCATAATTTTCACGTTGCTGATCAAGGTCGGCCTCTAAGGCTGCAATTTCTAAGCTTTGCTCTAAGAGTGACCGCTTGGAATGAACCTGCTCTTCAAGAAACATGTCTTCTATGGTATCTATTGAACTAAACTGGGCACTGGATTCAAACGTCGTGACTACTTTTTTCTGCGCCTTTTCAGGTGCAGCTTGGGCGGGGGAGGGGGCAAGAAAAACCTGTTCTTGAACCGGTGGAGCAGGCAAGGGTAACGCTGAACTAGGTTTTATTTTTTCTTCTTGTTGACCACTACCCAATTGATTTGTATCGGCAAGGAAATCTGCTTTCTCAGGCGCTTTCTCATCATCAAACCGTGACAGTGTAATTTCCATGGTAAATGAAGCAGGTACCGGATCTTCTTCAAGAAAATCAGTTAAGACAAGCAAAACATGCACAGCAATTGCGACAAAAATAGTAAAACCAAGGCGATCAACCGCACTCACCCCCGTTTCCGCTTTTATTGCCAAGTTTTCCTCCCGAATACCTTACTAGGCATGTGTATTATTGGTAATGTGTTTTTCAATCGCTGTCATTAGTCGACCAGCAATATCAGTATCATAAGCTTTATCTATTTCTTGAATACAGGTCGGGCTCGTGACATTTATTTCTGTCAAATAATCACCAATCACATCAATACCAACAAACAAAAGACCGCGTGCGCGCAAATCATCTTTTATTTGATCGACAATCCAATAATCTCGATCTGTCAACGGCTGCGCTTCACCGCGGCCACCTGCTGCCAAATTGCCACGCAACTCACCCTTATCAGGTATTCTAGCTAAGGCATAAGGCACGGCTTCACCATCAATGATCAAAATACGCTTATCACCCTTTTTAATGTCTGGTAAATAACGCTGGGCCATAATTTGTTGGCTACCGTGATTAGTCAATGTTTCTAAAATTACACTTAAATTACTATCGCCTTTTTTCACTCTGAAGATAGAGGCACCACCCATGCCATCAAGCGGTTTGTATATTACGTCTTCATGCTGTTCACAAAAATCTTTTAAACGACGCTGATCTCTGGCCACTAAAACATCGGGGCAACATTGTGGAAATGCAGTTGCATAGAGCTTTTCATTACAATCACGCAGGCTTTGGGAACGATTTACAACAAGCACACCCGCGGCTTCTGCTCGCTCTAAAATATGCGTGGCATAAATAAATTCCGAATCAACAGGTGGATCTTTGCGCATCAGGATGGCGTCTAGCTGACTTAAACTAATCGTTTCATCAGAATGAAATTCAAACCATTTTGCTGCATTCTTTTCTACTGAAAGCTTACGAACACGCGCTTTAGCCTGACCCTGCTCAAGAAATAAATCTGACATTTCAATATAGAAGATATTCCAAGCTTTTTTTTGTGCAGCCAACATCATAGCGAAAGAACTATCTTTATTTATATTGATGCTCCCAATTGGGTCCATCACTATTCCTAAATTAATTGTCATTTAAAACCTGCGAATTTAAAAAAGTGTACTAATCTTACTTGAGAATTAACCCTATTTTACTAAGTTACGTTAGTTTAACTTTCATTACATTTTATATAAAACAATTTCTTTCTTAGTATTTATATTTAAACTATATATAGTAAGTGTTTATGAAAGTTATCGTGAATTGATATTAATAAACACTTTTAAGATATTGGTCTATAGTGGAATAATGGTGATGAAAAACATCATGATGTAACGCGTTTCAATAACGAAGCGATGAGTAAATCTTCAAGTGCCCCAGGCTGCTACATAATGGAAGAGAATTTCGAAAACCTTAAGATTATGGTCATCGACGACAGTAAAACCATTCGTCGAACCGCTGAAACACTGCTAAAAAAGGTCGGCTGTACCGTAATAACGGCGACTGATGGATTTGATGCCTTGGCAAAAATTGCAGACTCACACCCGGACATTATTTTCGTGGACATCATGATGCCCCGATTAGATGGCTATCAAACCTGTGCGCTCATTAAAAATAACAGTGCGTTTAAATCGACGCCTGTCATTATGCTTTCAAGTAAGGATGGCTTATTTGATAAAGCGAAAGGACGCATTGTTGGGTCAGATCAATATTTAACAAAACCGTTTAGCAAAGATGAATTACTAAATACTATTCGTAATCATATGCCTAATCACTAGAGCGCCTGATATACTCGCGCCCTTTTATTCATAAAGAACCATGGGTATTTGTTAATTTAACATACCCGTTAATAACGAATAGTGTACCGCCAGGAGGAACTATGGCTCGTATTTTGATCGTCGATGATTCACCGACAGAAATCCGCAAGATTTCAAGTATTTTAGAAAGCAATAATCATGAAGTAATTACCGCGGATAACGGTGCAGATGGTGTAGCCGTTGCTCGAGCTGAGCAACCAGATCTGATTCTAATGGATGTGGTTATGCCTGGCTTAAATGGTTTTCAGGCAACGCGGCAACTTACAAGAGCGGCTGAAACTGCAGATATTCCAGTCATTATTGTCACCACAAAAGATCAGGAAACAGATCGTGTGTGGGGAACCAGGCAAGGTGCAAAAGGCTACCTTGTTAAACCGGTATCCGAGAGTAGTTTAACTAAAACGATTAATGAGTTACTGAGCTAAGGTTGTCAGCATTCATGGTTTCAAAGTCAGATAGCCCATTTCAACTTCTTACTGAAATTGCTCAAAAAAGCGTTCAGTATTCTGCAGGTCTTCCTGAACAGGAAGAAGCTGTTGAATTATGGAATGGCATTGGTTTTACCATTGCCAATTCTTATTTTGTTGCTTCAATGGGCTCTGTTTCTGAAATCATTCATTTACCAAAATTCACGAGTATTCCAGGTGTAAAAAGTTGGATGCTAGGTGTCGCCAATGTTCGCGGTAGGCTGCTTCCCATTATGGATTTAGGCCTATTTTTTGATTTAAATCATCGTTCTTCGAATAGTCGTGACAAACGTGTTTTGATATTTGACCATGGTGAAATCTTGAGTGGATTTGTTGTCGATAGCGTTCATGGCATGCAGTACTTTGCTGCCGACAGTTTTAAAGAAAAATCTGACTCTAAGTTAGAAAAAAGTATTCGCCCCTTTGTCAAAGGTGCCTACGGAAAAAATGATAGAAAGTGGAATGTATTCGACACATTCAGTGTCATTGAAAACCAACGATTTCTCGAAGTAGCTGTTCGATAAGATCATCGAACATTTAAAAACTCAAGAAATTTGAGCATAAAAATAACGCGTAAACCATACAATAGATCGTAAGGCCAGGAGCCAGGAAATGAAAATCATATCTGGAAAATTTAGCACAGATCAAAGTACGAACTCACAAATCGTTGCGGTGGGTATCGCCCTTATTGTGTTATTGATTTCGTTAGTCGCCGTTTCGTTTTTTATCACTCGAAACGCTAATTATGATGTGGAATATGGCGCCTATGCTAGTGATTTGAGGGTTCTATCCCAAGAAATTGCCAAAAATGCTACGGAAGCAGCCTCAGGCAAAAAAACGGCATTCGAAGAGCTAATGCGCTCTCGTAATGAGTTTGAAAAGAAACTTAATTTAATTACCCAAGGTAGCAATGAAACAGGTCTTCCTGCTTCAAACTTACCGATCGAAACGGGTGTATCAGAGCGTTGGGAGACAGTTAAAACGAACGCTGACAGGATTTTGGAAAACAAAGAAACGGTGCTGACACTCCACCAAATTGCTAAAACACTAAATGAAACAATTCCTCAGCTGCAGATTGAATATGAGGATGTAGTTATGAACCTTCTGGCGAACGATGCACCAGCAGACCAGATATCTGTTGCAGAAAGACAGTCTCTTAGAGCCGAGCGTATTGTCAGAAGTGTTAACAACATTTTAACCGGTGACGAAGACGCGGCGATTGCTGCAAACCGCTTCGGTGAAGATGCCACATTATTTGGTCGCGTCATGAATGCCATGTTTGATGGCAATGAGGCCATGGCCATTAGTAAGGTGACCGATGAAGATGCCATCTACGGTCTTGAAGCTATTGCTGAGCTATTTGATTTCGTCGATAGTAACGTTAAGGCGATTTTGGCAACCTCTCCTGAATTATTTAAAGTACGCAACGCTGCTAACTCTATATTCCAGAACTCTATTGCCCTGCTTGACGAAACAAAAACACTATCAACCCAATTACAGAGCCAAGCTGACAGCCGCTTCGCTAGCCCTAACAAGGCATACATCATATTAGCCTTAATTATTTTCCTAATCATTTATGCAGGTTGGTTCTTATACCAAGAAAGTCAAAACCGCCTTCAGTTAACTGAAGAGCAAAATGAACAAAACCAGAATGCAATTCTTCGCCTACTTGATGAACTTGCAGACCTCGCTGATGGTGACTTAACAACGGAAGCAACGGTCACCGAAGATTTCACCGGCGCCATCGCTGACTCTATCAACTTCGCGATTGATCAAATGCGTGTACTGGTAAAAGCCATTCGTGATACTGCACTACAAGTTGCCTCTTCGGCCCAAGAAACGCAAGGTACGGCCATGCAACTAGCCGAATCATCGGAACACCAGGCACAAGAAATTGCCGGTGCATCTGCTGCTGTAAACGAGATGGCAGTGTCGATTGACCAAGTATCATCTAACGCCGCTGAATCTACTTCGGTTGCGGAAAGATCGGTAACCATCGCCAAAAAAGGTGCCGAAGTGGTACAAAATACCATTCACGGTATGGATACGATTCGCGAACAGATTCAAGAAACGTCGAAACGTATCAAACGCTTGGGTGAATCATCTCAGGAAATCGGTGATATCGTATCCCTAATTAACGACATTGCTGACCAAACAAACATTCTATCTCTTAACGCGGCGATTCAAGCATCGATGGCAGGTGACGCAGGTCGAGGCTTCGCGGTTGTTGCCGACGAAGTTCAGCGCCTTGCAGAACGTTCATCAGCAGCAACGAAGCAGATTGAAGCGCTGGTAAAAACAACGCAAACAGATACCAACGAAGCGGTTATCTCCATGGAGCATACCACTGCTGAAGTTGTTAGGGGGGCACGCTTGGCACAAGATGCTGGTGTGGCACTAGAAGAAATTGAAACGGTATCGATGTCTTTAGCTGACTTGATTCAGAATATATCCAACGCATCAAGACAACAATCATTGTCTGCCGGTCATATTTCCAACACGATGAATGTTATCCAAGAAATCACTTCACAAACTTCTGCTGGTACAACAGCGACAGCAAAATCGATTGGTAACTTATCTGAAATGGCTAGCCAATTGAGAGCATCGGTATCTGGCTTTAAGCTACCTGCAGATGAATATGACCAGCATGCTGATGATTCTCATACTGCATAATAAAACACTCGAAGTTTATTAGGTGTTTGCTATGGCAACTTTGTTAGAAAATGGATCATCTGATAGCCGCTTATTTTTAAGCGCTATCAGCGATATTTCTACAAAGATACAGTCAAAACTTGGAAAAGTTTTTATGCCAATATCTTTGCGTCAGTCATTGATTAGTGAGTCTTTTATGCACTGGGAGTCGAGCAAATCCTCATCATTAACGGATGACCAGTTTTCACAATGGCAAACCTTGTTAGAAGAGCGCACGGGCATGTATATCAACATTTACCATCGCTCCTTACTGGATTCTAATTTAGTGATTCGTATGCGGGAAATTAACTGCCCTGACTTTGATGAATACTATAAAAAAGTCTGTACAAAGCCTGACGGGATTGTTGAGTGGAGCATTTTGTTAGATAGAATTATGGTTCAGGAAACACGTTTCTATCGAAATGCTGAGTCACTTGCTTTATTTTCAAATTACCTAGAAAACACGTTACAAGACAAACAGGCAGAACAGCAAACTAGCGCAATCAATATCTGGAGCGTTGGCTGTAGCTCAGGAGAAGAGCCCTATACCTTAGCTATTCTCTGCCAAGAAGTACTGAATAAGTTACACAGCACCCATTCCTTTGGTATTACAGCAACAGATATTAGTTTACCGGTGTTAGCCAAAGCGAGAGAGGGCATTTACAACGCCCGGAAATTACTAGACCTAAAATCAGATCTGATAGATAAGTATTTTGAAGCGCTTGATGGAAATAAATTTAAGATTAAAGCGCCATTAAAAAAGAAGGTATGTTTTTCAATGGCGAATATGATTGATATTGAAAAAAGTCCATTAAGAAATATGGATATAATTTACTGCCAAAACGTGCTGATTTACTTTCGTAAAGAACGTAAACACATCATTTTGGATAGTTTGGTAGAATGCTTAGCCCCTGGTGGATTATTAATTATTGGTCAAGGCGAAGCACTTGATTGGCATAATTCACTAGTTTCAAGAGTGCCTGATAACCAAACACTGGCGTATATACGCCAAACAACACAAGAACACTAAAGACAACGCATACTGATTGGAGAAGTTATGGCGAACAACCATGACTACATAGCCTTAGACTGGGTTAAAGGCGAAATAAAACAGACATTATCTCAAGCACAAAGTGCTTTGGAAGCGTTTGTCGAAAATAACCAAGACACACCTCAAATGACCTTCTGCCTGAACCATATTCATCAGGTTCATGGTACATTGCAGATGGTTGAGTTTTACGGTGCCGCCCTGCTTGCTGAAGAAATGGAGAAGCTATGCCAAGTCATGATCGATGACAAAATAGCAAGCATCCAAGAAGCACAAGAAGTCCTGATGGACTCGCTGCTGCAGCTAGAAAACTATTTAGAGCATATACAAAAAGGGCAGCGTGACTTACCCGTCGTATTGTTACCGGTTCTCAATGATTTGCGGGCATTACAAGGCCAGCCACTGTTTTCAGATACATCGCTGTTTACGCCTAACCTTAGCGCTGCTGAAGTCATACCGAATACCTCACACAATCAACGGATGAACGATGAGCAGGTGATCGCTAACCTTAGAAAACTAAGACAAATGTTCCAGTTTTCATTAGCAGGCATTATTCGCAATCAAGATCTTAGTGATAACTTTACTTATTTATACAAAGTTCTTTCCAAATTAGAAAAATTTTGCCAAGGCACGCCCATTGGCAAAATATGGTGGGTGGCTGTTGGTTTCCTTGACTCAATTCAAGGTGATTCAATTGGTTTAAGCTCTGCGACTAAACAGCTTCTTAGAGATCTTGATTATCAGATTAAGCTGATGATTGATGAGCATAAAACGATTCTGGCAAAACCTCTTCCAGCAGACTTATTAAAGAATTTACTTTATTACATCGCGAAAACCAAAACAGAAAGTAAGCGAATTGAACAACTCAAAGAGCAGTTTAAACTACACCTTGCCTTGCCAAGCGAACAAGAAATAAATCAAGAAAGGGAAAAGCTTCACCAGCCTGGACAAGAAACCATGACATCGGTTGTCGATGCCTTGGCAGAAGAGTTAAACCTAGTGAAAGATCAACTTGATCTTTATGTCCGTGGTGATGAAAAAGACAATGAAAACTTAGTCCAATTAACCCCTCAATTGATTCAAATAGCCAATACAATGGCGGTACTTGGCTTAGGTGTTGCCCGAAAGATAGTCTTAGAACAAATATCACGAATTGAAGATATCGCCAACACAAATGCGCCAGCTTCAGATCAGACATTAATGGATATGGCTGGTGCTCTGTTATACGTTGAAGCTAGCTTGAGTGCTTTAAAATCAAATACCAAAGGCCCCAACACCAGTGAACACAATACTGAAACTGGAGAGTTTCAGGTCCCTGCTGAACACTTTCAAAGTGCTCATAATGCACTAATTTATGAATCAAGAAACGGCTTAGAGCAAGCCAAAAATAGTATTGTAAATTTTATAGCCTCTCAATGGGATCATACTGAAATTGAAGATGTACCTGAACTACTAGATAGCATACGTGGCGGCTTACAAATCATTCCTCTGCCTCAAGCTGCTAAGTTACTCGGTGCATGCAGTACCTATATACGCGAGTCTTTACTAGAAAATAAAGCCATTCCAGACTGGCAACAACTCGACCGCTTAGCAGATGCTATTACAAGTATTGAATATTATATGGAGCGCCTTTCAGAAGGCTCTCAGGATAATGAGCGTATTCTAAAAGTCGCTGAAGAAAGTGTTGCAAAATTAGGCTTCCCGACTCAGACATCTGATAAACACGCTACACCTGTTTTATCTCAGCACCACATCTCAAGTGTCGCAACAGAATCTCCTGACGCGATAGAGAAAGAGTCTGACCAAGGCTTGATAGATGAAGATATTTTAGAGATTTTTCTCGAAGAAGCCTCTGAAGTCATGGATGAAATTGATATAGCCATGGCTCAACTTAAAGCGAATGCGGATAATCAAAAAGCATTACAAAACCTGCGTCGTGCATTCCACACATTGAAAGGTAGTGGTCGTTTAGTGGGTGCAAAAGCAATTTCAGATATTGCCTGGCCTGTTGAAAGCTTGCTGAATAAACACTTGGATTCATCGCTCACTATCGAGTTAAGTGTATTTGATTTCTTAGACTCCGTTATCGAAAGATTACCCGAGCTCACCGATGATTTTGCAAATACACGTACCTCAAGCGGCTATGAACATTTGATAACAAGAGCCAATATTCTTGCCGGAATAGAAGCTAAACCAGGCAGTAAAAAACCAGTAGAAATTCAAGCTGCTGTCGAGCCTGAATTAGAGATAAAAATAACTGAGCCGACAGATGCTGAAGCAGTAAATAAAGAACCTGTTTTAACAGAAATGGTTGAGCCAGAGATTGAAGAAGAGCAGGCCAAGACTGAAATTACACCAGAAGATGAAGATGATTTAATTGATGACGAAATCCTGGAAATTTTTATTGAAGAGGCCTCAGAAGTTCTTGAATCTATAGAACAACATCTGCCTGTATATCTTGATGGTTATGCCGACCATGATGCATTAAAAGAGCTCCGCAGAGCATTCCACACACTCAAAGGCAGTGGCCGTATGGTCAATGCTTATACCATTGGTGAAGCGGCTTGGGCCATTGAAAACTTATTAAACCGAATCATAGATGGCTCAATCATCATGAATGATGGGGTGGCTAGCTTAATCACCTATGTTTCCTCTAAGATTACCTTATTAATTGAAGCGTTTGAGAGGAAAGTTACGCCAGATTTTGATTTGAATAAAGTTGAAAATCAAGCTCAAGCACTTCTCACAGGCGAAATAGTTAAACCTTTAAGTGATGATCAGCAATCAATTGCTGATCAGAAAGAAACTGACGATGATGGCTACAAGTTAGTTGAAATTGATGATGCTCTACTAGAAATATTTAAAAATGAAGCAGATGCCCATGTAAGTACGGTCGAAGCGTTTGTTGCACAGGTGAAAGAACAGGGTGCAATAGCCATAAACGACGACCTTTCGCGAGCACTTCACACCCTCAAAGGCAGTGCCAATACCGCTAACATACAACCTATCGCTGATATTGCAGTTCCTGTTGAAAAGCTAATCAAAGATGCCCGAGCTAGCAATATTGACATCGAGCAAAAAATTGCAGCTATGCTAGCCGAAGCCATGCAGTTTATTCGCAGTGGCATTAAGCAATTAACGCAATCACCACAAAAAAGCCTAACAGGTTCAGAGGAATTCTTAGCTAAGTTGATTCAGCTTCAAAAAGAGATTTTTGAAGCTATTTCTGAAACAGATGAAGCCTTTGACAATGCGCCACAAGACCCACAACTTGTTAATATATTCTTAACAGAAGGTTTAGATATTCTGCTTGATGCAGAAAGCATTCTAAATGAGTGGCAAATACACCCGGTGTCGAATGATCAACTCATTCAGTTAGTCAGCGAAGTTAAAACGCTACATCGTGGTGCCAAAGTGGCTGGTTTGGTGAATATTACAGAGCTCTGTGAGTGTCTGGAAGAGTGCTATAACAGCATTGACTTAAATAACGCGCCTCCAAATCAAGACTTCATCACCGATATTAAACGTGGCCACGATGCCTTAATAGACATGATGGATCAGTTGGCTGCAGGTTTAACTATTAAGTTGGATAATAAGCTTCTTGCCGAACTAAGAACCCATATCCAAGGGCAGCAAACACCTACACAAGGGGCATCGACATACAAAGATGACCATGATGAGTTGTATGACAAGCTAGACGAGCTTGAAAAACAGCTGGATGATTCTTTACCCTCTTACGCCGTTACTGAAGAACAAAATCTAGCCAATGGTGATAACCTTGAAGAACATTCAAGTTCTGAAAAAGTAATGGATGCAGAGCTTGCAGACATCTTCCTAGAAGAAGCAAGTGAGCTTGTTAATGCAATGCCTCCTGCACTTCAGAAACTGTCTGATAAACCAGACAATGAAAATATTTTACTGCAGCTGCAACGCGATATGCATACGCTCAAGGGCGGTGCCAGAATGGCTGAAATCGATACCATTGGTGACTTAGCCGATGTCTTGGAACTAACATTTGATGCACTTATCGAAACGCACGAAGCAGTACCTGCTTTAGTTTTATCTTTATTGGAAGAAGCGTCTCAAGCGTTACAAGATATGCTCAAAGCGGTTGAGCAGCTTCAATTAAGTGAAGCTCAACCAGCGCTTATCGAACACTTATCTGCCGCACTCAGAACACTGAAAACACAAAGTCTGCATGGACTGGAAACAGATCATTCAGCCGAAGATGATGAGATAGAACTGACTGAGTTCACGACACCTGGAACGGTTAAAGCTGAAGTACCAAGTGTGACTTATACAGAAGCGCCTGAAACTGTTTCAGAGTTTGATCTAGACCCAGAACTAGCCGAGATATTCCTCGAGGAAGCATTAGAAATTATAAACTCCTCCGGTGAATTGCTGCATAACTGGAAATCGGATGTTTATAACCTTACGCTCGTTGGCGAACTTCAAAGAGAGCTGCACACGCTTAAAGGCGGTGCCAGAATGGCCGAAATCAGCCCTATTGGAGACTTGTCTCATGAACTGGAAACACTTTTTGAGTCCATCGTTGAACAGCAGTTTGAAGCCTCAGAACCTGTTATTGAACTTTGCTTAAGCTGTCATGATGCCTTAGCGAATATGGTCGATGCTGTCAAAGACGCTACGCTTGTTCCAAATGCTGATAAGCTGCTAAATCAAATTAAACGTCTAATAAACAATCAGGGAAGTACACCAGAACCTGAACTTGAAGATACATACCTTGAAAATGAAGTAATTGAAGCAACACCCGTCTCTGATCCAAGTGATGTTGATGAAGGACGTGTTTCTGCACACCATTCAGATGCTGACTACGAAGGTGATCTACTACCCTTATTTATTGATGAAAGTAAGGATATTCTATCTGCCGTAGCTGAGTATCTTGAGCTCTGGCGTGAATCAGAGGATGGCTCAGACGGTATTATTGGCCTACAACGAGAAATGCACACCCTTAAAGGCGGTGCACGCCTTGCGGACGTAGATGCATTAGGTGATCTTGCTGAAGCCGTTAATACGCGACTAGAAAAATTAATAGAAGGGGAGCTAAGCAATGCAGCCAGTCTTTATCCTCTTATTGTCAGTGCCTATCAAGAATTAACAGAAATGCTAGAAAGCTTGATTCATGGCCAGACAATCAAACCGGCGCCCGAACTCATTCATAAAATTAATGCCGCAGGACATCATGAACAAGCTAGTAAGAAGTCTTCGGCCAAGACAGAAAACAGTCAAACAAGCAATACGGTCAATCATTCTGATGCGGATACTGACGATGAGCTTGATTTAGAAGTTCTCGAACTATTTGTCGAAGAAGCACAGGAACTTATAGAAGCACTTGAGGAACATATTTCAGCGTGGTCTAAAGAACCAAATAACGAGAAATTCAATCTAGAAATTCAACGTGTATTGCACACACTGAAAGGCGGGGCTCGTTTATCTAATCTATCGGAGTTAGCTGATGAAAGCCATCACCTTGAGTCAACGCTTCTCAAAGCTCAGCAAGATTCGCTTGTATTTGAAGGAAAGTTAAAAAACCAGGTATTAGCAAAACAAGATATTTTGCTTAAACAGGTTGATAGTATTCAATCGCTGGTTAATAAGCCTTCGGATACTGAAACAGCCACTTCCACAGTAGACAGACAGCCCGAAAAAGCATCCAATAGCACTGCCTCAGAAGCGCTTATTCAAAGTAATCGGGAAGTCAAACCAGCGGCTAAAGCAAATAAAGCACCGGTTAAACCAGCACAAACAACATCAGCACCACAGGAAACCATACGGGTATCAGCTGGTTTGCTTGATTCCCTGGTTAACCTAGCGGGTGAAACCAGTATTTCCCGTGGCCGATTAGAACAACAAATAAGTGATTTTGGTTTTACCCTAGAAGAAATGTCAGCAACAATAGAGCGTCTTCGTGAGCAGCTGCGTCGAATGGACATGGAAACGGAAGCTCAGGTATTGTTCCGTGCTGAAAAAGAAGGTATTAAGTCGACAATTTATGAAGATTTCGACCCACTTGAAATGGATAGATATTCTTCTATACAGCAGCTTTCAAGAGCATTAACAGAGAGTACATCAGACTTACAAGATCTTAGAGATACACTGGCTGATCGTTCGCGTGATACGGAAACGCTGTTACTTCAGCAGTCTCGTATTAACTCAGAACTTCAAGAAGGCCTGATGAAAACACGGATGATTCCATTCTCTTCTGTGGTGCCTCGTTTGCGTCGAATCGTCCGCCAGATTGGTGGGGAGCTCAACAAGCAAGTAGAGTTTGACGCGCTGAATGCCGAAGGTGAAATGGATCGTTCCGTACTGGAAAGAATGGTTGCACCTTTAGAACACATGCTACGAAATGCCTTGGATCACGGTATAGAATCACCCGATCTCAGGAAAAAAGCCGGGAAAAAACCAGCAGGTATCATTAACTTATCGCTTCATCGAGAAGGTGGCAACATTGTACTAAAAATGCAGGATGATGGTGCTGGCATAAATGGTGATGTTATTCTGGCTAAAGCCTTGAAACAAGGCCTGGTTGAAGAAGATGAAGAGCTAACGAAGCATGAGATTATGCAGTTTATTATGCATCAAGGCTTTAGTACGGCAGAGAAAGTCACTCAAATATCTGGTCGTGGCGTCGGCATGGACGTTGTTGCTAGCGAAATAAAACAGATGGGTGGCACCATCGAAATAGATTCCGAATTTGGTAAAGGTACCGAATTTACTATTCGCTTACCATTCACAGTTTCTGTTAACAGAGCCTTGATGGTTAATACGGGCGAAGACTTTTACGCCATTCCACTCAATACCATTGAGGGTATTGTACGTGTTAGCCCATATGAGCTCGAGGAATATTACAAGCCAGATGCACCCATGTACGAATATGCTGGCCGCGAGTATAACCTTCAATATTTAGGGCAGTTACTGCACAGCAGCCACCAACCAAAGCTTCAAGGCCAACCATTACCTTTGCCAGTGATACTTGTTCGGGGGAGTGATAAGCCAATGGCGCTCCAAGTTGATAGTTTGATGGGCAGCCGTGAAATTGTCGTTAAAAGCTTAGGACCACAGTTTGCAGAAGTAAATGGAGCCTCAGGCGCCACAATTCTTGGTGATGGTAGCGTGGTCGTGATCCTCGATCTGCCAGCATTAATTCGCGATGATATTGCCAACGCAATGAGTCCTCAACCTGTCATTATTCCAACAGAAGTGGCAGCCAAAGAAACTAAATTGGTAATGGTTGTCGATGACTCAGTCACCGTTCGAAAAGTAACGACGCGTTTACTTGAACGCAATGGCTATGATGTTATCACCGCAAAAGATGGCGTCGATGCCATTGCGATTTTACAGGATCAAAAACCTGATGTAATGCTACTCGATATTGAAATGCCCCGCATGGATGGCTTTGAAGTTGCGACGCTAGTCAGACATGATGAACGTCTGAAAGACGTACCTATTATTATGATTACCTCAAGAACAGGTAAAAAACACAAAGAACGAGCTCTATCCATTGGGGTGAATGAATACTTAGGCAAACCCTTTCAAGAGCATGACTTACTCGAGAATATTGAGCGGTATGTTGATTAATGCATACTGGAAACTTGCACCCATACATCGGTGTAATTTCAGACTGCGCCTTGCAACGCCACATGATTAAGAAAGCGCTATCCAATTATGGCCTGCCAATAGCGCTTTCTTGTGATCCTGCCAATATCCAAAACCAGGATTCTGACAAAGTTGAGCAAGTTCATTGTTGGATCTTGGTTTTAGACAATGAAGACTTTGAGTCTGATGCAATCACCGCACTGATTGAGCAAACGGATATTCCGATACTGTTTGGTTTAGGCAAAGCGCCTAACAAATATGATGAACTGTACATTTCATGGGAACGAAGACTCTTTAGCAAACTAGAAGAATTAATAGGTCAGGTGAATATTTTCGAATCTGAAAGCTCCGTCTTATCTTTAAATCATCACATTAGCGAGCCAATAGAGTCAACTGCGCGCACAGATCCATCTGTGTTTATTAGCCAACAACGCAAACTGGATGAACCCACACCAACCAGACCTAAAAAGCGTGCTTCAGAAATATGGGTATTAGCGGCATCGCTAGGTGGCCCTAGTGCTGTGAAGCGTTTTCTTGACATCATACCGCAAACGATTAAAGCAAGTTTTTTATATGCCCAGCATATCGACAGTCACTTTTCTCACGTCTTAACACAAGTTTTAGGCCGGCATGCAAAACTCGATTTACTTGCTCTCGAAAACGACTATCCTTTATATGATGGAGAAGTTAGGGTTGTTCCTGTTGATCATGAGGTTCGGTTTCAACCAGACCAAGCCCATATAACAAAAAACCCGTGGAGAGGCCCTTATGGCCCGTCAATTGATCATTTGTTAAAAAATCTAATGGATGGTTTAGGTGAAAACTTTCACCTCATTGTCTTCAGTGGAATGGGCAATGACAGCGCTATGGTCGTGCCTGCGATGCAAAAAGCAGGCTGCCAAATATGGACGCAGAGCCCTGAAACCTGCGCCAGCGCCTCAATGCCGCAAACCATTATAGATATGCAGTGTAGTGATTATATTGATACACCTGAAGGCCTAGCTGAAGCGCTCATTAAACGTGTAGGCTGCCACCCGGAAACAGACATATCAGACGATATATCTGCACCAAGCAATAGTATTTCAACAGAGCCTGACAATGAACAGGCCAATAAAGAGGATTCAAACGGTGTCTGATACACAGAAAATAATAGCCTGCCTTTACCTTCCCGTTCATCAGCAACAACTATTGTTACCTAACGTGAGCATTGCTGAAGTCGTTGACTATCAAACACCCGAAGAGCCTATTGATAAACCAGACTATTTTCTTGGCTATGTGACATGGAGAGGCATCCGTATTCCTTTGCTTTCTTACGAATTAGCAAATGGCCAATCAAGCAGTACAGTGACGACCCATGTTAGAATTGCAGTCATTAATAGCATCGGAGAACATCATGAAGCACTGCCATTTTTTGCGATCTTAACGCAAGGCATCCCCCGATTAGTCAAAGTAGCCAGTGATTTAATTAAACCGCTAAAAAGCGCAGTTAATAAGGCTGAAACAACAAGCATTAAACTAGATGGTGAAGAAGCCATTATCCCAAATCTAAGTTATTTAGAAAATCTTGCTTTCACTAACCGATGAGATTCGACTATAAAGATTTAAGCATTGCGGCGCTTTCAGCCGTTTTATTTATGTCTGTCTATCATGTATTTAGTTTAATAATATACGGGCCATTTATGGTCAGTTTTCTTTTTCTATTTAATTCGGTACTCAGTACTCTCGCTTTATTAGCGACAAATAAACCTCAGGGTATTAATACAAAATTTACATCCTCCGTATTGCTATTATCCTGTTTTTCATTATTTATCTTTATGCTCACCCAGATAGAAACAGCGAGTTCGATGTCTACCTGGTTTTGTATCTTGGTGTTTTGCAGCTCGGTATTATTAGCTCCATCTCATGCGCTACGTCTCAACCTTATGACGCTTTGCATATACTGGATTTTGACATTATGGCTCACAAATCAAACATTTCAACAGATAGAGTCAGCATTAGCGCTAACACTGATCACAATACTCGTAACGATACTAAGTCAGGTCACAAAAGGGTTAAAAGATAAATTGGAGCTTTCCAGAAAAACTGATGCACTAACAGGCTGCATCCAGCCCACTGAATTTAAGTTTGAACTTGCTAAAGTAACACAGCTTTTTGAGCGTTATGACACTCCATTTAGCCTTATTTGTATCAAATATTCATCATCCTTTTCTTCAGAAAGTGAATTGCAAACCTGGCTAAAAGAGTTGGCCCAGCTCTACCAAAGCAGACTAAGAAAAACAGATATTTTATGTCGTTTTAGTTCACAAAGATTCATGATTCTACTACCCAGTACGCAGCATAAAAATGCCACAGCTTTATGCTCAGATTTGAAAAGGTGTGCAGAAGCTTATGAGTTTTCATACCAAAAATCAGCTCAGCAAAACCATGTCAAAACCGACTTAACATTGACTACCGAAACCTACTCTGAAAAAGATAATATAGACGAGTGGTTACAACAAATGCAGGTTAAATAAGAGCTAATAAAAAATTACTATTAAAGTTACAGGATATTTTTAGCAAATTTAAAAATAGTAGCTAGAATAATAAGACGCATTAATAATCAATATTTAGGTTTCTTTCAAGTCTGCCGATACATTTCTGTCGCTAAAGAAACTATTCAATTAGAACAATAAAGCCTCAATCTACCGAGGTTATCTAACAAAATCTGTTTGCTAGCTCAGCGCTAGACAAATATGGGCAAAGTTACACGTTTACTCAGGTAATATTATGTTTGGATTTAATAAAAATGCTCTAAAAGTCACTGAAGTTGCTGTCGATAAAGTCGAATTGCAAAGCCTACAAAGTAAAGCGGCTATATTGGACAAATTCTTTGCTCAAGACCCAATATCCTTAGCTCAAAACCTTGCTGCATCTGTTTCTGAAAAGTTAGGTAGTGGCACCAGTTTTGTTAGGCAAGTTGAAGAAAATTGTCTGGGTATGGAGTCGCTATTAAACGAAGGGCAAAGTATTCATTCTGCAGCCCAACAGGCAAATGACACCACCACTCAAACGGCAGAAACGTCTCAGCAGTGTAGCGCGGATATGCGTCAATTAGCGGATAACCTTGAGACCTCATCTCGCTATATTTCTGAATTTACATCCTTATTAGAAAGCCTTGATGAGAGCAACAAGACCATCAGTAAGCTTTTAGAATCGATTAAAGCCATTGCAGACCAGACTAACTTACTGGCATTAAATGCAGCGATAGAAGCTGCACGTGCCGGTGAACACGGTCGTGGATTCGCTGTTGTCGCAGATGAAGTGCGCCAACTCGCAAATACCTCAAACTCTTCAGCTGAAGAAATTCAAGGTGAAATTACCAAAATTACTGAAATTTCAAATTCAGTAATTTCTAAACAACAAGAAGTGGCTGAAGTTGTCAGCAGCAGTGTCACCATTGCAAACGAAACCATGCATAACCTCAGCAGCATGGCAAATATCGCGAGTAACAGTGCAAGTGTTGTTAATTCTCTGACTCAGAATTTAAGCTCACAAGCACAACAAACTGAACAAATCAGGAATGAGATACAGGCATCCATTGATAAAGCAGGCTCTCTTACAAACGCGCATAATGGCTTGGAAGAAGAATTTCAAGAACTTATCAATCAACTTGCTAATTTATCTCGCTAAGTTTTTCCACTCCATTCATAAAAATTTGACACTTAATTGGCCAAAAAATATTTTTTGGCCAATTACATTTTCACCCGCCTTAAGCGAAAACCCCCAACCGCTTGATTTAAAAGATCTTTCTAAAAAACACCTCATGTTTTAAGAACATTGGCCGATTTAATGCTTATAGATACTATACACAGCATAGACACCTTGTCTTTGTGCTGACTATTCATACGAATAGGAGTACTCAATATGTATTCTGAATTAGATATTAATCAACAAAATAGACTTCAGACGCTTAAACAGCTGTACATAGGCAAATATATACAGCTCAGCAAAGCAAATGCAGCGCTGAATGATTTTAAATACCAAATACTTCAGGCTGAATTATTAGTGATAAAAGCGGCAATACCAGAAAATGAATTGCCCATTTTTGTAGAAAATTAAGTGTGCATAGGTGCAAATAAAGTAAACTGTCAAAAAAACTTACAGTTCACTTTATTGCTTCTTCAAAAAATATGAATGCATTCTCGCTATTAAGTAACAATATCTGCGCCATGTTCAATCGGGCGACATAAAATAGGGCTGGCAACCGTATTATCCACCATCAGTGGCACACCATGCTTATGGGCAATCTCAGCAAGTTTCTGAAGATCGACCACATTACCCGCTGGGTTACCTATTGATTCACAAAAAACTGCCTTGGTATTTTCATCAATCGCCTTAGCAAACTCTTCGTAGTCATCGACACTAACCATCCGAACCTCAATACCCTGCTTTGGCAATCAAAGCAATATAAAACCGTTGTCACTTGCTATCAGGAATAGTGCTTCCCCCTCACTTAGCAAGTATGTAAAATTGCACTTTTTATCTTTTGGAATCTTCTATGTCTGAGGCTTTATCTGATCATTACAAAGCAATTCTTGAAGGCTTGGGGGAAGATAGCACCCGCGAAGGTCTTAGAAACACACCAAAACGTGCTGCAAAAGCAATGCAGTTCTTAACAAAAGGTTATCAAGAAAAACTAGAAGATATCGTTAATGGTGCCATTTTTGAGTCCGACAATGACCAAATGATTATTATTAAAGACATAGAGCTATATTCTCTTTGTGAACACCATCTTCTACCGTTTATTGGTAAATGTCACATTGCTTACCTTCCAAACGGAAAAGTTCTAGGCTTATCAAAGTTTGCGCGTATCGTAGACATGTTCGCTCGCCGATTACAAATTCAAGAAAATCTGACGCGAGAGGTTGCCGATGCCGTACAGGAAGTTACGAATGCACAAGGCGTGGCAGTCATCATTGAATCAAAACATATGTGCATGATGATGCGCGGCGTAGAGAAACAAAATTCAAGTATGAATACCTCTGTCATGCTGGGTACATTTCGGGAATCGCAGGCAACACGTAGCGAGTTTTTGAGCCTAATGACTCATTCATAAAACTAACTGTGAAGCCATACCGTTAAACACACTAAACCTGCTGTAAAATTTGCCACAGTCCTCGCCTTACAGGAAACGAGAATGTTAAAGCTAGATATGCTCAACCAACTTAAACAACTTAAGCAAGACATCAAAGAAAGCCGTAATTTAATGGAAGGTACCGTTAAAGGCTCTCCCAATAAATTTGGTTTTGTGAATCTAGATTCCGGCAAAGATGTTTTCCTGCCAGCTGAAGAAATGGAAAAAGTACTGCCGGGTGATCGAATAGAAATTGAAATCATTAAAGATAGTAAAAATAAGAAAGTCGCTAAAATTGAACGCTTAATATCATCTCCGACTAAATATTTTTGCGGTAAATATATCACCAAGGGTAAAACCCACTTTATAGAACCCGATATACATGGCATGAATCGCTGGTTTTTTGTCCCACCGCAAAAACGTAAAAATGCACAAAATAAAGACCTTGTTAAATGCCGTATTACACAACACCCCTACAAAACGGGTAATGCTCAAGCTGCGGTGCTCGAAGTGATCGGCCAGGATCATGATATGGGTATCGAATTTAACTATGCCTGTAAAAAGCATGATATACGTAAAATATGGCCGACTGAAGTAGAACAAGAATTAGCCCAACTCTCTGAAGATACGATTGCATCATTAAGTAACTCTCGAACAGATCTTACCCACGTTCATTTCGTGACAATAGACTCTCACTCAACAGTCGATATAGACGATGCTATTTATGTTGAAAAAACAGAATCGGGCTGGACACTAAGCGTTGCCATCGCCGACCCAAGTACCGTCGTACCCAAAGGGTCAGAAATTGAAAAAGAGGCATTAAAACGTGCCAGCTCTTTATACTTCCCTGGGCAACATATTGCTATGCTGCCAGAAAAAATCGCGGGAGATTTATGCTCCCTAAAAGAAAATGCGCAGCGCTTGGCAAAGGTTGTACAGATAGAGGTGAGCGAAGCGGGTGATCTTATTGATTACAAGATCACTGAAGCCGTAATTAAGTCACATAAAAAACTGAGCTATTATGAATTAAGTCAGCACTATGAAAATGCAGCGCCTGATATTAATGCCGAGCTGAAAAACATGTTGGCCGCCCTTAAACAGCTTACTGATGCTTTGCGAAACGCTCGACAAAAGAATGCGCTTGTTCAGGCTGATCGCAAAGAGTTTTATCTTGAATTGGATGATAAACAAAAAATAGCCGACATCAAAACAAAAATGCTGACGCCTGCTCACCGAGTGGTTGAAGAAGCCATGGTCGCCACGAATCGCTGTATTGCTGACTTTTTAGCAAAGCAGGACGTACCCAGTATTTTTATCACACATCAAGGCTTAAGGCCAGACAGACGGGAGATTGTTGACAAAGTGCTCACCGAAAGTTTATCCGACTATCAAGCAGGGTCGATAACAGAGCTTCCTGGTTTTATCCAAACAGTCCATCAAACGTCTTCTTCAGACGAGCTAAAGCCTCTTCATCTTTTAATCTCACGACAATTAGATAAAAGCGTGCTGTCCTCAAAAGCTCAAGCTCACTTTGGAATGGGCCTTGAGCACTATACAACCTTTACATCCCCACTTAGAAAAGCTCAGGATTATTTAATTCATCGGCAAGTTTCTGCTTTATTGAATAATAAAAAAGTGCCCATTGATGCCGATAAATTAAGCAAATTGACTGAAGCAACGCAAGCCATTCGTAATACAGTGAATGATGCAGAGCAATGGTTAAAGTGTCAGTTTATAGCCAAGAAGAAAGATATTTTCGACGCCAACGTATTACGCGTTTTCTCAACCGGCTTCCAAGTGAAGTTGATTGATAATGGTATTGAAGGCTTTATTTCAACGAAAGAAATGGAAGGTAAATACAGCTTTAATCAAGAGCGTATGATCATTACCAATAAAGGCCAATCTTTCGAGTTAGATCAGATCGTTAAGGTACAACTCAAACAAATAGATTGGCCACGCAAACAAATTCAATTTTCTTTAATTTCTGAAGAAAAGGATACAACTAACGCAGACAAATAAGCCTTAAGAGCTCTTTGTGAGATATCTCTTACATAGCTTTAGGTGATATCTTCTTTTATTGCTTAGGTCTGTTTCGTATTATGTATCTCGTACGGACACAAAGGCATACGGATTATGTCAGGATGTAAGGATTATAGAGAAAGATTGCTCTTTGCTAGGGAATAGTCGTAGGACGAAAGGAAAAACAAGGACGGACGCAAAACAAGGACTGTCAAGGAAGGTTAAGGATAGTAACGACTAAAGGATTAGTAACGGAAGCGCTAATTGTAGGGTACGGCATGGATTGCTGTACCCTTTTACTTTTTAAGCCATCTCAGTGTTATCTAAACATTCTGCTTTTCTTTATTTTTCAAACCAATCAAGCCCGCTATCATAAACTCACTGACAATATTGACGTATGTTTCTTGGTCAGTCACCGACAGACAGTTGATATCACCATTCCAGATCATACCCACAGCACCATCAAATGTGGCTTCTAGCCCTATCATTAGATGCTCAACCGGCATATTTGGAAAGAGCTCCATCTCAATGCCTTTTTGCAAAATAGCGCCGATATACTCTTCAAATTGGGTATCTAACACTTCAAATTGCCGCCTTAAATCATCCGTCAAACGCTCACGAAAATCGGCACGCTTACAATAAAAAGACATTTTTGCTTCAACAGGATTATTTAAAAAAAGATCAAATGAAATTCGAATCAGTTGCTGAATTGAATCCAAGACGATCTGCGTTTCTGTTTGGGGTATAAAATCGATAACATCATAAGCACCTAAAATTCTCTTAGAAAAATCTGTCGCGATATTCGCATAGATCTCCTCTTTACACGTAAAATGCTTATATACCGTACCTTTGCCTATTTCAGCTTTTTTGGAAATCTGCTCAACGGTAACAGTTTCCCATCTCGGACCTTCAAATAAGCTAATAGCTGCCTTTAAGATTTCACGCTCACGCTTGGCAAATTCAACTTGTTTACGACTAGGCTCAATAAGGCCTTCTTTTAGCATGACTCACTCTCTTTCATTGATCTTCATTAAGGGCAGTTTTAATTCCCTAATCATGGCTTTTAATTCAGTAATTTCTGATTTCAACTCTGACATCGTTGGCTCATCGCCATGCTCTAAGGCTCTTGCTTTGGCATGCTCATCCTCCATAACATTAACCACGATACCAATCACCATATTTAAAAAGGCGAAGGCTGTCAGGAAAATAAAGGTGAGGTAATAAATCCAGCTTAAAGGATAGACATCCATCGTTTCATATTGAATATCAGTCCAATCTTCAAAAGTCATCACTCTAAATAGAGTCAGCATAGAAATTGCAATATTACCCCATAACTCAGGATTAATCGTTTGAAATAAGTAACTGCCGACCGCTGCGTAAATATAGAAAATAATAAACATCAAGAGCATGACATAGCCAAGCTGAGGCATGGCTTTCAATAAGGAGTTAATCAGAATACGCAACTCGGGAACCACCGAGACCATTCGTAGCACCCTGAAAACCCTGACTAAACGCGCCAGTAAAGCCATTTCAGAATCGTTAACGGGTATTAAACTAATCAGCACGACCAAGGTGTCGAAAACATTCCAGCCACTTTTAAAGAAGGCGCGTTTATTGGGTTCTGCAATAAAACGAATGACAATCTCTACAAGGAAGAACAGCGTGATAAACACATCTAAATATTGCGTTATTTTTAGTGCATTATCAGACAGCGCATACGTCTTTGCACCAATTTCTAAAGCAGAAATTATAATGATAAAAATTACAAAGAATTCGAAAATTCTATTATTTTTTAATGTTTGGAATTGAACTTGGAGTTGGTTTGTTGTGAGTTTCATACGCTAAGCAGTGACTGTCCAAAGATAAATGCTAATTGCCCTGCGCCTGCCAGAGCGCCCAAGAGACCACCAATAATGATGAGCTTGATCTCATCTTCTTGAAAGCAGGGACGCAGTAAATCCTGAAACTCTTCAGAAGGCAATTGTTTCATTCGCTCAGACATAATTTCTTTTACAACCAAAGCACGCTGGCGATTAAAGAGTGGGTCTTTGAGCGTTTGAGCAGATAGATCTATCGCCTTTTGCCCAGTATCTTGTTTCAGATCAGCAAAGCTTTTTGGCCCCATAGCGGCTTGTGTCAGTGGCTTAATAAGGCCAACGGCTTCATCTACCAGTTCTTCAAAATGGCGCTGGATAATCGCCCTTGTTCGTGGTGCTTCTTTACCTGTCAGCATCGCCTGTACGATCAGTTCAACCGTGAGTATTTCTTCAGTAATGATGCTACAAAACGACTCAGATACTTCATCTTGGCGTTTAAGGAATAAACCATGAACTTTTAGCCCTAAAAACTTGAAGGGCGCAACTGGCCGGAAAATCATATTTAAAGCCAGCCAGTTTGTTGCCCATCCGACCAAGAATCCACAGATAGGTAAAATAAGTGGTGAAGGGAAAAAGTACCAAAGTAGTAATTGAGGTAAGCCGAATAAAAAACCAAACCATAAACCGCTTTTAACAATAAATGCGAACTCTTTTTCGCCACACTCTAGAAAGATCCTATTTAGTAATGTTTTATCTTTTTCCAGGTGATCAATCACCATGGCTTTCAGGTCGAATAAAGATTCAATTTTAGGCGCGATATCTGCCACTAAATTATCAACAACCTTAGGCAGCTCCTCTTTAACACGTGTATAGGCAATTTGTTTAAGCGGTTTAGGTAAATTCTGCCATAACGTTCGATGCTGCTTACGCATGATTTCATCCACTAACTCGTCTAAACGCGGCTCGAGTGTTGATAAAATATGCTCACCAATAATGACAGGATTCATCTGCTCAATAACTTCGCTGACGGAACCTAAACGAGACAGCGTCGAATCGACACTGATTTCAGCCATTTTTCTGGCTTTCGAGGGAATGATGCCTTGCCAGCCTAAAAACGGCTTAATACCCCAAAATGTAATCGGATAAAAGGTTAGTTTAATGGCTAGCCAATTGGTGATGATGCCGACCAGACCGGCGATAACGGGAATACTCAATAACTTGAGTAGTTCAATCATACTTTCTGATACCATGGGCTGCTCTTTTTTCGGTACTTTTATTAATTTGAGGCCTTTGCATGGCCGCTAACACCTTAGCCAGCCTATACTCGATTGCATTTTAGTATGCTATCACATAGGATTCCCGATATTTTACTATTTATAGGCAAATTATGTCGCGCAGAACGCTGTTAGAGAGTGGATTAATCCAACGACTCATATTAGCCCTTGGCTTAAGCGCTGTTCTTTGGTTTGGCATATGGATTGTCACTAGGTAATTCATGTTGATATCTTTTGACAATTTAACGCTCGGCTATGAAGCTCACCCGGCAGTTCATCATTTGAATTATAGTGTCCCTGCGGGTGCCTTGATTGCACTTGTCGGCCCCAATGGTGCAGGCAAGTCGACACTTTTCAAAGGCATTATGGGGCAAATTCAACCGCTCGATGGCCATATTCATTTAAATGGCATTGAAAAAAAAGATATTGCCTACCTTCCTCAACTAAACCAGTTAGATAGAAGCTTTCCAATTACGGTTCAGGAGCTTGTCGCGCTCGGTGCATGGAATGAGATTGGCGCCTTCGGACGTTTAAAAAAGAGTCATAAGGAACAGGTTGCGTTTGCGCTTTCTCAGCTTAATCTGAAAGGCTTTGAGAAACGGCTAATAGCGTCATTATCTGGCGGACAAATGCAACGGGTCTTATTTGCTCGCTTACTGGTTCAAGATGCCAAACTTATCTTATTGGACGAACCCTTTACCGGCGTCGATAGCCGAACCACCCATGATTTATTGCATATGATTTCTACTTGGCATCAACAAGGCAAAACTATCATCGCTATTCTCCACGACCTTGATCAAGTTCGTCATCACTTTCCAGAATGCTTGCTGTTATCGAGAGAGCCGATTGCTTTTGGCCCGACAAACGAAGTGTTAACCGATGCCAATTGGTTGCGTGCACGTAAATTAAATGAAGCCTTTGATGAACACGCTGTTTATTGTGGTACTCATGAGGTGCCTGAATGATATTTGAATGGTTCATTCAACCCATTGCCGACTTTTCATTTATGCAACGTGCCTTAATTGGCTGTATTGCTATTTCTATTAGTGCTGCGCCGGTAGGTGTGTTTTTGATGCTTCGCCGTATGAGCTTAACAGGCGATGCCATGGCACATGCCATTTTACCTGGTGCAGCAGTGGGCTTTTTTATTGCCGGCTTGTCGATAGAAGCGATGACCATTGGCGGCATTATTGCTGGCTGTACCGTTGCTTTATTGTCGGGTTTAGTCTCACGCATGACCTCGGTTGCTGAAGACTCAAGCATGGCAGCGTTCTACTTGATATCTTTAGCCTTGGGCGTTCTCATTATTTCTGTACATGGCAGTCAGGTTGATTTATTACACGTGCTCTTTGGCTCTGCTTTAGCCTTGCACAATGAAGCTTTATACTTGTTGGGCGGTATTGCAACACTCACACTTATCATGCTGGCATTGGTTTTCCGACCCTTAGTCTTGGAGTGTATGGATCGTTTATTCCTGCAATCTGTCAGTCATTTAAGCCCTCTTGCGCACTTTTCCTTCTTAATGCTTGTGGTGTTGAATTTAGTCGGTGGTTTCAATGCATTGGGTACCTTATTATCGGTGGGCATGATGATTTTACCTTCAGCTGCTGCCCGCTATTGGGTAAAAAGTTTGGATATGCTGTTATTAAGCTCCTGCCTGATCGCCATTGTTAGCTGTTATATTGGCCTACTGTTGTCCTATCATGCAGGTTGGCCGACAGGCCCTGCGATCATTTTAACACTCGGCTTTATTTACATTGCGTCATTCCTGCTTGGTATGAACAACAGCTTTATGAGCCAGTACACCAAAAAGAAACATTTAAACGCTTAATTATTTTACTGAGGCCACATGAAATCTTGGTTCAAGTCTATTGAAAATAACCCGACAGATAGCACTTATCCCCTTGCAAAGGTTCTTGATGAATTAGTCTTTAATGACGACGGGCTTATCCCGGTTATTTCTCAAGACCATGAAAGCAAAGAAGTACTCATGTTTGCCTGGATGAACAAAAGGTCTTTGGAAGAAACACTGAGTACATCAAAAATGTGTTATTGGTCTCGATCTCGTCAAGCCTTTTGGCGCAAGGGTGAAAGCTCTGGTCACTGGCAAAGCCTGATTGAGTTAAGAATTGACTGCGATGGCGATGTGTTGCTAGCTTCGGTTAATCAGGAAGGCGCAGCCTGTCATACTGAACGAAAAAGCTGCTTTTATTTAAAATTCGAAAACAGTCAGGTTCGAATAGTGTCAGAAAGACAGGGCGATTAATGCATGCTGGATTCACTTATAAAAGATAGCCAAAACTACCTTTTCGACAACTTATTAGCCCAGTGGTTAAAGCATGGTATCCACCCCGAGCTTGGTTATAGCTATGAAAGTTTAAATCATGACTGGTCAGTTAATCCTGTTGGTCGTATTCGTTTATTAAGCCAATGCCGTCAACTTTATACTTTCTCACACGCCTTTATTGAAACCAAAGATGAGCAATGGCTTAAGCCCTTAAAACCACTCTTTAACTTTATACTGTCTCATTACTGGGTAGATGAGGCATGGATTTTTTCCTTAAATGATGATTTAAGCATAAAAGATCGGCAGTCAGATTGTTATGCCTTAGCCTTTGTACTACTAGCCTTCAGTTATTACTTTGACGCAACGAAAGACAAACGTGCACTTGAATTTATAGAGCACACACACCTATTCCTGAAAAATAAAATGGCTTGTGAACAAGGTGGTTTCTTAGAAGAATTTCCTTACTCTGGAAGTTTAGTAAGAAGACAAAACCCGCATATGCATTTACTGGAAGGCTATCTCGCTGCTTACAAAGCCACCTCTAACCAAAGCTATAAAGCAGAAATTAAAAAGTTATTAACGTTAATGTCTGACTATTTCTTTAATGCGCCATCGGCCAGTTTAATCGAGTACTTTAACCACGACTGGTCTGTTCACGAGACATTAGGCGTAAGCATTGAACCGGGCCATCATTTCGAATGGATTTGGCTACTTCATCAGGCGAATAAAATTTTCCCTGATAAAAATTATTTAGAGATTGCTGACTCACTCTGGAAGAAAGCCCGTGAACATGGCTTCGACCCAAAGGGTGGAATTTACAATCAAATTCATGCAAACACAGGCGAAGTGCTCGATGCTGAAAAACGCATCTGGCCGATTACAGAGTATTTGAAAGCACTCTGTGCCCATCAATCAAGCGACATGAAAACACAAAAGCATTTAGTTACAACGCTCACATTTTTATTTGAATATTATCTGATAAAAGATGGCTCTTGGCACGAATATCTAGATGCCCACAATAAACCTAAAACCCATCCTTTACCGGCAACCTCTAGTTACCATATATTTTTGGGGTTAATTGAAGTTTTAAAGTGGTCTAAATCCAAGCGCTAATTGCTATTCCAAAAAGGATACAGGGGTCTAATGGTTAGGCTACCAACGACGTTTGCTTCAACGGCTTATGAAGCACTTTGTCATATAGAAAAACTAACGCTGCACGCGCTTGATTTAAGCGAGCTCTCGATAGCGACATGCTTTTTGTCACATGCCGTAAGAAATCACTGACATTTTTTTCCGTCAATAACTTGGGGCTTTGTAAGTCGTAGTAAGCAAGATACTGGCTAATCCAATGTTGATAAGTATGGCTGGTGCGCGTACTTAAGTGTTGAATTTTAACTGCCTGTGCCAATTCAGTTGATAAACCTGGAAGACACTCATCTAATGCAATGATATTACTCATGTTAACTCCTTTTTTACAGCTTATAGAGACTTATGCATAACTCACAGTCCATGTGCGAGCCTCTTATAATTATTGTTTTTATTGTCATAGATAATGGATCAAGCCAAAAGGCTGACCCAAAGAGTGAGCTAACTTAACGCTTTAATGTTTCAATTTCATTAATATATTTTTGCATGGCCTGCTCTTTTGACTGGCCTTTCAATTCTTCCCAAGCTGTGTATTTTGCTCTTGCAACAAAATCCATCATGCCGGGTTTTTTCCCCGTAACATCACCTTCAGTTGCTTGTTTATAAAGTGCATACATTTGCAGCTTCTGCTCATTCGATAACTGAACTTCACCGTCAGAATTTTGAACAAAATTAACGGTTTCTTCAAATTGTTGCTGTAAATTGCTCATTTCAGGTATCCCCTGTTTTAAAGTGGCGCGATTATAACGCGCTTATTTTGATATCGGTAGCATTTATATTAAAACTCGCCTTGAAGAACCATGTATAATCAACTTATTTTGTGAACCCGTCTTGGTTTCGACACTTTTGGTTAAACCATAACCGTTATTTTCTTAAGGAAGAACAGATGTCACCAAAAAACAAACTGAATAAAATTGTGAGCAATATAAATGCACTACCCGTGTTTTTAAGATCAAAAGCACTCTCAACTTTTTTTGGTAAAATGGTTAAATTTACCGGTACTGCTGGCACAATCATAGAAGAGTTAAACGAACAAAAAGCGGTCATTAAATTAAAAAACAAAAAATCGGTACAGAATCACATTGGCTCTGTCCATGCTGTCGCAAGCATTCTTATTGCAGAGTCTGCCAGTGGCTATGTTGTTGGTATGAATATACCTGACTCTTCTATCCCGGTTATCAAAACAATTAAGGCTGATTATGTAAAACGTGCAAAAGGTGATATGAAAGCGGTTGCCAGTTTAACGAAAGCACAAATATCCGCGATGCAAACACAAGAAAAGGGTGAAACAAGCGTTAAAGTCACTGTCACCGATGCTGAAGGCAAAGAGCCTATTTTAATGGAAATGATTTGGGCATGGACTCCAAAGAAACGTTAATTCGAAAATCATCAGCCTCCAGTGGGCAACTGGCCATCTCTCAATTTCCAATTGTGGGGGTGATCATTGTCTTGATGGCGAGCGCGGCATTCTATTTATGCCACACTCATGATCAGAAAGTATGGAGTCTGCTTTTCGATTATCACTCGAAATACCTTCTAAAAACCGAAAAACCTCTCTATCAAGACTTCTACAACAAACGCCTGCAAATAGAAAATATAGGGTCAGAAGGCGAACTAGCGAGTATCCAAGAAGCCGTTAAATTAGAAGATAATAATAAGCTGACCAAGTTTATTTTATCCGATAGAAGCTTTCGTATTTTTCTTGAAAAGAAAGCCGCTATATACTTTTCACATAAAGAAAAAACGTATTGGTTAACGCACAATAAAGCGATAAAACAAATATTAAACGGCTTATCTACTTATCAATTTTCTGTTATTCCCGAGCGATTTATAGCCTCTCCAAAGATAAGTAATTTACTCAGCTATATTTTTATAGATCAACAAGCGACAAACTTCTTCTCAAATATTATTTTATTGCTCCTGCTCTGCACCATGATTGAACGTGCTGTTAAAAGGATTTATTTAGCGGGCTTTATTATTAGTTTCAGCCTTATTTATGCGAGCTTATACCTTTCTATTGCTCATTCATTTTCCAAACCACTTTTTGGCTTAAATGCCCTGATATATATACTGATTGCTTTAAGTGCTTCAGTCTTTATTCAACGGCATTTTCGAACACGCTTTGCCCACAAAAAAAGCTTTTTAATTATCGGCGTGACCTTGATTTACTTAAAAATAACGCAGGATATTGCCTACCAAACGCTCAGTAAAGAAAGCCTCTATGCACTACTACCACTGCTCTTTGCTGGCATAATCAACGCACAAACTATCTATCGGTTTACATGCCGCACAATGAATAGTATTCCTGAAGCACAAAAAACAATACCAATACTCTCTGAATCGACTAGAGCGAGTTATGCAGAAGCACTCAACGCTTTATCTCGTTTTAACTTTACGTATGCCCGTCAGCGACTCAGGTTACTCATTGAAGCAGAACCCAACTCAGGACAAATACTCGAAAGCAGCTATCATCTTGAAAAACTGTTACCAGAAGAAGCCATGTTTGGAAAGTTAGCCCAGCGTAGAATAGAGGATGCTTTAATTAAACAAGACTACCCGGCAATGTACTCTATTTTTCAAGATATTCAAATATCTACGCCAAGCCGAGGCGCAGCAAAAAAATACATAGAGCCCGATTATTACCTTAAAATGCTCGTGGTATTTTTACAAAATAATAATATTGAAAAAGCAGAACATGCCTTTATGTTTCTTGAGTTAGCAGGACAAATAAGCTTAGTTCAAGAAGCATGTAAACTATTGATTGAGGCCTTCTCTGAAAAACAATTGCTTAAAAAGAAAGCCCAGTATCAAGCGCTCTATCAGAGCTATCTGGTTGATACTTAATCAGCACGGCACATGAGGATAATGAATGTTTACAGAAACAAGCATTGATTTAATTCGACATGGTGAACCGATTGGTGGCCAGAAGCTTCGTGGCGTGTTCTGGGTATGCCAAAAGAACATTTATGAAATATAAATGTGCCTTATGCCAATGTAAGCCGAATTGTGTATCATCATTTTCAAGACGGTGGTTCAAGCTTGCAACTTAAATTTCATCAAGCTTCTTTTCCGAAATAAAATCAAAAATACTAGCCCTCATTCTTGCTTGCACTTTACATTAATTTTTAATTACAAGAATTAGCGTAAAGTATTTATCTTGACCCACGTCAAGGCAAATTTACCTGCACACACTTACACTTTCTCCCTAATATTTTGAGGAGTAAACCATGAAATCGCAGGTAGCAGCTGAAAACCTCGTGCCATTATTGAATAAATACGATGTATATGGCCCAAGGTACACTTCCTATCCAACTGCACTTCAATTTCATGACGGATTTACAGAGGCTGACTATAGACAGCAAGCTATCTCGAGTAATGAGTTACCTATTCCTAAACCGCTCTCTATTTATATCCATGTACCCTTCTGTAAATCACTTTGTTATTACTGCGGATGTAATAAAATCATTACTCACAAGCAGCAGATGGCGAGTGATTATCTCGATTATCTTTATCAAGAAATAGAAATGCATGCAAAGCTTTATGAAGATGACCGACTCCTCCAACAAATTCATTTTGGCGGCGGCACCCCCACATTTTTAAAACCTCAGCAACTCAGAGAAGTAATGGAAGTACTTGCCCAAAACTTTCATTTAGGCTTGCCCGATACGCTCGAAATAGGAATTGAAGTCGACCCAAGAACGGTTACCCCGAATGAAATGTATGAGTTAACCAGTATGGGCTTTAACCGGATCAGTATCGGGATTCAGGATTTTGACCCTGATGTACAAAAAGCAATTAATCGTGAGCAAAGCAAAGAACAAGTAGAGGCCGTTATTTCTTCGGCTAGAGAAAATAAGGTGAGCTCTATTTCTCTAGACATCATTTATGGTTTACCCAAGCAGACTCAAGAAAGTTTTTCTAGAACCTTAGATGAAATCATTGACATCAGACCCGATAGAATAGCACTTTATAATTATGCACATATGCCTCAACGTATCCCTGCACAGCGCCTTATACAGACTTCAGACTTACCCAATACTGAGCAAAAGTTAGCTATTTTTACGGATAGTATTAAACGCCTCACTAAAGCAGGTTATATCTATATCGGTATGGATCATTTCGCCCTACCAACAGACAGCCTTGCTAAAGCCTTAAAAAATGGCGGGCTACAACGTAATTTTCAGGGATATTCAACGCACGCTGAATGCGATGTAATCGGGGTAGGCGTTAGCGCAATCAGCCGTGTAAATGATGGCTTCAGCCAAAATGTGACCGAAATTTCAAAGTATAAAGATGCTATTTCAAAAGGTCATTTCCCCATTAAACGTGGAGTTAATTTAAGCAATGATGATCGAATCCGCTCTGATTTAATCCAGCAAATTATGTGTGATGGCGTCGTTGAATACAGTGATTTTGGCGATGAGCACAATATATTCTTCCATCGATATTTCAAAAGCGAGTTGAACAGCTTATACGACCTTGAAAATGATGGCTTAATCGAAATGACCGACAAAGATTTTAAGGTCACGCATAAAGGTCGAATTTTCTTAAGGAACATCGCCATGAAATTTGATGCTTATTTCACGCAAACAACACTACAGAATACCGAAGAACCTAGGTATAGTAAGACCCTATAATTTCTTATTATGGTGATTCTTACATGTCAAACCAAAATTCAGCTATTACGACTTCTTTTTTAAAGTGTAGCCAGTGCGGTTTAGGTAAATTATGTTTACCTTTGGGGTTAGACTATCAAGACATGAATGAACTTGAGAATATAATAGAAGCATCATCCCCTTATAAAGATAATCAGCCCGTTTATCGTGCCGATCAAAAATTTGAACGAATTTTTGCGGTTAAATCTGGCATTTTTAAAACTGTCGTCATCGATGCAAACGGCAATGAGCATATTCTTGGCTTTCACTTACCAGGTGAGTTATTTGGCCTAGATGCTATTTACCCTAAAAAATACATTTCTACCGCTATATCGCTTGGCACCTCTTCCGTTTGTGGTATTAATTACAACGATTTAGAAAACCTAGCCGGAAAACTACCCTCTCTTCAACGCCAATTATTTAGCTTAATGAGTAAGGAAGTACATACATCGCAAGCGATGACGGTGGAACATGCTGCCGATCAAAAATTAGCCGGTTTTATCTTGACACTTTCTGAACGCTACAAACAACGTGGATATTCTGAAACACGCATTAATTTAATGATGCCAAGAAGAGATATTGCCAACCACCTGAATATGGCCGCTGAGACAGTTAGCCGGTTATTCAAACGCTTTCAAAAAGATGGTTTACTTGAAATTAAACGAACCGACTTACACATCATAGACCTTGAAGGACTTAAACGCCTGGCAGGTTGCGCTTCCGCTTGTTAACAAGGCTAAAGGTTAAATCATGAAAAGAGCGCTATACGCACTGATAATAATAGGCTTCGTTTTTACTTCTTTTCAAATAGCTAACCATTATTTCCGTTATGAGCTTTATGATTTTGCCATCGAATTTGAGTCTGAAAAAGCTGGGCTCACACCAAAGCAGACAACACTCAATGGCTTAGACTATTACTATCTGTCACGCGATATCTCCCAAGCAGCTGAAACAGTCATTCTTCTTCATGGTTTTAGTGCAAATAAAGAAAACTGGTTGCGCTTTAGCCAACATATTCCAAACACGTTTGAAATATATGCTATCGATCTTTTAGGTCATGGCCAACACCCCATCAACTTATCTCTTGATTACAGCATAACAAGCCAAGTCGATTACCTTCATCACTTCATCACACAGTACACTCAACAAGCAGTCCACATTGTAGGCAACTCAATGGGAGGTGCGATTGCAGCACTGTATGCAGCAAAATATCCTGAAAACGTAAAGACACTGATGCTGATTAGCCCTGCTGGCATTCATGATATTCCATCTCAACTAGATCATGCTTTAGAACAAGGCTCTAACCCTCTGATAGTAAATACCGCTGAAGAGTTTTATCAAGTTATCGACTTTGTCATGGAGGATCAGCCTTTTATCCCTCAGTCGATTTTGGCTGTTCAGGCCGAGAAATCTATTAAACGAATGGCGCTTAATCAGAAGATATTTACCGATATTCGTAGGGATCTTGATAAAAAATTAGATCAAAATTTCTCTCAAATACAGGCGCCTACTTTAATTCTATGGGGGAAAGAGGACCGCGTCATTAATGCTGAAAATATACACCGATACTCAACGCTTATTTCAAATTCAACCCCTATCGTTTTAAATAATATTGGTCATTTAGCCATGATAGAAGCACCAAAAGTTGCGGCTCAAGCATTGATCACTTCATTATCAACATCAAAGCCCTTATCTAATTAGTACTCTTTTTTGGAGATGACTGTGGACCCACACTTCACCAAGATGCTAAGTAGCTTTGAACTTAAGTTTAATGCGCAATTATCTGACTGCATCGATATCTTCTCACTTCAACATATACAAGAAGGTGAACATTGGATAAAAGCCGGTGATATCTGTGAAGACTTCTTCTATATTTCAGAGGGTATTTTAAGGCTTTATTATATTGACCATGAAGGCAATGAAATTAATGAAGGCTTTTATGATGAAGGGGAATTACTCGGTCCAATTTCTACTTTTGTGAATGGCTCGCCATGCCCTTACTATATTCAGGCCTTAGAACCCGCTTACTTAGTGGTAGCAAATTATCATCAGTTTCATGCTTACGGCTTTGACCGGCCCGAAATACTTCGCTTTGAAATCACCTTTATGCACAACCTTTTTGTTCGCAATGCCAAGCGTGATGGAAAACGCTTATTAGGCAATGGCGAGCAACGTTATCGCTGGTTCTGTCATGAGTACCCTCAATTTTTAGAGCGCGTGCCTCTATATCATATAGCCTCATTTTTAGGCATGACGCCGGTTAGCCTTTCTCGTCTTCGAAAACAAATTAGTAGCCAAGAAAAATAAAAACCGGCAAAAGTCACACTTGAGCCGGTTTAAGCAAAGCACTTCGATTTAGATATCCAGAGCTAAACGCGTTCCTTGATTTATTGCTCTCTTAGCATCTAATTCAGCCGCAATATCAGCACCACCAATTAGATGATAAGGCTTACTTAAGCCCTCCACTAAATCCCGTAACGGCTCTTGCCCAGCACATAAAATAATATTATCAACTTCTAAGACTTTCTTTTCGCCAGCAATATCGATATGTAACCCTAGGTCGTCTATTTTTTCATAGCTACAAGCGGGCATCATATTCACGCCTTTATTATTCAGGCCTGTTCGATGAATCCAACCCGTTGTTTTACCGAGCTTGGCACCAACTTTAGACTTCTTTCTCTGAAGCAAGTAGATCTCTCTAGGAGACGCTGTCACTTCTGCTTGAACGCCTTCGATACCACCTCTAGACTGCAATGTCATATCGACACCCCATTCTTTCATGAAGGCAGGAATATCCTGGCTGGTAGCTGTGCCTTGATGTGCTAAAAACTCAGATACATCAAAGCCAATACCGCCTGCACCAATCACAGCGACTTTCTTGCCAACAGGTACTTTATTCTTAATGACATCGATGTAGCTTAGTACTTTAGGGTGATCAACCCCTTCAATTTCAGGTGTTCTCGGCTTGATACCTGTTGCGAGTATGACTTCATCAAACGCATCGCCCTCAAAATCGCTGGCTGTCACCCGTGTATTTAGCTTTAAAGTAACGCCATTTTTTTCGATCATCTTGCCAAAATAACGAATGGTTTCGAAAAACTCTTCTTTACCAGGGATTTGCTTAGCGATATTGAACTGACCACCAATTTCATTAGCTGCATCAAATAAAGTAACCTGATGACCTCTCTCTGCGGCAGATGTTGCAAAAGCCAAGCCAGCAGGGCCAGCGCCGATCACGGCAAGTTTCTTAATCTTCTCTGCAGGTTTTGATGCAAATTCTTCTTCGTGACAGGCCTTAGGGTTAACTAAACAACTAGTCATTTTCCCACTAAACACATGATCTAGACAGGCTTGGTTACAAGCAATGCAGGTATTAATCTCATCACTCTTACCTTCCATTGCTTTCTGGACAAAAAGAGGGTCAGCCAAGAATGGCCGCGCCATGGACACCATGTCTGCATCACCTCGACTCAACACTTCTTCGGCAACTTCTGGGGTATTGATTCGGTTCGATGTAATTAGCGGAATAGATAATTCTTTTTTGAACTTTGCGGTTACCCATGTAAATGCCGCTCTCGGCACTTTGGTCGCAATGGTAGGAATACGTGCTTCATGCCAGCCAATACCGGTATTAATAATCGTTGCACCAGCTTTCTCGATTGCTTTACCTAGCTGTAATACCTCTTCGTAGGTGCTTCCACCTTCAACCAAATCGAGCATCGATAAGCGATAAATGATAATAAAGTCAGTACCAACAGCTTTACGCGTACGACGTACGACCTCGACCGCCAAACGCATACGATTTTCATATTCACCGCCCCAGCGGTCATCTCGATGGTTAGTCCGCTTAGCAAGGAACTGGTTAAGGAAGTAGCCCTCAGAGCCCATGATTTCAACTCCGTCATAACCACCAACTTGAGCATTCACAGCCAACTGGACAATATCATTAATCTGCTTCTCAATGCCCTCTTCATCTAACTCTTTGGGTTTGAATGGGTTAATTGGCGCTTGAATAGCAGAAGGAGCTACTGATTTTGGACTAAAGGCATAACGACCTGTATGTAAAATCTGCATACAGATTTTACTGCCTTCTTTATGAACAGCATCGGTAATCACACGATGCTTTAAGGCATCTTCTTTGGTTTTAACGAGTTGAGTATGCGGATGCGTGGCACCTTCTTCATTCGGACCAAAACCACCGGTTACAATCAGCGCTACGCCGCCTTTAGCACGCTCAGCAAAAAAAGTAGCCATTCGATTTAAGCCATCTTTTTCTTCTTCTAAACCAGTATGCATTGAACCCATAATCACACGGTTTCTTAATGTAGTGAAACCTAGATCAAGTGGCTTTAACAAATTTGGATATAATTCTGATGACATTACTCTCTCCACGATTAGTATTTTTCTTTTACACGAAATACATTCTAATTTAACGTACGTAACACTATTTTTGATGATAAATTGAATATTAAATTAAAAGATCATCATTAACCTTAACATTTGTTAAGACCTCTTTTTATATATCAAAAATATTGAGGATAGCATGACTTTAGATTTTTGCTGAAGAAGGTGGGCTATTACAAGTATTCATCTAAATGCTGAAATTGAAAAAGGTTTGTAACAAGCCACTTTAGAGACCTTATTTATAAAAAAAGCCCTAAAGCGATTACTTTAGGGCTTTAACTAATCTGAGAGCTAAATAAGAAAATTAAATTTTCTTATTTAGCTTGAGGACCTGCTGCAACAATGGCATCAGAGACATCAAATTTCTTAAAGTTTTCGACAAACTGAGTTATTAAGTCTGCTGCTTTAGCATCATATTCTTCAGCATTCACCCACGTATTACGTGGATTTAGCAACTTAGAATCGACACCGTCTAATGACGTCGGCACGTCTAAATTTAATGCATCCAAATGCTCAGTTTTAGCATCCGTTAAAGATCCAGACTGAATAGCACTGATAATAGCGCGCGTAACAGGAATACTGAAACGCTGGCCAACACCATAAGGGCCGCCCGTCCAACCGGTATTAACCAAGTAAACTTTAGAGCCAAATTCTTCCATACGCTTCATGAGTAGCTCAGCATATTCACCAGCAGGACGCGGGAAGAACGGGGCACCAAAACAGGTAGAAAACGTAGACTTCAATTTAGAATCTGAGCCCATTTCTGTTGAACCAACCAGCGCTGTATATCCACTTAAGAAGTGATACGCGGCACTTTCTTTAGATAATAAAGAAACCGGTGGTAATACGCCTGTCATATCACATGTTAGGAAAACAATGGCATTTGGCTCACCTGCCAGGTTTTCTGCAACACGCTTTTCAACATGCTCTAGCGGATAAGCACAACGACCATTTTCAGTCAGGGTGGTATCGTTGTAATCAGGTATACGCGCTTCATCGTCGATCATCACGTTTTCAACAATAGCGCCAAAACGGATCGCATCCCAAATAATAGGTTCATTTTTCTGCGAGAGATCAATCGTTTTGGCATAACAACCGCCTTCAATATTGAAGACGACGCCTTTGCCCCAGCCGTGCTCATCATCACCAATCAGGTAACGCTCCGGGTCTGCAGATAAAGTTGTTTTACCTGTCCCTGACAAACCAAAGAACAGGCAGGTTTCACCATCATCACCGACGTTGGCAGAGCAATGCATGGGTAAAACATCTTTTTCTGGTAATAAGAAGTTTTGTACAGAAAACATCGCTTTTTTCATTTCGCCGGCATAACGCATACCCGCCAATAAAACACGGCGCTTGGCAAAGTTAATCATCACTGTGCCATCGCTATTTGTACCATCACGCTCAGGTACACATTCAAAGCTGGCAACGTTAAGAATTTCCCATTCTTGCTTGTCATTTGGATTATATTGCTCTGGTCTGATAAACAAGTTCCGGCCAAACAGGTTCTGCCATGCCGTTTCTGTATTTACCTTAACAGCCAAGTAATGCTCTGGATCGGCACCCACGTGTAAATGCGATAAATAGCTATCTTTTTCAGTCAGGTAGGCTTCCACTCTTTCCCATAAAGCATCAAACTTTTCAGAATCAAACGGTCTATTTATCGGACCCCAGCTGATTGCATCCGAGGTGCTCGGTTCATCAACAATAAAACGGTCTTTGGGAGAGCGACCAGTTCTTTTTCCGGTGGTAACGACAAAAGAACCATTGGCAGCTAACCTGCCTTCTTTACGCTCAAGTGCATGCTCAACCAATGCAGCTGAGCTCAGATCAACATAAGTGTTACTCACTTCGACCTCACTTGGATATATGTTTGACTACCTTTAAATGAGGTAGCCTGTAAAATTTGGGGGCGCCATTATGCCAAATTGCTGTATAAAAAACGACTAAATTTAATTTTTAGTACTTTTTTTCACATTTAATCATAATTGCGGACTTAAACCGTTCACTAGTCAACATTGATATATAAATAATGCTCAAATCAGAAAATAATGCGCAAAGCTATTGAATAGAGCCTAAGTTAAATAGAGTCTGCATATCTGAACGATCAAACTGATAAGATGCACCACAAAACTGGCAATCCATCTCAATAAAAGGTGCTTTTTCCAGGATATCTAAAGCCTCTTCTTCACCTAAACTATAAATCGCTTTTAAACTACGCTCTTCGGAACATGTACATTCAAAACAAACCGGCTCGGCTGGATATAAAATGACCTGCTCTTGATGATACAGCCGCTTCACTAATGTCTCATTATCAACACTCAGCAACTCATCCTCATGCATTGTTTTTGCTAATTGAACAACTCGATTCCAGGCATCTTGGTCTTCTATATTTTTATAATCTGGTAGTTTCTGAAGCAACAGACCATAACAACCTTCATTATTTGCACCCAATAAAAGATGAGTATCAAGTTGTTCAGAAAGTTCGAAGTAATGCTCAAGACAAGCGGATAAGCTTTCGCGTTCCATGGGTACAATGCCTTGATAACGATTGCCTTTATCTGGGTCTATCGTAATAGCAAGTTGTGCATCACCTAAAAGCTCTTGAAAAGTTTGTCCAGATTGAACATTTCCTTCCCACTTAGCTAAACCTCTAAAGTGACGCAAGTGTGTCGTTTCAGCAGTTAGTAAATTGACAGGCCCTTGACCTCTCGCATGAATAGACAACCTGCCTGCAAATTTTAGCGTACCGGTTAACAATACAGAAGCTGCAATGGTTTGACCTATTAAGGCTTGAATCACACTAGGGTAATTCAAAGCATGCGTTGCTTCTTGAAAGCTATTACCTAAACGAACCCATTCACCCCGAATGTGTAAATCTTCAAATAAAAACCGTTGAAAAGTATCGTTATTAATCATGTTTGGCTGTTAACCTCTGAGTATTTAGCTTATTCAGAATGAATATTTTTAAATTGATGAATGAGCCTGCGATCACGCTTGTTAGGACGGCGCTGAGGTGCCACTTTATCACCTTGAAATTGCTTTCGCTCAAGCAATGCTTTCTCTCTAAGAATAATGCTTTCTTCTGTTTCTTCGTAAAGCAGCTGTGCAAGCGTTGCATTTTTTCTCTGTGAACTTAATTCTTTTATAACAACGGTTTTATCGACCCATCCCTGTCTGACTTTTACGTGAGCACCCAGTTCAACCGCTTTACCGGGTTTGCAACGTTGCGCATTATATTGAACTTTTCCACCATCCACCGCATCTTTTGCCAAGCTACGTGTTTTAAAAAAACGAGCAGCCCATAACCACTTATCAAGTCTAACGGCGATATCAGTCATATTTTCTTAATTCCTCAGGTAACAAATCGCGAAAATCATGCACTAAAGGAAATGCTGCCTGTGTACGCACTTCTTTTTGACTATCCGGTTGTGCAATTGAAAAAAGTTTGCTCATACCAAAGTTTTTTGCTGCTTTTAGTACACTGTCGTTATCATCAAAAAAGACCGTTTTATCCAAATCAAAAGGACGGGCACGGTGTAAAGACTCCCAGAAAAGTGCCTCTTCTTTTGGTGCTTGAAAATCATGTGAGCAAATAATTTCATCAAAGTATTTACTTAGGTCAGTCTGCGCTAACTTCAAATTAATACTGCCTCTATGGGCATTTGTGACGATGGCCAAATTCAAACCCATGGTATGAAGCTGCGTCAGGAATTGCCTGACATGCGGGCGATAAGATATTCGTTCACTCACTTCTTTTTTCAGTTCGACAATATCGATGCCAAGCTCATCAGACCAAAAGTCAAGACAGTACCAGTTAAGTGAGCCTTGATATTGCTCAAACATGGTATGGAGCTTTTTCATCGCCTGTTCATGAGGCAGGCTTTTTAATTCTATATAACGTTTTGGTAAATGCTCTAACCAAAAGTAGTTATCAAAATGGAGGTCTAATAGCGTTCCATCCATATCAAAAAACACGGTGTCAATTTGCGACCAGTCAATCATGAAACTCTCTGATATGTTGCGAGATAAACTCATCCTAAACTAGTAATTCATCTTGATCTAGCATTACACTATTCAAATGAATTCAATTTTAGGCCTGAAAAGACAAGCATTTTACCTGTGTCAGCAAGCCTAAACAATGTCCGCTCATTTTGTTAAACGCAGCTCTTCCAAAAACATATCATTAAGAGAAACCCATGTCCGAACTTGATAGCCTTATCGAACCCTTAAAAGTCATTGTCAAATCAGCTGGTGAAGCCATTTTAAAGGTGTACCACGCTTCAGGTGAAATTGAAGTTGAAAACAAATCTGACGACTCACCTGTAACCAAAGCCGACCATGCCGCGCACCTCATTATTGATGAAGGGCTTCGAAATTTAAGCATTCAATACCCTATTTTATCCGAAGAAGGTGGTTTGCCTGACTATGCCACACGTAAAAACTGGCAGCGTTACTGGCTGGTCGACCCACTAGATGGCACGAAAGAGTTCATTAATAAAAATGGTGAGTTTACCGTTAATATCGCACTGATAGAAAATGACCAAGCGATATTAGGGATTGTCTATGTCCCGGTGACGGGAGTCATTTATTACGGTATTCACCATACTAGCGAACAAACTTCTTTTTCCATTAAAGAATCTGCAGGTGTGAAGCAAACGCTCTGTGTAAGTGAGCTTAGTTTTGCGACAGATTTAGTGGTAGTCGGCAGCAGACGACATGGTGCAGAAGCGCTAGACGCACTGCTTGAGAAAGTTGAGCCTCAGTTTGCATCAACAACCTTAGTCAGTATGGGGAGCTCATTAAAAATTTGTGCAATTGCCGAAGGAAAGGCTCATTGGTATCCAAGATTAGCGTTAACAAGCGAATGGGATACGGCAGCAGCACATGCAGTGTTGAACGGTGCAGGTGGCGCTATTTTTAATGAAGAACTAGACAGTTTGACCTACAATCAAAAAGATTCACTGCTGAACCCCTATTTTCATGCAGTAGGTGATCAAAGGTTCGACTGGAAAGCACTCATCAGCCAGTCTCAAACAACCTAAGGCTTAGATTGCACTCAATTACTTTTATGTCGTCAGGTAGTTGAGTGCCAATGCCTCATTTATTCGGCTGTATCTTGCTTGGGTTGCTCTACTTGCTTAACGGTAGTACTCACCTTTCGACCATTGACCGTACACCCAAGACATCTTACAAATGTTGTTTCAAAAGGCTTTTCAACTAACTGCTCGAATGACTCGCCAATATTGCCACCCAAGGCAGCAAACGGTGACGATACGATAAAGATAGCCGTACCAATAACGGTTGTAACCAACATAACAGGCCTTACAAAGAAGGCATCACCTGTCATAGCTAAGGCAGATGGCGTTTCTTCTACAGTATTAGACCAACCTGTCGCTGGAAACGCTAAAACAAGCGCCAACGTGATAACTTTAAGACATTTTGCAAATTGTGATTGCATGAAACATTTCTCCCTAGATAACAAAAACTAGCTAATATTGAGTGAATACAGCAAACAGTAAGCTGCTTATGCTAACACTGTCTACTAAGTTCGAGCTCACTTTCAAATTATTATAGACGGTTTACGGTGCCTGTCGACTTAAGAAAAAACAATATACTAAATTGTTTTAAAGTTGGCATTTCGAACAAAAAACGGTGGCCCGATTGTTCATCCGGGATTCTTTCAGTTCTTCTCCACAATGCTTACATGGCTCTCCACCTCGACCATACACAAACAACTGTTGCTGAAAATAGCCCGGTTTGCCATCAGTTCCGACAAAGTCCCTGAGTGTCGTTCCACCTTGTTGGATTGCATTAGCCAAGACCAACTTAATTTTAGCGACAAGCACCTCCATACGTTTTTTTGATATTCTATTTACAGCTCTTTTGGGATGTATATTGGCTAAAAACAAGGCCTCATTAGCATAAATATTTCCCACCCCAACAACAATATGACTATTCATAATAAACTGTTTAACGGCCAGTTTTCGCTGTTTGGCGAGCGAATACAAATACTCAATATCAAAATCATCACTCAAAGGCTCTGGGCCTAAGCGCTGGATCAGCTTGTGCTCTCGCCAGCTATCAGACCATAAAACTGAGCCAAAGCGACGAGGGTCATTGAAACGAATTTGCCATTCTGAAGAGAGATAAAAAATAATATGATCATGCTTTTTTAGTTCAGAATCAGCATGCTCAATTCGCATGCTACCCGACATACCCAAATGAATAATGATTGCGCCTTTATCAAACTCAAGAATGATATATTTCCCTCGACGCAAAACATGCTTAACTTTCTGTGATTCAAGACAATAAATTTCTGACGAAACCGGCCACCTCAAACGACCGTTACGCACTTCAATAGATTCTATCAAAT
>TARA_R110002073_G_scaffold118918_2_pt1 | contig 51516 bp, 43 predicted proteins | sample TARA_R110002073 | Tara Oceans TARA_R110002073 (sample SAMEA4397174) | marine metagenome | biome: Polar Biome; feature: [DCM] deep chlorophyll maximum layer (ENVO:01000326); material: water (ENVO:00002006), including particulate matter (ENVO:01000060) such as... | depth 40 m
GAATGCGGTGAAGGGGTATGGATAGAACCCGGTGAACGGATTGATCTCAGTTCGAGGCACAAGGGTTCCCTGAAGCCCATGAATCAAGCTCGAACTGGTCGTCGAACATCCAGCGCCGAGTGCATTGAACCCGGCGGGTGTGCATCCGAGCCCGCACGCATTGCTTGCGAGTGGCGGGGTTGCGTAGTGCGCGAACCCGATCCCGAGTTGATGGAGTTGCCCGTCAGCTAATCGGTAGAGCGTTTGAGAAACCAGCGGATTCTGATTTGTGCCGTCGATCCATGTTGCTTCGGTGTCTCCGATGTTGCAGATGGTTGTTCCGAATGAATACGCTGCGATTCCATCGACGACAAAGTAGCTTGTCGCGCCGTTGATTTGGGAGCAGATCAGATCTGGTTGGGCTGATACAACGCTCGCTGTGATTGCAAGCAAACTCAGAACAGATACTCGTTGTGGGTGTCTCAACATGGTTATTCCTAGAGTTGTTCTGAATGAAAAGATATCAGAAATTTACACATGCATATACGATTATTTGGGTGGTGAGTTCCATTTGAAGGGAGAGAAATGGGTTATGGGCAGCCTTCTGCGAATGCACTGAGGAAGACGGAAACATCGAAGAAGTTGAAGGTGCCGAAAGGTTCGGCAAAGTCTACATTGGGGTCTTGTGCTCCGTATGCACCAAGGAATGCAGAGACATCGAAGAAGTTGAGGGTTTCAAATGGTTCTGCAAGATCAGCAAGCCCGCAACGGCAGAATTCGCCGAGTTGAGGCGCGTATGCATCAATATCATAAATTTCACCAGTGTCGCCAATCGGTGATGTGTATGCAATTGTCATACCATATTTTGTATCATTGGCGGGGCCTGAGCTTGAGCGATTAGAATACGAATATGCTGTTCCCCATCGAATGGCATTTGTTGTGGAAAAATTGAAATCAGCCAAAGGTTGCCAGATTGCAACCGAGTTGCAGCTAAATGTTTCTGTGCTCCATTCAACCTGCTCGATCAAGTTGTCGAGATCGTCATGATATGTAGCATTGTGAAACTCAAAATTGAAGTTGCCATCGAATGGACTCGAGACGGTATGAACAACCCAGTTGATGATCTGCTCAGCGTTCTGATTATGGATTACATAATCGAATCGCCAGTCATCGTCACCAAGAAGCGTTGCCTTTGAACCGACATGGATGATGCCGTCATTGGGAATAGTGACTTCAGAAATCAATACATCTGGATCGGGCATGCCGATCCCAAGCCCATGATCGCGCCATGCGAAGATTGCGGGTTGCTCTGTATAGGTAGGTCCAACGAGATTCGCAGAGGCAGATCCCGGGGTGAAGGTGACTTGCCGATAGCTCGCATTGTTGGCGCGTGTTTCGGGTGTTGTTTCGCTTTCGGTGATGAGTTGTGTTTCGACGAAGTAGAGCGCATCGGGATCACTAATATCTGCGAGCGGGACTTGTAATCTTTTGTAGATCGCGTCGCCGACTTGTCCCAATGCGGTGAACGGATATGGATAGAAACCGGTGAACGGATTGATTTCAGTTCGAGGCACAAGGGTTCCCTGTAGACCATGAATCAAGCTCGAACTGGTCGTCGAACATCCAGCGCCGAGTGCATTGAACCCGGCGGGTGTGCAACCGAGGCCGCACGCATTGCTTGCCAACGGCGGGGTCGCGTAGTGGGCGAACCCGATCCCGAGTTGATGGAGTTGGCTGTCAGCCAATCGGTAGAGCGTTTGAGAAACCAATGGATTCTGATTTGTGCCGTCGATCCATGTTGCTTCGGTGTTTCCGATGTTGCAGATGGTGGTCCCGAATGAGTAGGCAGCGATTCCATCGACAACAAAGTAGCTTGTCGCGCCGTTGATTTGGGAGCAGATCAGGTCTGGCTCTGCGAGGGCGAAGCTGCTCACAGCGAGTAGGCTCAGAATGGATAATGTTTGATGGCATTTCATGGTGATTTCTCCTGGGAATATTACTTTGACCAGTATACCAGAGATTCACAATTGAACAAACATAAAGATGAGTATTGGTTTATAGGGCTTTTCAATCCTCATCGATTTCCCGAGTTCGCCAATCCTCGATCGCTGCATAGACATCTTGGATTGTCTTTGCTTCTCGAATCGCATTTTTGAGCGGCCGACAGTGTCCGTCATTGATCGGTTTACCAAGCAGGTTTGCTTTTTGTCTGAACACATGGCGGGCATGATCTTCATCGCGGTATTCGATCATGCGATCGAAGAATCGAACAAGCATATCGAGCTTTGCATCTTCCGACGGATAGAGATCGCTCAGATCAATCGCATCGATTGCATCGGGATCGCTCGGATCGATTTTGTTTTCCATAACGCGTTGTTGCAATGCCCAGCTGTACCCGAAGATCCAAGGGTTGGAGAACGAGCCTCGCCCGATCATCACCCCGGCGCATCGTGTGTGGTACATCATCTTGATCACATCGGTTGGGTGCTTGATGTCCCCGTTCCCAATCAGAGGCACACCCGGGTGTGCATGTCCAAGCTCATCGACCACGCGTTTGATCCCATCGAGATCGCATTGGCCTTTGAACTTTTCTTCGGTGGTTCTTCCGTGGACGGTGATCGCAGCGGCACCACGATCGCAAAGACCGATCGCGAGTTTGCTCGCCGCGCCGCTTTGTTTGGCGCTCTCGTCCCATCCCAGGCGCATCTTCGCGGTCAATGGGATATCTCCGGGGAGCGCCTCGCGGACCTTGGCAAAGATATCAAAGGTGCGATCAAGATCGCACATGAGCTTTGAGCCGCCGTCCTTTTTGGTGACTTTATCAACCGGGCATCCCATATTGATATCGACCACATTGGCGCCGTGATCGGCGCACCAGATGGCGCCCTGCGCGAGGATTTCTGGATCTGACCCGTAGAGTTGCATGCAGATTGGCTCGTCTTGGTCGTTGGTGTGGGCAAGGTTGGTCGAGGTTTCTTGTGAGAGCATCAACCCGCGCGGGCTCAGCAGATCGGTACACGCGAGTCCTACGCCTCCGAGTTCTCTGCAGGTGATCCGCCATGCGAGCTCGCACCATCCTGCGATGGGCGCAAGGAGAAGGTTTGATTCGAGTTCGATCGAACCGGTGGGGGATTTGAGTGTCAGAGGCTCAGCGATCACGGGTAGAGTTTATCCCGCTGGGGAGAATGGCAAGATGTTGACAATGATGAGTAGTGCGATGCCCGCCATAATCCCAGCGAAGATGTCATCGAGCAAAATGCCCCATCCGCCTGCGATTTTTTGCATGGCGCCCGCCGGCCAAGGCTTGAGCACATCGAAGGCGCGGAAGAAGAAGAACGCGATTGCGAGCACCATCAATGTTGAATACGGGCAGTTGCAAACCCCCGCAGGGATCATCATGAGGGTGATCGCTTGTCCTGCGGTTTCATCGGCGACGACTTCTGACGGATCTTTGCCCCATTTGGCTTCGGCGAGGTGCCCGCTCAAGATGCAAGTGCTGCAATAGACAATGAATATGATGGCAAAGACAAGGTAATAGATCCAGCTCAATGAAGTGCCTGGGGCTATCCCCGCGGCGATCAAACCAAAGGCGATGACGACTGGAGGCATGGACCCCCAAGTGCCCGATGCGAAGTTCATGTGACCAAGCCCATGAGTCGTGAGGAGTTGCTCGGTTCGCTTGGGCATGGTGTTCATATTGGTTTTGCCTTGCAGGTAAGTGGTTTACTGCTTTGTGTTTAGCGTTTTTTCGAGCGTTGGCCGCCAGAGTTTGACTTGGGGCGAGCTTTGGGTGTTGGTCCTGCTGCTTTTTTGGTTGATTTGCGTGCTTTTTTGCCTCGCATCATCTCAAGCATGCGTGCTTGTTGATCCATTGTGTGCTTCATTGCTTGTCCAATGTACGGGAGACCCGAAATCACGGTGGTGATTACGGTTGCCCAGACAAGGATGATGATGACCAATCTGCCGGTTGAGTCGGGGATTGGGGATCCGAACGCGACGATCAGCAGGATAAGTGGGATGGTGATTGATTGCAGGATCATCTTTGCTTTGCCCAGGGTGCCTGCGGAGAAATCCACCCCTTCTGCTTCGTATACCCCACGGATGGAGGTGACCAAGAGTTCACGGAGGAGCATCGCAACCACCATCCATCCGGCAACACCAGAAATTTGCAAGGTTGTATCGCTGGGCATGATTGATGCGCGGAACGCGGGCGTTGCGAGCATGACGAAACCGCCGAGGATTAGGAGCTTGTCCGCCATTGGGTCCATGATGCGACCGAACTTGGATTCGACTTTCCACTTACGGGCAAGGTGCCCGTCGAGCGCATCGGTGATTGCTGCGATGACAAAGACGATGGTCGCGGCGATCAAAAGCCCGGTGCCAGGTTGAGAAACTTCTCCAAGTCGATCAATAGCAGCAGGTTCCGTGCTCAAAGTTCTTGGTGAAACATACGAAAGCAAGATCACAAAGACCCACGCGAGTACAACCCGGCCCATCGTGAGCAGGTTGGGGATATGGACTTTGGAAGATTGTTGTGTCTGGATCATGGCGGTCTGTGGTGGCATAGCGACGATCATAGTGAGCAAATGCCGATGTTGCCATGTTGTGTGTCGGGTCGGAGCGCAATATTTTGATTCCGGATGATTCCCCGGATCCTGCGCATCTTTGTGCATCATGAATCGCGTTGTATGCGTTTGAAATGGGGTTGAGAGTTGAAGGATTCGACTCAGGGCACTATCCTTGATGTCTCGATGAGGGGTGCGTGTGCATGTCTTGACGAGTGTTCACTCGGGTTGTCTATAAGTTGTTTGCAAATGCTTGCATCCAACTTGCAACGATGTAGATTTTCGATTGAACATCGGTCGTTCAAAGCGCCAACCGGCGAATCCTTCAGGGCTCATCCTGCGGGCATGCAACTCTCCCTTTACGGGGCATACGAAAGAGACACGGTGGATCAGATCATCTCTCCGATTGCGTTGTACCTTGTTTGTGCGTTAGGAGCAGGGGGCATCGCGCTCGCGCTCCCAAGGCGCGGCTTTACGCATACCAAAGACAAAGCGTTTCAATACCTCGGTGCGGTTGTGGTGACTGCTGCGTTTGGTCTAGCTGCGTTATTGCTCGGCATGAAAGCAACGAGCGCGGGCAACCCGATGCCCAACTATTTCTTCTACCCGTTCGCATTGGTGAGCATCGGCGCATCGGTCCGCATGATTACTCATAAGCGCCCGGTGTACTCCGCGTTGTACTTCATCATGACCATCATCGGTTCATGCGGGATGTATATCTTGCTCAGCGCTGAGTTCATGGCATTCGCGTTGATCATAATCTACGCAGGTGCGATCCTGATTACCTACTTGTTTGTAATCATGCTCGCAACACAAGCGCCCACAGGCGATGACGATGATGATCTCGAAGATGTCGACGCGGTTGCACGCGAACCGATCTTGGCATGTGCGATTGGATTCGTGATGGTCGGTCTGATCACCGCAGCGATGTTCGGGGGGGTTGGTCAACTCCCAGCACCAACCATGACCCAGGCGCAGGCAGAAAACGCCGTGCTCGCACAACTGCCCAGGAAGGTCGACAAGATCCTCGATCGTGCAGGATTGCTTGATGACGGCTGGCGCGTCGCGCGCGATCATGACACAGGCATGGCCATGATCGACCCAGACGCACGCACCATCGTGATCGAACTGCTCGGTAACGACGCACACGGACACGAATCTGTAATCTCGACACGCATACTGACGAGCGAGGATTGGCCAGACTCACTCAAAGCAGACAACCTCGATCGCTTGGGATTCAACCTGCTTAACGATCATCCAATGATGATCGAAGTCGCGGGGATTATCTTGCTGATGGCAATGCTTGGCGCAACGGTCCTCGCACGCAAGCATACCGAACTTGAAGAGGCGCTCAAAGCAGCGCAGGCACGCAAGCTCGGCACCATGCTCGATGGCACAACTGAACATGATGGACATCCATCAGGAGGGCACGCATGATGCACGCCTTTGAATCATTACAACTTGTTCAATCGGGGATCGCGCAGCTTGCGTATCCATCTGAGATGAGCAACTCGGTATTGGCACCCTACCTGTTTGTCTCGGCTGCAATGTTTGCGATCGGGCTCGTCGGGTTCTTGACACGCAAGAATATGATCATCATGTTCTTGTGCACCGAGCTGATGTTCCAAGCAGCGGGTCTTGCTTTGATCGCGTTTGGTCGTCATCACCTTGGGGCTGATGGACAAACCTTTGTCATCTTTGTGCTTTGTGTTGCCGCTGCGGAAGCAGCAATGGCGTTGGCACTTGTTGTTCTGCTCTTCCGTCATCGCGAATCACTCAGTGCCTCGGCCTGGAAGGAACTCAACGGATGATGACCTCCTCCCTCTTGTCAGGTTTTACCTCAATCACCAACTCGATCGCATCCCCCGCGACGCTCTCTGATTCATCAGGCGGGCACGGGGGCGCCGCGGATCATCTCGTTGAGTTGGTTTCACACATCGGCACCGGACCAAAGTGGGTTTTGCTCATCGTGTTCTTGCCTTTGGTTGGGTTCGTGCTCAATGCGATTTATGCCGCGATTGGTAATAAATCCAAGCTCCCTGCGTGGACCACGATTGCGCTGCTCGCGGTTGCGTTTGTGACCACACTTACGATGTTTTTGCAGTATGAAGGCACGCCCTACACGGTGCATGCGTTCGACTGGTTGAACTTGCACTACGGTGAAAAATCATTCGTTGCCAACTTCTCCTTCTATGTCGACAAACTCACCATTCTCTGGATGTTGTTCGTCACCGGACTGGCAACCCTGATCGCGTTGTACGCGTCGGAATACATGTCGCACGACATCGGTACGGGATATTGCCGGTTTTACGCAGCGTTTGGTTTGTTCGTTTTCTCGATGTCCTGCTTGGTTATGGGCGACAACCTGCTCATGCTCTACCTTGGTTGGGAAGGGGTGGGCTTGTGTTCATACCTCTTGATCGGGTACTTCTACAAGAAACCATCCGCGGTTGCTGCAGCTAAGAAAGCATTCATCGTCAACCGGATAGGTGACCTTGGTCTGGCGCTTGGTGTGTACCTGACCTTTGTCCACTTTGGTACAGTTGAATACGCCGCGTTGTTCCAGAACGAAACACTCCACAGCTATATCAATGCAGCAGCGGTCGGCGATTTCTCCCACATCCCCGCAGAGGCGCAGTGGATCGCATTGTTCCTGATGGTCGGTGCGTTCGGTAAGTCCGCGCAGTTCCCGTTGTATGTCTGGCTCCCGGATGCGATGGAAGGTCCGACACCGGTTTCCGCGCTGATCCATGCCGCGACGATGGTGACCGCGGGTGTATACCTCATCGCTCGTTTCTATCCAATATTCTTGGTCTCCGAACACGCACTCCCGATTGTTGCTTGGATTGGCACGATCACCGCGTTGCTCGCAGCGACGATTGGTATGGCGCAGTTCGATATCAAACGCATCATGGCGTATTCAACCGTGTCCCAGCTCGGGTATATGTTCGCAGCACTGGGTGTGCTTTCCACTACTGGCGCTGCGTTCCATGTGTTGACCCATGCGTTCTTCAAGGCGCTCTTATTCCTTGCGTGTGGTGCAGTGATGCACGGCTTCGCGGGTCAGCTCGATCTCCGTAAACTCTCAGGGGTTTCATGGATGAAGGGTTGGGGGATCGTTGGTGTGACGATGCTCGTCGGGTGTATGAACCTGGCGGGACTTCCTTACATCACCAGTGGTTTCTATTCCAAGGACATGATCCTGGCAGAAGCATTCATCACACCGGGATACCGGGTCATTGGATGGATCTTGGTCGTCACTGCAATTCTTACGGCGTACTACACCTTCCGTGTGTACTTCCGTGTTTTCCTTGGGCCTCAACATGCAGAACCAGGCGATGAGCATGGTGACCATGATGATGATCATTCGCATAGTGAAGATCATCATCACGACGCGGGTCAGCATGGCGATCATCACAACGATCACTTCCATCCACACGCGCCGGGTTGGGCGGTCAACACCGTTCTGACTATCCTCGCAGCATGTTCAATGCTTGCCATCTCATTGGCCTACATCGATAAAGCGGAGCATCATGGTTGGGTTGGATCAATGGTTGCAGAATCAACCGCGAGTTTCCATTCCCCGTATGCAGAAGAAGCGCACCACGCGCATGTCGAGCACACAACTGCACATGCAGTCGCGGGTCCTGTCGGGACCCTCGCGCCAAGCACTGTCTTTGGGATGGATGCGCACACCGCGTTGATCTTGATCTCTGGAATTGGTGCGATCTTCGGGGTGTTGGCCGCTGCATACTTCCATGGTCCCAAGGGATGGCAAGGTTTGTTCATCGGTGGCAGAACCGAAGCAGACAAATGCCGCATGGATGGGGTCGCCAAACGCATGGGACCAATCCCACGCCTTGCAGAGAACAAGTGGTATGTTGATGAGATCTACGCGATGATCTTCGTAAAACCATTGCGTGTGATTTCACATATCTTCCATTGGATCGATAAGTTATTACTCGATGGTATTGTGAATCTCTTCGGGTTCTTGCCTCGCGTATTCGCATGGATTATTCGTCCGAGTCAATCCGGTGTGCTGCAAGGTTACGCCGTCAGCATGGCGGGCGGATTGGTGATCTTGCTCTTCGTCGTGATTGTGGTCGTTATGCGATCAGGAGGTGCAGCATGAGTTCAGATACACTAATGCTCATCGTGTTGATGGTTGTGCCGCTGATCGCAGCGATGCGTATTGCACTTTCCAAGAACCCAAATAGCGGATATCGCACAGCGCTGGCCACAAGCGTTGCGATGTTGCTCCCGGCGTTGAAGTTGCTCGACGGATTCGATTTCTCAAAAGGTGAATCCGCACAGTTCGCGTACTCGATCTCATGGGTCGAATCCCTCGGGCTCAACTTCTCGATTGGGATGGACTCAGTCTCGCTCTTGTTGATCTTGCTCTCGGTATTGCTTGGACCAATCGTGGTGCTCGCATCCAAGACCGCGATCACTAAAGACAAACGCATGTATTACGCGTGGCTCATGGTGCTTCAAGCCGCAATGGTCGGCGTCTTCGCAGCGCAAGACCTGCTCTTGTTTTACATCTGCTTTGAGTTCACACTCCTTCCGATGTTCGTGTTGATCCGCAAGTTCGGTTCAACGAACCGAGTCGCGGCATCAATCAAGTTCTTCCTCTATACCTTTACTGGGTCGATGATGACGCTCGCGGGTATGGTCTACATCGTTTGGTTCGTCGCCCAACCCGATCAACTCGGACACTGGACGCTCGACATCGCGACGCTCACGCAGTACGCTGCAAACATGACGCTTAGTGAACAGACATGGGTCCTCGCAGCAATGCTCGCAGGGTTCGCGGTCAAGGTTCCCCTGTTCCCGTTCCATACTTGGTTGCCACTGGCGCATACCGAAGCGCCGACCGCGGGTTCGGTCATCCTCGCGGGTGTCCTCCTCAAACTCGGTACCTACGGCATCTACCGCTTTGCAATCCCATTCGCGCCAACCGCATTCTTTGAGTTCGCACCCGAAATCGCGGTGCTCTCGATCATCGGGATTATCTACGCGGGTCTGATCTGCTGGGTACAAACCGATATCAAGAAACTCGTCGCATATTCATCGGTGTCTCACTTGGGTTTCTGTGTCCTGGGACTCGCAGCGCTCAATGTCACCGGTTTTAGCGGCTCGATCCTTTATATGCTCAGTCATGGTCTATCAACCGGTGGCTTGTTCCTTATGATCGGGTTCATGTACGAGCGTTACCACACCCGCGATATGAATGTCGTTGGTGGGCTCGCATCCAAGATGCCAATCTGGGCGACCTTCATGGTCTTCTTCGCGATGGCCTCCGTCGGACTTCCGGGTCTCAACGGGTTCCCTTCAGAAGTCTTGTGTCTCATCTCCGCGTTCCAATCTGATGCCGCATGGTCTGCAGCAGGTGAACCCGGTGCATGGGGTTCATCACTCGGTCCTTGGTTCGCGTTCTTCGCGGGCACCGGGATGGTTATCGCTGCGATGTACCTGTTGTTCATGGTTGGCAAAATCTGCTTTGGTCCACTCAAGGAACCTGAAGATCATCACGCACACGAAGAACTCCCGACCGATCTCAATGGTCGCGAGATCATGACCCTCGTGCCTTTGGCGATCGGGTGTATCTACTTTGGTCTCCAACCAACCACATTGCTCGATACCGTGAGCAGTCAAGTGAACAACACCGTCAGGATTGTCGAACAGGCGAATGGCTTGGAATCAAGCGCACCGCGCATCGAACATACAACAGATCTCCACTCCAACGACGGACACGAAGGAGCATCGCATGACTGAGAAGCTCGCCATTCTTTGGCCCGAAATCTTCCTCTTCATCGCCACCTGCTTGGTCATGCTCACCGGGCAATGGCCATCCCGCGCCATCCGTGCATTCACTCCCTGGATCTGTGCAATTGCGCTCTTTGCTGCATTCGGTGCTGCGATGAGTTCACCCGGGACCGATGGGATGTTCCCGCACATCGTGCCTTACGCCAAGATGCTCATCGCATCGGTGGGGTTGCTGATCTTGCTCTTGCTCGCAGGAACAGTTGATCGTCAGCTCGAAGCAGAAGTCGATGCGGGCAAACCGTTCTCCTCGATCCGATCAAACCGAGGGGAGTTCTACGCCTTCTTTATGTTCTCGCTCACTGGGTTGATGCTCACCGCATCTGCAGATGACCTGATTTGGCTCTTCTTGTCGCTCGAACTGACATCACTGCCGACCTACATCATGGTCGCGATTTCGACCGAACGCAAAAAATCACTCGAAGCTGCTGTGAAGTACTTCTTCCTCGGCGCTCTGGGCGCTGCGATCTTCTTGTACGGATTCGCACTTATCTACGGCGCGACCGGCACCACAAACCTGAGCGAAATCGCAACGGTCTTTGCAACACAATCCGCTCACGGCGGCATTTCATCAATCGGGATGCTCGGTTTGCTGATCGCCATCATTGGTATTGCATTCAAAATCGCAGCGGTCCCGATGCATTTCTACACCCCCGATGTGTACCAAGGCGCCGCATCACCTGTTGCCGCGATGCTCGCATTTGTTCCTAAGACTGCGGGTTTCCTTGCGCTCATCTTCATCATCGGGACCGTCGGATGGTCTGCAGATGGACACCTCCCTGTCCAGATCGAAGCAACCCTCTGGATTATGGCTGCCCTCACGATGACGGTGGGCAACATCCTCGCATTGTTGCAAACATCCGTCAAACGAATCCTTGCTTACTCATCAATCGCCCACTCGGGGTACATGCTTGTCGGGTTGATCGCAGGGCCTGGCATGGTTGATGGTCCTTTCTATCAGAACGGGCTCGCTGCAGTCCTGTTCTACTTGCTCACCTACGGCATCATGACCGTTGGAGTGTTCGCGGTCCTCGCATCACTCGAGCATCGCAACGGCGATGAAGCAGACGACATGGATGACATCCGCGGAATCTGTAAATCACATCCAGTCCTTGGATGGACGCTTGTGATTTGTACACTCTCGATGCTTGGATTCCCGCCTTTGCTTGGGTTCTTGGGCAAGGTCGGATTGTTCACATCAGGCATCGCTGCGGGTCAATACGCATTGATCGTGATCCTCGGTATCAACTCCGCGATCGCGGCGTGTTACTACCTCCGCTTGGTCGCTGCGGCGTATATTGATGATGCAGGCAAGGTCAGCTCACCAGTCTATCCAAGCCCGTTTACAACTCGTAAAGTTGCTGGTGTGCTTTCCGCGTTCTTTGTGCTCTTCTTGCTTGTATTCGCACAACCGATGGTCAATGGCGCATACAACGCATCGAAGTATGTCCCCGCTACTGCGGGTGAGTTGCTCCATGATGATCACAACGATCATCATTCCGAAATTTCGCCAGTTCAATCCGAAGAAGAAATCGCTCTGATCGACTAAACGCAATGAATACCACACTCTCAACAATCACGCTTGCGATGTCCGATGCGGTTTCCGTTGCACCAACGGAACAGGTGGTGTTCTTCTCTGCCGCAGGCATGATGGCTCTGCTCACGATTACCATCCTCGAGATTGTTCTCGGGATCGACAATGTTGTATTCATCGCGATCCTGACGAATAAACTTCCCAAAGAGAAGCAAGCAAGAATCCGCAATATCGGCCTGCTCCTTGCGATGGTCATGCGATTGGTGCTGCTCGCACTCGCGTTTGTCATCATCCAACTCACCGAGACATTGTTTACGGTGATGGGACGAGACATCACTTATAAGTCGTTGTTGCTCATTGGTGGTGGTTTGTTCCTGATCGCAAAGGCAACCCTGGAAATTCATCACCTCATCGATCATGTTGAGCACGGGGTTGCCGAAGTCCCTGATCCCGAGATCAAACGCGGCATCAAGATGAAAAAGGCGACAGTCTCTGTCGCCGCGGTGCTTACGCAGGTCTTGATGATCGATATGGTGTTCTCGCTCGATTCAGTGATTACCGCAGTCGGGATGACCAACAACTACTGGGTGATGGCGACGGCGGTCGTGATCTCCATCGCGGTCATGCTCGTCTTCGCAAGCGCGATCGCCAACTTTGTCAATACGCATCCAACGATGAAAACCCTCGCGCTCTCCTTCTTGGTGTTGATCGGGATGCTCTTGGTTGCAGAAGGAATCGGCGAACACTTCCCCCGTGGGTATGTCTACTTCGCGATGGTCTTTGCGATCCTTGTTGAGATGATCAACATGAAAGCCGGGCTCCGTAGGAAGAAAAAGCTCGCTGCTCAACAGGGTTGAGCACCATGACCGCGTGGGGTCCGATCCCCTCGATTTCAAAGATCCCGCCCTGAATCACAAATCCGAGCTTGAGATAAAATCCAAACGCGGATTCTCTTGCATTGCACCAGATCGGCGCCCGTTCGATCGCCCATGCCTTGTCGCGTGCAACTTCAACGAGCACCCGCCCGTACCCTGTCCCTCGGATCGCAGGGGTAGAGGCCATCCCTCGGATGCGCCACGCGTGATCCGTGCATTCTGGTTTGGGTGACGCATACATCGACAAAATCGCAAGCACTTGGTCGTCTTGCATCGCGCCAAGATGGAATGAATCGGGCGCATCATCACCCGGATACACCAACTCGCTCGCCGCTTGATGCGGCCGCAACACTTGCTGACGGACCGGACGCGTTTGGGCTGCGCTGATCTCTTGAATATTGATCGGTTCACTCATTTGTTCACCCGTTGATGGATTTGAAATCACTCATCATTGCTCGTTTTGGCAATCAAGTGATGTTCGATCGCTTGAAGGAAATCACTCCCGAAATCATCAAGTTTCTTCTGTCCAACACCCCTGATCGAGAGCAACTCATGGCGACTCGTTGGTTTATCGAGCACCATCTCCCGGAGTGATGAATCATTGAACACCACATAAGGAGGGACGCCGCGTTCTTGTGCGATGGACATACGCAGCGCACGCAATGATTCGAAGAGTGTCTTTTCATCCTCGCTCATCGGGCGTCGCTCGATGACACGCGATGCCTTCGTCCGTCGATTGCGTTCGCTCTTCTCGGTCCCCGTCCCGATCGGTTTGGCAAGCGCGATGGTTTCAAGACCTTTCATCACTGCGATCCCGCAATCTCCGAACGCGAGTGTTTCGTAACGATCTTCAACTACCCGGACCAATGCTTCGCTTGCAACGAGTTGGTCAATGAACGACATCACTTCGGTTTTTCGCCGGTTTTCAAGCATCCCATGCACCCGCAGCGAATCATGACCGTACCCCTTGATGCGTTGACCGTTACCACCACGCACGACATCGCAGATGTGCGCAGCGCCGAATCGTTCGCCTGTCCGTGCGACCGCGGACATGATGATTTGTCCGATCCGATGTGCATCATCTTCCTGGGCCGTTTCACCAAGGCAAACATCGCACGCGCCACATCCATTTGAAGTATCGATTTGCCCTTCAGGAGCAGTGTATTCTTGCCCAAAGTGCTCACTTAAAAATTTATGTCGGCATGTAAATGATGCGACAAAGCGACGCATTCCCCGTACGAGTTCGAGCTGTGCTTTGGGATCACTCCCGTTCTGCTCGGCGCTCTGTTCGATCAATCGTTCCCATCGCCCGCCATCGCTTGGGGAGTAGAGCAGCAGACATTCTGCATCCAACCCGTCTCTACCCGCGCGTCCGGTTTCTTGTTGATATGCTTCGATGGATTTGGGCATCGACGCATGGACAACTAATCGCACATTGGATCGGTCAATCCCCATCCCGAAGGCAACCGTCGCGACGACGATATCAAGTGTTTCATTGCTGAACGCTTGTTCGATGTTGTGGCGCTTTGAGACATCGAGCCCTGCGTGATACGCGTCTGCATCGAGCCCCAGCGCCCGGAGTTCTTCCGCGATCTTCTCGGTATCTTTGCGAGAGAGGCAATACACGATTGCGCCGCTGCTGTCACCTGCTGCGCTGTGACGAGCAACCGCTGCTGCGATTTGCTCGCTTGCTTTTTCACGAGACTGCACGCGATAGATCAAGTTCGGGCGATCGAATACCCCGATCATCACTTCCGGGTCACGGAGTTTGAGCTGCTTGAGGATATCTTCACGAACGCGAGGGGTTGCTGTCGCGGTGAATGCCTGAATCGACACATTGGGCGCTACTTTGCGAACATCTGCGATCCGTCGATACTCAGGACGAAAGTCATGTCCCCATTGACTGATGCAATGCGCCTCGTCGATCGCGATACACCCCAGACGATCATGATCGCAAAGCAACCCGATCAGTGTCTTGAATGAACCGGTGACCACACGCTCGGGGGCTGCCAACACCAAATCCAGATCCCCGGTCAATAACTGCTTTGCGATGTCGGTCGATTCTTCGTAATCAATCCCCGAGTGCATCGCGGCGGCTTTGTAACCAAGCAACTCAAGCCCACGCACCTGATCCCGCATCAACGCAATCAAAGGCGATACCACAATTGTCGCCTTCCCCGTGATCAGTGGGGGAACCTGATAGCACATGCTTTTGCCGCCACCAGTGGGGAGGACGGTCAGGCAATCGCGCCCTTCGATACCGGCAAGAATCGCCTGCTCTTGCATCGGGCGCAGCTTGTCATATCCCCACATCCGTTGTACAGTTTCGCTCACAGATGTTTGGGAATCAATCGGCATGAATCGAGTATACAGATCAACCCTGATTCAGTCACCCTCAACACGCGGATAAATGCCCAAAACAACGAAGGATTCAAAGTTCATGAACCGTCTTCAAAACAAAGTCGCACTCATCACCGGCGCTGCCCAAGGTATTGGACTCGGAATCGCTCAAGCATTTATTAACGAAGGTGCCAAGGTCATTCTCACGGATATCAATGATGATGCAGGCGCAAAGCAAGCATCCGCGCTCGGAGCTCAAGCATCCTACATCCATCTGGATGTTTCAGACGAGCACAAGTGGGAATCGGTTATGTCCCAGGTGCTCAAAGAACATGCAAAGATCGATATTGTGGTCAACAACGCGGGGATCACCGGATTCGACTCGGATCTTGGTGTCCATGATCCAGAGCATGCCTCGCTTGTTGCATGGCAATCTGTGCACCACACCAATCTCGATGGCACTTTCCTAGGATGTAAACACGCGATCAAAGCGATGCGTCCGAATGGTTCTGGATCAATCATCAATATGTCCTCTCGCTCGGGAGTCGTCGGGATCCCAAGAGCTGCGGCGTACGCTTCAAGCAAAGCCGCGATCCGGAATCACACCAAAACCGTCGCGCTGTATTGTGCCGAAGAGGGTCTGCAGATCCGTTGCAACTCCATCCAACCCGCCGCGATCCTCACCCCGATGTGGGACGCATCGATCGGCACCGGTGCAGATCGAGAAGCCAACATCGCTAAGTTCGCTGCGGGGACTCCCATGAATCGGTTTGGAACCGTTGAAGAAGTCGCTGCGATCGCGATTTATCTTGCAAGCGATGAATCAGGGTATACCACCGGAACCGAGATCAACCTCGATGGCGGGATGCTCGCGGGGGTTTCTGCTCCGCCAGCACCAAAAGCATCTTCGAATGGATAGGAACCCAAAGTTCGCTTGCCTAAGATTAGAATCATTCTAAAAAGCAACCTGTAGGAGAACACCCGTGTCCGATAAACCCAAATGCCCTTACATGACCACCGCTGATGGTGCTCCGATTGCTCGCCAACACGCGTTGACCGCTGGTCCTCGCGGCCCGGTATTGATGCAAGATGTTCAACTCCTCGAGCAAATGCAACACTTCAACCGTGAACGGATCCCCGAAAGAATCGTTCACGCAAAGGGTTCAGGCGCTTACGGCACATTCACCGTCACCCACGACATCACCAAATACACCAAAGCGGACATCTTCTCCGAGATTGGCAAAGAGACTGAGATGTTCCTCCGGTTCTCCACCGTCGCGGGTGAACGAGGCGCTGCAGACGCGGAACGCGATGTCCGTGGATTCGCATTGAAGTTCTACACCCAAGAAGGCAACTGGGATCTCGTCGGGAACAACACCCCGGTGTTCTTCATCCGTGATCCATACAAGTTCGCCAACTTCATCCACACCCAGAAGCGCGATCCGAAGACCAATCTGCGTGACAACGACATGCAGTGGGACTTCTGGTCTCAGTGTCCTGAATCCCTCCATCAACTCACAACATTGTTCTCTGATCGTGGGATCCCTCAAACCCTCCGCCATGTCAACGGGTACGGCTCGCACACCTACTCGTTCATCAACAAAGACAACGAACGTGTATGGTGTAAGTTCCACTTCAAGACCAACCAAACCATCAAGAACACGATGGATGAAGAGGCCGCAGCGCTGATCGGTTCAGATCGTGAATCGAGCCAGCGTGATCTCTTCAACTCGATCGAAAAGGGTGATTTCCCGAGTTGGACCTTGAAGGTTCAGATCATGACGCAGAAACAAGCCGACGAGTTTGAAGCATCAACCGGATGGAATCCGTTTGATCTGACCAAGGTTTGGCCTCACGCAGATTTCCCGCTCATCGAAGTGGGGCAGATGGAACTCAATCGGAACCCTGAGAACTACCACGCGGAGGTTGAGCAAGCCGCATTCAAACCTTCCAACTTTGTACCCGGGATCAGTTCGAGCCCGGACAAAATGCTCCAAGCTCGCCTAATGTCATACGCCGATGCGCATCTGCATCGACTTGGTGTCAACCATCACCAAATCCCGGTGAATGCGCCTCGCTGCCCGGTCATGAACACCATGCGTGACGGGCAAGCTGCCAATGCAGCCAACTATCAGGGCGCGACCAACTATTGGCCTTCATCAAAACCTGATGCGGTGAACCCTGACGAGCAGTTCCTTGATCCCGCATGGGACCTGGGCAACGCGATCGTCGATCGGTATGACTCGACGGTCGATCACGATGATTTCACCCAGCCGGGCAACTTGTACCGCTTGTTTGACGACAAGGAACGAGATCGTCTGACCACCCGCATCGCTGCGGGATTGGGTGATGCCCGCGAAGAAGTCCAGATGCTCCAGATCTGCCATTTCTTCCGCGCCGATCCAGATTACGGCATGCGTGTCGCAACCAAGCTCGGAATCGATATCCCCAAAGAAATGCTCCAGCATTCCTGAGCGATGAATCATCTCCAATCAATGCACTTCAAACAAGCACCCCGAAGGGTGCTTGTTCTTTTCATGCTTTGTCACATAATGTGATCGCACACCGAATACGATTCGAGTATGGATAACCAAGATCGAATCGCTATTGAACGCTCACTCGAAAAAGCAACCCAGAGCTGCAACCTATCGCAGGCATATAGCGATTCGAAAGAGATGGCATCGCTGTGCGCAACTGCAAACAACGAGGTAGAACACCCCGCGTGGGACGAGGTTGCCAATCGAATCGCGAAGATGAGTAATGAACACATCGCGGACATCATCCGCGTGGGCACCGCTCGATTCCATTTGCTTAACAAAGCGGAGCAGCTCAACATCATCCGCGTGAACAAACAACGCCAACGCGATGCGGATTCAACTCATCCAAGAGCAGAGTCCATCGAGGACGCATTGGTTCATCTCAAGGGACTGGGATGTACGCAAGAATGCATTGTCGAGTTGATCAACGATCTTGATATCGAACCGACACTCACCGCTCATCCAACCGAAACGCGCAGACGCACGATACTCGATAAACAAACAGAAGTGGCGCGTTGTATCGTTCGATTGCGTGATGAGCAACTGACCAAACGCCAGCGCGAAGAAACCATGAGCGAACTCGATCGGATCATCGCGATGATGCTGATGACTGATGAGATCCGCGCCCAAAGACTCGGTGTTGAAGACGAAGTGAAGAACGGGATTTATTTCCTGACGACAACAATCTGGGAAACAGTTCCCCAGCTCTTTCGTGATATCGTCAGCGCTGCCCGCAGCGCGTATGGATCAGAGGAAGCGATGGTGGTTGCTAATGATCTGCCCGCGATTTTACGGTATCGCACCTGGATCGGTGGAGATCGAGACGGGAATCCGAGTGTCACCGCACAGGTCACGCGCCAAACCATGACGCAGATGCGCAACGCAGCAATCCTGCTCTGGGATGCGGAACTTGCCAACCTCCGCCATATTTTGTCGGTATCAACACGGCGCGTCGATCTCGGGACCGAGATTCACAACGCGGTCGAGCAAGATATCGAATGGATTACCGATAAGGAGCACTACGCCCAGCGCAGGCACGAACCAATCCGCGTGCGCCTCACGCAGATGCGTGCAAGAATCGAATCCGATCCCACCTACAACGCGGGGTGTCTCGTTGAAGACCTGCAGATCATCCGCAGGGCGCTCAAAGTCGCTGGACTCATGGACCATGCCGAATGCGGACCACTTTCCGACGCGATAGTCCGCGCCAAGGTCTTCGGGTTGCATCTTGCAACACTCGACATCCGTCAGCACTCGCAGATTCATAACGCTGCAGTTTCAGAACTCCTGAACCTCGCGGGGGTGTGCTCTGATTTTGAAGATCAATCAGAACATGACAAGCTGACAATCCTGCGTCAAGAAATCCACAGCGCCCGCCCGCTCACCCCGATCAACGCTCAACTCTCCGCACCAACCGCGCAGGTGCTTGAAGTCTTACGGGTGGTGTTCGATGCAGTAGAGTCAGAACCCGATTCAATTCAGTCCTGGATTATCTCGATGACACATCATGTTTCCGACATGCTCAGTGTGCTTTTGCTCATGAAAGAGGTTGGGTTGTATCGTCCACCAATGGGGACCCATCCCGCGATGAGCATGGTGCACATTGTGCCGCTCTTCGAGACGATCGATGACCTTGAACTCGCGCCGTCCCTCATGGACTCCACCTTGACGGACCCGGTATTCTTATCACATCTCAATGCTGTGAATCAGGGGAATCCGATCGAACAAGAAGTCATGCTTGGATACTCCGACTCCAACAAAGATGGCGGATTCCTGATGGCCAATGTCGCGCTTGCCAACGCACAACGCGAGATCGCAGAGGTTTTTAAGAAACACAACACCCGTCTGCGCTATTTCCACGGCCGCGGGGGCACCATCGGCCGAGGTGGAGGCCGCGCCGGACGCGCCATCCTCGCAGCGCCCCAAGGGGCGCAAACCGGACGATTAAGATTCACCGAACAAGGTGAAGTGATCACCTTCCGGTATGCCCTCCCCGAGATGGCACACCGTCACCTGGAACAAATCATCCACGCATCACTTCTCGCGTCATCGAAGACAAACACTCCACCAAGAGACATCGAGTTCGAAAAACTCGCATACCAACTCGCGTGCGCAGCGCGTGACGCATATCGAACACTGATTGATGATCCAGAGTTCTGGGACTGGTTCATCGGGGTGAGCCCGATCAACCACATCGGCGCGATGCCTATCGCGTCGCGTCCTGTCTCTCGCGCAACGGGAAGCGATCTCACCTTCGAGAGTCTCCGTGCAATCCCTTGGGTGTTCTCATGGGGACAGATGCGAGCGCTGGTACCGGGTTGGTACGGGATCGGAACCGCGATCAAGAGCGCCACGCAGGACCAACGCGATCAGCTCGAACAAGCTGCCAAGCGTCCGTTTGTATCGACCATCTTCGAAAACGCAGCGCAAGAGATGGCACGAGCTCGGATGCCAATCCTCAGAAGATACGCAATGATGTCCCCTCAAGGGCTTGCGATGTTTGAACGTATACAAACCGAGTTCGACCTGACCAAATCAGCAATCCTCGATGCAACAAATCGGAAAACCCTCATGGATCATTCCCCGGTTGTGGGGAGGTCCATCGAAGATCGAAACCCCTGGACCGACATCCTGAATCTTGCGCAGATTGAACTCCTCAAACGATTCGACAACGCAGATGAAGAGCAACAACCACAACTCAAGCTCACGCTTCATGCAAGCATCAACGCAATCGCATCTGCAATGCAATCCACCGGGTAATACTGGTTTTCTTGTTCATTAAACACGTTCCCATTGTGCGTGTATGAACAAACAATTGTTGGCAAAAATCCATTCCGGGTGATGCCCAATAATTTGTGCAATCTCCTCAATTCTCCTCGTCGATGCTCCGATAAACATCGTATGGCTATGACACAAACCGACATACAGACCTATTACCGTGATTTCTGGAAGAAGATGGACGAGCAGACAAATGCCTCTGAATCCGGAGACTCACTCGCATATTCCTCTCCCATCGAAGACGCGGTGGTCTATCCGATCTACAAACGCTTGATCGCTGATCTCGGGATCAAAGCAGATCAGGGAGACATCCTCGACATCGGGACAGGCGCCGGCAGATGGACGCGATTTATCCTCAACAACTTCACCCCCGACTCAATCCTCGGGGTTGATTTTGCAGAGTCATCAGTTGAACTGCTTAACCAGTGGAGCAAATCGCTCACAGGCCCGTCAAAGGTGTCGTTTCAAGCTGCGGATATTACCGATCCTGATTGTTCAATCGAAGGCAAGTTCGACCTGATCAACATTGCCAATGTCCTCTTCCATATACCAGAGCCGGAAAAATTCGAGCAAGCACTCTGCAACATCGCGGGTTTGCTCGCGCAAGGCGGCCGAGTCGTCACCACAGAGTACCTACCGAGAACATCAATGCGCACCCAATGGATGGCCGTGCGAAGCCGATACGAGTTCACCGCCGCATGTGAAAACGCCGGGCTCGAAATCGCGGATATTCGAGCATGCTCATTCTTCTCCAATGATCCAATGGGAATCGATGGACCAGACAATGCGACTCGTTTGCACTTCAATAAAGTGAAAACCATGACCGCGCAGCTCATGTCAGGTCTCACCACCGATCAGTCTCGCGGCTTTGTGACTGAACTCTTCGCAGAGATCGAGCACGCAACACTCGCATTCTGCTCTGAACGCATCGCTCAAACAGATATGCCTGCTCAAAAACTTGTCGTGCTCCGCAAGCGATAATCTCTTACCAAAAATCATCGCTTGAACGGTGCGCAGAGTTATTCCACGCCCTGAGGATCCATCGGCGTCATTCGTCCTCGGATGATTTCACCATCCTCGTTCGTGTATTTGAACTGGACTCCATTGGACTCGCCATTGATTGGTGATTGTTGCTCAATCCCCTTAACCGAACCATCAATCGGTAACACCACATCAACCCATCCATCATCGCTTGAGCGACGGATCCGAAGGGTGACCGAGTTCGCGTCGGGACTGACACCCCAGTATGGAGTCTTTACATGCATCAACTCAGGTTCAACCCCATTGATGAGCAGAACCTCGTCATACGCACGGATCCCAAGCAGGTGTGCAGGTGAATCAATTAATGATTGATCGATCCGGTATCCATCGTGCAACCAAAGATTGGTGATCCCCATCCGCGATGCAGAGACAAGTCGGTGCGCGCTGTCATGACGGGTGAATGAGACGAGCTCGGATTTCATATCGATCTTCAGATGAAAGTTGCGAAGCGTACTCGAATCGAGTCGGCTTTCCACATCACTGACCGATGCGTTCATTCCTTCAAAGCGCACATCACCAATACGCATGTCCGTCCGGATAGGACCAACATCCACGAGCTGATCGATCCCATGAATACCCATAGTTCGATGTCCGCTTGTGACTTTATCTTGATCAATAAGTTCTGCTGCGATATCGGTATGAAGATCAAACTTGTTTGTATTTCCAGTATCAAGCAGGCACCACACCACCCTGTGATATTCAGATGTTTCAGGATCAACAAACTGTACCGGAACCATCAACAACCCCCCAGGGCGTCGGTACATCACGCTTGTGCTCGGATCGTCAAGATCGAGCCGCTCTTGTGTGATTGAGACCTGTTTGTTGAGATAATCTATATCAATGGTGAACTCTTCAAGCCCACGGATCCCGATGATCCCCGCGATGTCGTCACCCGGGTTGATAATTGATAAACTTTCGCTCAGATCATGAACAAGAAACCCCATGTCATTCATCTTGACTGGGCCGAAGGTGAGCTCATCAATGAACGCAATGGGGATACTCTTGGTCATCCCAGACGAACCGCTTACGCCAATTTTTCCGATCGATTTGGCATCAATCTGCTCCGCGGCTTTCGTGAAGAGCACATTGAGATTCGCGCCGGTATCAAACAAAAATTTCATCGGCTCATGCCCATCGATCGATGCCATGATGTAAGGCATCTCCCGATACATCCCGCTCTCGATCACTGCATCTCCATCAACTATCAACTCAACCCGAGGCCCGTCCCAGTTCCGAGTGATCGTGCACCCGCTCAATCCTATCCCAATGCCCACCATGAAAAGCCCAATGCCGAAGCAGCAATGCAGCCTTCGCGCAGCGGATCGAGAGACAATTTTATTGATCATTCTATTCATATACGCAGTATACAGGAGTTTGGCGGAAACTATCCATGATTGTTCCCGTTCATTCATTGAGCTCAGCATATCGCGATCAAGATTATCCAGTGAAGACTATGGCTGCTCACACAACCCATGCTGAACAATAATGTTTGCATGCAAAGGCGGATACTTCATTAAGAAACGATATCCAACAAACTCCTTGCTCTTCCATCCAAGCCGTTGATAGACACAATCAACGATCTCAGGATAGTCAGGCATTAACGGCGTCGCGACAACCGGGGGGTTGGATCCGATACTCTGTACACGCTCAGAGAGCGGCAACTGCGTAAGCTCCGACTCGGTCACTCGCGTGGAGTCCCCGCCAAAGAATGCATGTGCATACACATTGGGATCAAACGCAAACGCGAAATCTTGATGAACCTGAAGATCACAGATCAACCATTCTGTAGGCACACTAATCGGGAGCGCATGCTCACCGAACTCGTTCTGCTCATCGCGGTATTTACTCGCAAACCCGCGAACATACTCGCCAAAGACCCACGATTGAAGACCACGATTCCCAACCAGACCAGGGCGCAGCATGTACTGTGTCACACTCCCGGATCGAATTTCTTCAAACTCTGGGGAAGGGGAGGTGCTGAACGCAGACATCAGCATCAGTTCGTCGGACTCTGCGCAGTTCTTTGCGATCGGTTGGGGAAGGGGACCATCACGGACCGACCCGTCATCGTTGTATGAGAATCTCCAGAACAACGGGATCCCCGCGTTCTCGCGGAGTCGCCGTACATCAATCAACGCGCCAACACTCGCGGTATCAACCATTGATGGATCATCGGTATTGGGCGCGATGAAGAACGACGCAAGCCGCAAACGAGCTTGCACACCCCAAATCGCGCTGTTTCCTTGGTATGCCATTTTCCGTGTCGCGTGCAGGTGTTCGGTGGAAACTTTATCAGGGGTGCTGCTCGTGAGCGCAAGTTGGAGTGTCGAGCGATCTCCAAGATGAACACGGACAACCTCATCGAACTCATCAAACGCATCGCGTGCAGCGATAATTTCCGCTTCAGGCGCACCTTTGGATGCGAATGCAGAAAGCACAGTCTCGATGCCAGTATGGCCGGGAATGTTGGGGATCATCTGGCGAGGCTCAGAGACCAAAATCATCCTCGACACCTTCCAGGCAAGGTTCTTGTTGATTTTGAACCGTCTGGAAATGTCCTGAGGCTTGTTCGGATCCGCATCCAAAGCGCCCAGCAACTGCGTCATCGCTCCACGGATCCCTTGATACGCCCGATCCATGTCCTCATCGAATAGTGATGTGAGTTCCGGTTTGGATTCTGTAATAGTGTCAGCCATTCAATACTCGTGTTTTGGGTGCATGATGGTGGATTGGACATTGTAGTGGCCAGTTCCAGCAATAAGTATACCACCGAAAAACTATCCTGACGATTTTCCCCTGGGAAACTTGACGGGAAAATTATGCCTGGGTATACTCAATCAAAATGCCGGGGGTTCAATGTCGATCCGTCCGGTAATCAACCACTTTGAGAGAGGCATTTCAAATGAACATCAAAACAATCACAACACTCAGTGCCGCTGCACTTTTCGCGGCAACCGCAAACGCAGCAATCGTTCAAGTCGATGTCGAAGGCACCGTAGACTTTGGATCATTCCCCTTCGCAACAAGCTGGGGCGCTTTCAGCTCAGGTGATCCAGTCGTCATGAGCTTTCAGCTCGATTCAGACAACTTCGTAGACTCAGGCCTCTTCCCAGTTCGTGGATACGAAGTGATCCAATCATCATACTCACTCTCCATCAACGACAACTCAGTCGGACTCCCAGGCACACAACCATTTGGCGCAACTCCATACTTCGTCCTCCGCAACGATGATCCTGCAGTCGATGGATTCTTCTTGGGTACAAATGTTGATGGTTTCCCAAACGGGATCGCAACCGCAGAAGCTGGTGGTCTCGCAGATAACCTCACTTCATTGTTCAGTGTGACCTACGAAGGCACCCGTCTCGATTCGCTCGATATCTTGGATGCTACAGGCACCTACGACTTCTCCGGCCTCTCAGTCTTCAACTGGGGTCTCGAGGACGGTCCAGTCCAACCTGTCGGATTCATCTTCGACCAGTGGAGCATCTCCGTTGTTCCTGCACCCGCATCACTCCTTGCGATGGCACCTCTCGGATTGATCGCAGGTCGTCGCCGTCGATAAATAAAATGTTCTTCATTATTCTCCGTTTATTGAAAAACACCCAGAGTTCACTCTGGGTGTTTTTTTGCAGTTTACCAACCAGCTTTGATTATCCGACGCAAATCCGATCAAAGTCATCGATAAGGAAGCCAATCAATCAACCCGACCTTTGCACATTTGGCAGTGACTCATGGTTTCGTCTCATTACGAGATTGTTCTACGGCTTCGAGAAAATTCAGTCGAGTTGATTCATCTCCAAATGCTCGAAATGGGATTGAGCCTCTTAGGGTATGATCTCGACTGAAAAATATTCGCTGGTCTTGTTCTTGAATTTGATCTATGAAACGAGAAGGGTATTTGACTGTTTCGTCGTCAGCATACGAATACCACTCAAGCATCCCGCTTGAGAAAACCAATCGACGCTTGCCAACAGGAAGATTTTTTTTGAATTTGATAAAGCCCTTCGCTTTCGCATGAAATGAGGCAGTGTTACTAAGTCGGCCAGATAGTAAGTGGACTAAAAGAAAGCCGAGAGGAAGAAGGATAACCATGACGATGATTGTTGAATACAAACTGCTGGGTCCTCCAGAAAAATAGCTCCACGCAAAGAGGACCAACACAATGAGTGATGACACTTTTATGTGTCTTGATTTTCTCGCTCGGTGGAATGGGCTTTGACTAAACAATTGGATTACAAATGCTTGCGTTATAACTTCATCATCCATTGAATGCTCCCATTCAAAAATCATGTCGTTCTCGGCAGTAGTATGATCCTTAGTTGAACTCATAGAATGAGTATACGAAAAAACGGAGGCGACCACTGGTCGCCTCCGTTGAAATGGTCAACTAAATCTTGATTTACGCCAACTGCTTCGCTTCATTGAGCTTCTTGCGAATCACCGTATGCAGAATCCCGCCGTTACGGAAATACTCAATCTCCACAGGCGTATCCACTCGGCACATCGTCACAAACTCAAAGCTGGTTCCGTCAGGACGCGTCGCCTTCACAGGAACATCGCACCGTGGCGAAAGATCCGCAGGCATCAACACATCGAAGGTTTCATCGCCCTTGATACCAAGAGTCGATGCGCTGTCGCCATCCTTGAACACAACCGGAAGCACACCCATGAATACGAGGTTCGAGCGATGAATCCGCTCGAAGCTCTCCGCGATGACTGCCTTCACGCCGAGGAGCAATGTTCCTTTCGCTGCCCAGTCACGAGATGAACCCATGCCGTAGTCTTTTCCCGCGATGACGACCAGTGTGGTGCCTGCTGCTTTGTAGTCCATTGCTGCGTCATAGATGTACTCAACAGGCGCCGATGCAAGATCGTTGCCCTTGGTAAAGTTGCGTGTCCATCCGCCTTCGGGTTGGTTGCCCGAGAGGAGATCAATCGCGATCTGGTTTTTCACACGCACATTGGCAAATGTTCCGCGTGTCATCACACGATCGTTTCCGCGTCGTGAACCGAATGAGTTGAAGTTGCTCACCGCAACCCCCGCATCAATCAGGTACTGACCCGCAGGGGTCTCAGGCTCGATCCGACCCGCTGGGGAAATATGATCTGTGGTCACCGAATCCGCAAGCAAGCAAAGCACGCGTGCATCCAAAATCTCGCCAAATCCGGGCGCCTCTTCGGTCATCCCTTCAAAGAACGGCGGGTTCTGAATATAAGTCGACTTATCATCCCAAGGGAACAAGTCACTCTGTGATACGGGAACCTTGTTCCACTCATCATTCTCGGTATACACCGCGCTGTACTTTTGGGCAAACTGCTCAGTGGTCACACATGAAGCAACCGCTTCTTCCACCTCTTGATTGGTAGGCCAAATATCCTTGAGGTAGACATCCTTCCCGTCGGGTGTCTGTGCAATCACGCCGCTGGCAAGGTCAATGTCAACCGTCCCCGCGATCGCATACGCGACGACCAGTGGAGGGCTCGCGAGGTAGTTCGCTTTGATTTCAGGATGGATTCGTCCCTCGAAGTTCCGATTCCCTGACAATACCGAAGTACATACCAGATCACCATCAACAATTCCCTGCTCAATCTCAGGGGGTAACGGCCCAGAGTTCCCGATACAAGTCGTGCAACCATACCCAACGGTATGAAACCCGAGCGCTTCGAGATCTTCGGACAAGTTTGCTTTGTCAAAGTATTCAGTCACTACCTTCGATCCAGGTGCAAGCGAAGTTTTCACCCAAGGCTTGCGTGTCAACCCAAGCGCACGCGCCTTGCGTGCAACCAAACCCGCCGCGACCATCACATCGGGATTCGATGTATTGGTACAACTGGTGATTGCTGCGATCACGACCGACCCGTGTTTGAGGGTGATTTCCTCGCCGACGGATTTGGTGTGTGATGCTTCAGTGAGCGTGACTTTGGAGTATCCAGTTTCTTTGCATGCTTTGAGGAGTTCTTCCTTGGGAGGATTCACAGGGCTATTCTCGCTTTGCCCACCCTCACTTGCAAACTCCGAAAGACTCACTGCTTCGGACTGTGATTTTTTGCGGAAGGTATCTACAAGATCTTTGTGGAACTGGCTCTGCATCGAGGTAAGCGAGATCCGATCCTGAGGCCGTTTCGGACCTGCAAGCGATGGGACCACTGTCGAAAGATCCAGTTCAATCGAGTTAGAGAACTCAGGGACCGGCGCATCGGGTGTCCAGAAGAATCCTGACGCCTTCGCCCAAGCTTCTGTCAACGCGAGTTCCTCATCAGTCTTCGCGGTCAACCTGAAGTATTCAATCGTCTTCTTATCGATCGGGAAGAACCCACATGTCGCGCCATACTCGGGCGCCATGTTCGCGATGGTCGCGCGATCGGGGATGCTGAGTTCTGCCATTCCCTCGCCAAAGAACTCAACGAACTTCTCAACCACACCCTGCGCCCGAAGCATCTGTGTCACAGTCAACACCAAGTCCGTCGCGGTTGCACCCTCTGGGAGTTTGCCCTTGAGTTTGAACCCGACAACCTCAGGGGTAAGCATGTACACAGGTTGTCCACACATCACCGCTTCTGCTTCGATTCCGCCGACACCCCATCCAAGCACACCAACGCCATTAATCATCGTGGTGTGGGAATCAGTACCGACAAGCGAGTCCGGGTACACCCATTGCGTGCCTGCGTCAGTCTTGACAAGGCAACCCCGCGCAAGATACTCAAGGTTCACCTGATGCACAATCCCTGTCGCTGGTGGGACCGCCCGGAAGTTATCCAAGCTTTCCTGACCCCACTTCAAGAATGTGTACCGCTCGTTGTTCCGAGAGAACTCTTTCTCGGCGTTGATCGTGAGTGCCACAAAGCTCGCAAAGTCATCGACCTGAACCGAGTGATCAATCACAAGGTCGCATGCTACCGCGGGATTGATCGCTGCTGCGTCGCCGCCAAGGTTTTTCATTGCATCACGCATCGCTGCAAGATCGACGACACACGGAACACCCGTGAAGTCCTGAAGCACAACCCGTCCAGGCATGAACGGCATCTCAACCGACTTCACACTCTTCGCGTTGTACGCTGCGAGCCCTTGAATGTCCTCCTCGGTCACGATGAACTCATCGTGGTTCCGCACCATCGCTTCGAGCAAGACCCGAATCGAGTAAGGCATCTTCTCAATATTCCCGAGCCCCGCCTCTTGCAGCGCGGCTAAACGGATATACGAATACGATTGCCCATTAACTTCAAGGACAGACTTTGATTGGAACGGATCAGTTGACATGGTGGACTCCTTCTTATGTGTCTAAGAAGAGTATCGTCACTATCGATCCATGAATCAAATCAATGCGTTTTACAAGTTGAATCAATATTATTTATGTATTGAATCCCAGTATCAACAAGGCGGTCTTGTTGTGATCACCTTGCGTGGACAATGCAACCTATTTCCTGCTCAATGTGTACATGTACACGGGTCAGTTGTCAAATTTACAAAGCCGAGCTGGAGCTGTTAATTATGCGTCATTGTTCAGTATTGTACTTCCTCTTCACAAGTATTCTGCTCATCATCGCTGGGTGTGCGACATCACCAACCCAATCAGGCAATATTGAGCAAGTCGCTCATGAACTCATCGCGATGGAAGAGTCAGATCAAAAATTAGAGTTCATGGTGATCAATAAAGATCCGCAAACCCTTGAACCAGATTTCTTCGAACGAAAAGATGCAGCCCAAGCCCAAAACGCCCAACGATGTGAGAAGATATTCAATGAAATCGGTTACCCAACCCACTCGCTCGTCGGTCAAAAAGCATCCGATGCGTTCTGGCTCCTCATTCAACACGCTGATGATGATCCCGCGCTCCAAGAGCGAGTTGCGATCGCAATGAAAGCTGCGGTACTCGATGACGATGCGCCCGCAGATAAGTTCGCAATGCTTACCGATCGGGTTCGCATCAATACAGGGCGAAACCAGTTGTTCGGATCACAAGTCCAGTTCGATCTCAAGACATGCAGAGCAATGCCAAAGCCCATCGAAGACCCAGAACATGTAGACAAACGAAGAGCCGAAGTAGGCCTCGAACCACTCTGGAAATACATGAACGGTGCAGCTGAACTTAACTTTATGATGAACACGAAACACTATGAAGAGATCGGAGTCACCAAACCTTGGGTGTATCCTGAGGGTTTCTCTGACTGGTAACGCTCGAAGTATTGTTGCAAGTGATTGGTTCTATACACCCGCCAACAGCGCCCGCTCGAACGCCGCCGCCGCATGGCTCGGGAATCGATCCCGACGCCGAATCACACCGAGTTTCCGTGTCAATCCACCGCCTCGTGCACGGATTCCTGCCTTCTCAGGCAATCCAAACTTGCTCACAAACCCAACCCCGATCTGGGCATTGACCATCTGCACAATTGACTCAATCGAACGCAGTTCCATGACTACTTCAAGCGACACCCCAGCTTCACCCGCTGCAGCATCAATCAACGATCGCACCGCGGTCCCCGCTTCAAACGCAACAACCGCTTCGCCCTCCAGGTCCTTCCATGCGAAGTTTCGCTTGCCATCGAGCCGATGTCCCTTCGGCACAATCAATCTCAGTTCATCGTGGATCTCCTTGACCACCATCAACTCATCATCCCTGGGCAAGTTCATCGGCAAAGTCACAATCCCAAGATCCAACTCACCCGAGATCACCCCGCGTGCCACCTGCGAACTCCCCGCTTCACGGATCGAAAATCGCAAACCCGGAAACTCATCCCGCACCACCTGAATCGCCTTAGGCAACATATACCCAACCGCCGTCGCGCCCGCACCCACACGGATCGAACCGGTTTCCAATCCAACCAACGATCGCACCGCCTCGCTCGTTTTCTCCGCTGCGCGCAATGTAATCTTCGCGTTTTCAACAAACACCTGACCCGCTTCGGTGAGTTCTACCCCGTGCCCTGTGCGATGAAAGAGCTCTGTCTCAAGTTCTTCTTCAAGCTTGCGTAGCGCCGCAGAAAGTGCAGGCTGAGAGATCCCCATCTCTTGCGCCGCCCGCGTCATATGCCCGTGCTCAGCAATCACAATCATCTGTGTCATTGTTCGCAGATCCATCACTCCACCCCCAGTCCATCAATCAGCACCCCGATGTGCTGCTCATAGTGCTTCCATCGTCCATCCGAACTGGTATACATCGCCTGGCGCACCTGATCCGAGCTCAGTGTACTCACCGCCCGCTTGGTTTCATGGGACCGACTACATCGCTCGTCCCACTCAAGACCAAGAAACTCAATAATCCGTTTCGCGCCGTGCTCTGCATCGCCAACAAGTTCTTCGTACTGCACATCAAGCATCTCAATCCCAAGCTCATCGCGCCAATGCGCCATGTACTGTTCGTACACGCGGTACTGGTTCACGAGATGATCAAGGTTGTATGAGTACCCATGATTCGTCTGTCCCACAAAGTCGAGCAGATAGCAACTCACGCAAGTATCGATCGCGCGCCTTTTGCAATGAATGATCTTCGCGCCTGGAAACATCAATCGGATCATCCCCACATGTTCATAGTTGTTGGGGAGTTTGTCCGTAATCCGCATGGTCTCTTTGCCATTGACTGTGATCGCTGTCTTTTCCATCGCTTTGAGAATTTTCCGCGCCTGCCGATCAAGTGCTGCAGGCTTGATCTGTCTCACCACATCCATCCGTTCGGGGATCAACGCATTGGGTTCCCCGATTGCATGCGCCCCTTGATACATCCCCAGCAACTCGCCGCTCCCGAAACCAAGCGGATGCGACGCAATAATCTGCTCGACCAAGCTCGTCCCGGATCGTGGCATCCCCACAATAAACACCAGTTTGTCACCCGTTACCCGAGCGGGTTTGAGTCCATCAAATGTCTCACGCGACCATGCTCGTTTACGATCGTTCAATGTGTTGATCGCATCGTCAGTGTCATACCCCGTCACCCGCATCTCTCCACCCCGACGCGCAAAGGTGAACGCGTCATCGTACCGACCCGCCTTGTCATACAGTCGGCTCAAACTCATCAGCGCTTCTGAAAGCAAACCATCATCTTCCCACGCTTTGGATTCACCTTCTGCGATGAGTGCTTCGAGCATTGCGATCCCTTGCTCAAGCTGACCTTGCTGACCGATCAACACCGCATGCACATGCTGCAGGCTCGGACTCGTAATCCCTTTACTGATCGCGGTTTCGAGAAGATCGCACGCTTGTTCGACCTCGCCGCCCAATCGCAAGACCATCGCCTTGACCACATAGTATCGAGGTTCGTCAGGAGATTGCTCAATCGCCATCTCCGCAGATTCAACCGCTTGGTCATACAACCCCAACCGGTTCAATACCTCCGCGTGTCTGCTATAAAACGCACCCTGCTTTGGATCGCGCGTAATCGCCTTTTTCAACGCGGTATCCGCGTCCTCAATCATCCCCGCGCCGCACATCGCGGACCCAACCGCATAATGTCCCGGCCCCCAGGCGGGTTTTCGTTTGACGATTTCTTTACCAACCACGATCGCCGCTTGATACTGCCCAATCCCCTCAAGCCGTTGCGATTCATGGAAAAGCTGCTCGATCGAAAACTTGCCAAGTCGTCCTACAAGTTGCTTCGTGTCAAATTCATCCATATCCCAGTTTAGTCGTCCAACCTGCGCATCCGAAGCTCTGTGACGCTATCCTATTGAAAACACGCTTATCAAAGGGATAACAGATATGACCCGATCATTCCCCGCCATCCTCATCATCTTGAGCGCCTTTGCACTTCTCGCTGCGCCGAGCTCCGCTCAATCCACAGCCTTCGAGCTCGAGGATTCCGGACAATGGAACCAAACCCAGGCGCCCGAACCCGGTTCAGACGCGGACATCATCGCACAGGCAACCCGCCACCTCGCAGAGGGCAATCCTTCCAAAGCAAACGACCTGCTTACCAAGTGGCTCGATAAAAACAAACGCACCCGCAACGACTTCATCGCACAAGCGTATTACCTCCGAGGGGTCGCACGCATCGACAATGGACGCGAGTACAAAGCCCTCTTTGATTTTGAAGAAGTCATCCAAGAGTACCCATCCTCACCCTACTTCCTCAAAGCAGTCGAACAAGAGTTCCATCTCGGTGTCCGATACATCAACGGCCTCAAACGCCGATTCCTCGGTATGCGTTTCGAATCAGGTCGTCCAACAGGTGAAGAACTCCTCGTCCGCACCCAAGAACGCGTCCCCGGTTCCCAACTCGCCGAAGAAGCCGCGATGACCCTCGCCGATCACTACTACAACCGACGCGAGCTCAAGCTCGCTGCAGAGATGTACTCCATCTTCCGCCAGAACTATCCAAACTCCGATCGTGTCCGTCAAGCAATGCTCCGCGAGATCGAATCAAACATCGCCCGATTCAAAGGACCTCGTTATGACGGCTCGGGTCTCGTCGATGCAAAGCTCCTCATCGAGCAGTACCAAATCCAGTTCCCAGGCGAATCCATCCGCTCGGGGATCACCGAAGGACTCGACGCATGGATCGATGAATCCGCTGCTCAACAAGTCCTCGATACCGCCCGTTGGTACCTCAAGGTGAAGGACGAGACCTCCGCTAAGTTTGTCCTTGCCCGTTTGATCCGCCGACACCCAGTGACCGATGCTGCAGATGAAGCGATCTCCATGATGATCGACAAGGGCTGGCTCATCCTCACGCCTGCAACCAATCAAGATGCTCAATCAGAATCGGATACAAACTCCGATATCCAAGCTGAGGAAGATGACTCGTGAAAACCAGTTTCAAGATCATAAGTTTCTTTACCGGAGTATTAGTTGCTGCATCCACATCCATGCAAGGATGTTCCACGGATCCAACCCGAGGGTACTCATTCGGGTCCGTCTACGATGAATCAATCCAATCCGTCGCGATCCCCATCTTCAAAAACGAAACAACCTCGCGTGGTTTAGAAGTCCAACTCACCGAATCACTGATCAAAGAACTCCAATCTAGAACCCCCTGGCATATTGCACCAACTGATCACGCAGACACCACACTCGTGGGGGTGATCACCTCCACGCGACTCTCAGTGCTCTCAGACGATCCCCAAACAGGACTCGTTCAAGAGCAAGCAGTCCGCATCACCATCCGGTTTGAATGGAGAGACAACCGCTCAGGTGACATCTTGCTCGCCCGTGATCAGTATTCCGCAGCAGCCGTGTTCTCGCCCGCTCGCAATGTAGGGGATCGACTTGAAGTCGGACAACGCTCCGCGATTGAAGAACTCGCCCACGATGTCATCAATGACATGCGATCAAGTTGGTAATTTGCTCGAAAATCATTGATAAAACTTCAAAAACATACACGAACTATCTAAATCAATATCCACTTGGATAACTGCGCGATCTCTCTCCCCCTATCCTGCGTATTGACCTTCAAAGACCTATCATCCTTCACTCGGTTGACCCCTTCGCCTAAGAACCGGAAAAGAAGGAAATAAGATGCCTCCGTCAGCCGATATACAGGTATAAACACCGTAAACCAAAGACCATAAAATCCCACAAAGATCAAATATGTCAGACAACAAGCCAAACAATCCAAAGAACAACGATAAAGACCCAAACGCTCCCAAAGGCAACAAGCCCGGGACCCCACCGGTCAAACAGCAAAGCAGAGGAATGTTCGGATTCTTCGCGCTCATGCTCATGGTCCTCATGCTCGTGATGTTCCTTTCCAGCGCAGATAAAGGCTCGGAAATCACCTATCAGCAGTTTGTCGCCCACTACGAAGCAGGGGAAATTAAGACTGATTCAATTGTTGCCCGCGAGAACGGGATTACTGCAACACTTCTCCAACCCGAAGTCGATGGAAACAAGTCCGGCCAAATCCGCGTCCCCATCACCGCCTTCACAAGCGAAGAAATCGCAGCACAACTCTTCGAGCTCACCGACGGCAACTTTTCAAACAAACCCCAATCCGGTTGGGTGAGTTTCGCGCTCGCCTTTGGACCACTCATCCTCATCATCGCGCTCCTCTGGTTCTTCATCGGAAGATCCATGAAAGCCGCCGGCGGCGGTGGGGGCATGATCGGTTCCTTTGGCAAATCTCGTCACAAAACCATGACCAAGGAAATGACCGGGATCACCTTCAAAGATGTCGCCGGCATCGAAGAAGCAAAGTCCGAAGTCACCGAGATCATCGAGTTCCTCAAGAACCCAAAGAAGTTCACAAGACTCGGAGGCCGAATCCCACGCGGTGTCCTGCTGTCAGGACAACCCGGTTGCGGGAAAACACTCCTCGCCAAAGCAATCGCAGGCGAAGCAGATGTCCCATTCTTCTCAATCTCCGGTTCAGACTTTGTCGAAATGTTCGTCGGGGTTGGCGCTTCTCGCGTCCGCGACCTCTTCAAACAAGCAAAGGACTCATCACCATGCATCATCTTCCTCGATGAAATCGACGCCATCGGTCGCCGTCGCGGCGGCGGATTCTCCGGGGGTGGAAACGACGAGCGTGAACAAACACTCAACGCAATCCTTGTAGAAATGGACGGATTCGGTTCAGGTGACGGCGTGATCGTCATCGCTGCAACCAACCGCCCAGATGTTCTCGACCCCGCGCTCATCCGTCCGGGTCGCTTTGATCGCCAGATCCAAGTGCCACTACCAGATGTCGCAGGACGACTCGAAATCATCAAAGTCCATGCCAAAAAGGTCAAGCTCGGTCCAAATGTAGACATGGAAAAAATCGCCCGAGGCACACCAATGTTCTCCGGTGCAGACCTCGCCGCCATCATCAACGAAGCTGCGATCTCCGCAACCATGCTCGACAAAGAGTTCATCGAACACGAAGACCTCGAAGAAGCACGCGACAAAGTCAAGTTCGGCAGATCCAACAAGTCCCGTGTGCGTGAAAAAGACGAAAACAAACTCGTCGCCTATCACGAAGCAGGACACGCTGTGCTTCAAGCGATGCTCAAAGACTCAGACCCACTCCACAAAGTCACCATCATCCCTCGCGGAAACTCAGGGGGCGCGACATTCTCGCTCCCAGAAAAAGACCGCATGGGGTACGGGCTCAAATGGCTCCACGCAACCATGCGCGTCATCTGTGGCGGCCGAATCGCAGAATCCAAAGCAATGGACGATGTGTCATCCGGCGCATCATCCGATATCCGCCAGGTCACAAGCTTGGCTCGCGCCATGATCCTCGAATGGGGCATGAGCGCCAAACTCGGATTCATCAACTACGCCGGCGAAGATACCCGCGATTCATTCATCCCCGACAAGGATTACTCACAAGACACCGCAAGAGTGATCGACGAAGAAACCCGTCGAATCGTCGACGAGTCATACAGAGATGCCGAATCCATGCTCATGGATAACTGGGACAAGGTCGAAGCCGTTGCCCAAGCGCTCCTCAAATATGAAACCCTGGACGCAGACGAAGTCCATAAACTCATGCGAGGCGAATCCCTCCAACGCTCCACCGTCGCCGACCTCTTGGGTTCAGGCCCATCAGCGCCGACACCAGAACCAAAGGCGGATCCAACCCCAGACGCAGAGCCCGAAATGCCTACGGATAGCCTCCCCGATCCGGCGTAATCAGTCATGAAGTTTCATCCCCAAGCCCTGCAAACGCAGGGCTTTTTTATTTCAGAGCGAGACTGTAGCGAGTATTCATTCCAAATCGGATAGACTCAACGCATGATTGATACAACATTGCCCGCAGATCAGATAACCCCGTCATGCACAAAGTGTAACTACAACTTGTCTGGCATCGACCTCTCCGCGAACTGCCCAGAGTGTGGAGAACGCATCATCAATGAATGCATATTCTGCGACTATGACCTCTCCAACACAGATCCAAATAACCCCTGCCCCGAGTGCGGCGTCCCTGTGCTGTGCTCAATTGGAAATAGCGCCTTCGCTTCAGTATCTACAGAACAACTCAAATCGGTCCACACGGGTTTCAAGCTCGTGACCATACTCATCCTCTTATACATTGTCTCTGTCATTGCAACGGTGGTGTTATCATTCGCCCTGCTCACAAACGCGCCTGATCTCAACTACTTGTTCACGGTGATAGCAGCAGTAGTGAACAACGCCATCATCTTTGGGATCATCGTCGGATGGTTCAAAATGATCCAACCGCTCACAGGCCTCCCAAGCATGATCGATGCGCCAGATAAACGAACTTTTGTCCGCGCGATGCTCTGGGTATTCACAGGTGTCACAGTCATCACGCTGATCTACGGGTTCATCCCATCCACTCAATCAGATGTCTTGAGTGTCGTCGATATAGCCTTCGGCATATTTTATATCTTCTCATTGGTATTCATGCTCGCATTATTCATCTCGAATGTCATGTACATCGGATGGTTCGCAAAGCTCGTACGCAACAAGAAAATGGCAAAGCGTTCAAAGCACTTCGTCTGGTCCGGTCCCCTCATCGCAATCCTCGGCTTCCCACTATTCGGTCTTGGACCACTCATCACCCTCGTGTTGTATTGGAACCAGATCGAGTATGTCCGCCGCGACCTGAAAAAAATCATCCAGACCAGGCATGCCTAAAAGAAAAGACGCTCTCCGCGTCTTTGAAAAAATACAAGTTGAGTTGGCAGATTCAAACACCCATCGCAACAATCGCATCCGCAAGTTTGATAAACCCGCCACGATCCGCACCCACACCATAATCAACAACCCCGTTGACCTTCGGTGCATGTTCAACACACTGCTCATGGATATCTTTCATGACACCCGTAAGCTTGTCGAGCGATTGTTCTTTTGTCCATGTGCTGTGCGATGCATTCTGTGACATCTCGAAACACGATGTCGCGACCCCGCCCGCGTTTGCCGCTTTGCCCGGACCAAACACAACCCCCTTGTCATGAAACACGCTGCGTGCCTCATGCGTGCAAGGCATGTTCGCCCCCTCCGCGACCACCTTCACCCCGCGATCAACCAGCGCTGCTGCATCATCCTTCTCAACCTCATGCTGTGTCGCACACGGGAGCGCGACATCCGCATCGACCAATGACCATGGACGAGCTTCGGGATGATAACTCACGCCCTTGCTCTTCCAGTCTGAAAGGCGCCCGCGCTGCACTTCTTTGAAATCAATCAGTTCGGTGAGTTGCTCGCTGTTCATCCCCTTGTCAAACGAAATTGAACCTCCAGAGTCCGACATCGTCACAACCTGTGCACCCTTCTCCATCGCCAGCTCCGCCGCATACAACGCCACATTGCCCGATCCAGAAATCATTACACGCTTGCCATCCATCGAATCATCTGAATGCTTCAGAATTTCATCCACATAGGTCACCACCCCATACCCCGTCGCTTCGTTGCGTAAAAGCAAACCACCCAACCCCAAAGGCTTGCCCGTCAACACACCATCGCGCTGCTTGGTGATCTTCATGTACTGCCCGTAGAGATACCCGATCTCACGACCGCCCACACCAATATCACCCGCTGGCACATCCACACTCGGACCGATATGCCGATGCAGCTCACGCATAAACGCTTGGCAGAATCGCATCACTTCATTGTCTGATTTGCCCTTGGGATTAAAGTTCGATCCACCCTTTCCTCCGCCAATGGGCTGCCCAGTAAGCGCATTCTTAAAACATTGCTCATACGCCAAGAAGTGGAGGGTGTCCTCTGTCACACTCGGATGGAACCGCAATCCACCCTTGTAAGGCCCAAGCACATTGGTGTGCTCGATCCGCCAACCGAAGTTGATCTCGACCCCGCCCTTGTCATTCACCCATTCAACCCGAAACCGAATCACCCGATCGGGAATCAACAACCGTTCAAACACCCGTGCCTGCTGATACGCCTTGTTCCCCGCGATCACCTCGCCGACCGATTCCGCGACCTCCTCGATCGCCGACCGATACAAATCTCCAGGGTTGACCGCATCAATCAATCCGCTCAGTTCACACGTATTCTCAGCCGTCGTAGTCATTCGTGTCTCCAGTATTGTTGAGAGTGAAACACACCAAAGCATGTCCAAGCATGTACAAGTTCGCACAAGTATTTTAAGGCATTCGCCGCCCCCTCGCTTTCACAAGCATCGAACCGGTACGGATTATTTACGAATTACCCCAAAAAAATCACGCGAATCCAAATTCTCTCAGATCTGAAACATGATTTACCTGATCTCTTCTCAACTTCTGAACGGATCCAAATCAAAAAATCAGCAATTCAGGATCTGATCATCAGCAAAGTTATATCGACGCTTTCAGAATAATTTGCATCTACCAAGCAACAAACACGAATCTTCAACACCCGATACCATCACTCCGTCTCCCAATCTGCCAAAAACACTCCCCATGACACCACAAAGCATCAACATCTCCCCCGACATCCACCCAACTCATGGACGAATCTGGAAACTCACCGCCGTCCAGCAACTATCGCAACCAATTGACACAGTTTTTCCGTTCTTTGCAGACGCTTACAACCTCGAAAAACTCACCCCAAGCTTCCTCAAGTTCAAAGTCATCACCCCCAAACCAATCGACATGCGATCGGGATGCGAAATCAAATACCAACTCAAAATCCACGGCATACCCATCAAGTGGAAAACAACAATCCTCGACTTCGATCCCCCGCACAAGTTCATCGACAATCAAGACACCGGCCCATACACCCTCTGGCACCACACCCACACTTTCGCCCCAACCGCCGACGGCTCAGCCACAATCTGCACCGACACAGTCCTCTACCGCCCCAAAGGCTGGATCTTCGCACCAATCATCAACAAGTACTTCGTGCAAAAAGATGTCACCAACATCTTCCACTACCGCTTCAAAAAACTCGATGAGATTTTTTACCCATCGCTGAACTCTGATTATTCAGCTTTATCAAAATAAAAAAATACCATAATTCCCTATAGGGCGAAACTCTTCGCCGCACCCTTTGCAGTTGTGTCCTACTGCGATGAATCTTCAAGAATGCTTGTTCAAAGGATCAAAGTAATTTTCATCAAAATACTCAGGGATACCAATACTTGCAATTATTGCGATTGCAGAATCAGGGAGTGTGCCATCATCTAACATTTGAAAGGTCACTACGAGTGACATTGAAGGAATATAGACCATGTCGCACTCTAATCGAAAAGTGTGCTCCGTGGCCCATTCCATAAAGGTTCTATACACAAGTGGAATTGTAGTGCCAGTTTTATCAACTAAACAAGTTGGTTCTGCAACATCAAAAAAATCTACTCGATCTTGCGGGTCGTAATACACACATAAATGATCATCTATGATGCCCGCTAGATTTGTTGGACATTGATTTTTATCAAATTCACGATAGCGTTTGCCGTATTTCTTTGCAATCGATATCCGCCGGTCACCAAAGCAGACACCGCCAACACCCTTAAGCACCTGGATCTTCATTACTTGCCCTGTCTCCGCACCAAGGCGAGATTTTAGTCTCTTCAACGTTCCTCTTGTTTTTCTTCTCATTCACCATCTTCATTCCCCGCCAACATCCGCAACTCCCCCTCAACCCGCTTGGGCTCAACAAGCCCCTTCCCACTCTTCGCACCCGCAGCCTCAAACTTCTTCAATGTCGGCATCATCCGCGAATCAATCGACCCCACCAACCGGTTGTACCGCTCGACACTCTGCCGGATCGAATCACCAAGCTTGCCCGCATGTTCGAACGCCGTCGCTGCCCGATCGTGCAGCTGTTTCCCAAGCTCAAACAACTCCGCAGCCTGTTCCGTCAATGAATGCTCACGCCATCCGACATGCACCGCACGCAACAACCCAATCAATGTACTCGGTGATGCCATAATCACACCCTGCTGCGCCGCGAGATCAAGCAAGTCGGGATTCCGCGCCAGCGCCGCATCAATAAAATGATCCCCCGGCACAAACATCACCACAAACTCCGCACTGTTCCCATCAAACAACGACCAATATTTCTTATCCGCAAGCTTCTTCACCTGATCAGTCATGTGCCGACCAAACCGATTCATCTGCCGCTCGCGTTCTTCATCACTCGTCGCGTTCACCGCTTCGATATATGCATTGATATTCGCCTTCGCGTCCACCACAATAATCCGCTCGTTGGGCAAGGTCACAATCATGTCCGGGCGCTGCAACTGCCCGTCCTCATCCCGCACCGAAACCTGCTCGGTAAAATCACAATACCCCGTCATCCCCGCAAGCTCCGCAACCCGGCGCAACTGGATCTCCCCATACTGCCCGCGAATCTCAGGACGCGACAACGCCTTGGTCAACCGCTGGGTTTCTTCCTTGAGCGAATCATTCGACACACTCGACGCCTTCACCCGCTCATCAAGCTGGACCAACTGTTCCCGTGTTTTATGTAAGGTCTCGCTGATCGGTTTAACGAGTTGCTCAATCGCCACCCGCCGCTCATCGAGCTGCGCCTGCGACAACTTATCCGCATCTTGCAATCGATCCGTCAAGAACTTCGACAGCGCCTCTTGATTCGATCGCAACGATTTCCCGCCGATCGCTTCAAACTGTTCCGTCAACCGTTTTTCGTCATTCACCAAATCCTGGTACCGTTTCTCCGCACTACTCAGGCGCTCTTTGATCTCTGCGTGTTCAACCGAAAGTGCGACGAACCGTGTTGCAGATTCATCCGCCTTCGCCTTCGCTTGGTCAAGCTCACCACCAACCCGACTGATTTCTCCTGCGATTCGCTCCGTCTCCCCAACGAGCCGAGCACTCTCCGCTCGTGCCAAATCCCGCTCACCAAGCGCAGACCCCGCCTCCTGACGCAACTTCCCCTGTGCCTTAATCAGCACAAAGACCCAAGCCCCAAACCCCAGTGCCAACGCACCCAATACAACAATTGCAATTTCCATGTCAGGAGTATATCAGGTATCCTGATCCTGCATCAACCTCTGTAGAATTGTGTTCAAACACTACGGTATAGAGCCTGAATCCCAATCTTGCTCAAAATTCGAAACAGATGCAGAAAGGACTCGGATGACACAGATGCAGCTGGTAGGGCAACATATGAATTTGTTATCAAGATAATTTAGCATAAGTTGCATGGCGCTTGATAAAATCTATAGAATTTGATAAAATAGTTAAAATCGAAATATTCACAAGGAGATTGTAAATGAAAAAACAAAAAACAGCATACCTTTTCTTTGTTTTCACACTCTATTCAATAACAGGATGCGCTGCTCATCAATTACCACGAGCTCAATCACAAGCAGAGTTTGAAGCTGGATACACATACATCCCACTTGATGCATTCCCGGTCAAATACAGCGATTGCGATAAAAAAGAAACAATTGATAAAAAAGAATTCTTTGAATACCTTCCTGATAATTCGATAAGAACTTCTATCCGGCAGTTTGACTTAACTAATGGAAAACTCACAATCCTGCCCGTCGCCTTGAGTGGTTCAGGATACTCGTATGAAGTCACTTCAGATTATATAAACTCAGATACGATAGGGATGGATATTGTAATTTTACGCACGGCTATTTATGGCGACACACGTCGTTTTGTGGTTCCGTTCGAGCAACTTCAGAGTTCGTATGAATGCAGCAGCCTAGTCGAGGGATCTTCAGTGTACTATGCCTATACGAGTGAGGAATATGAAACCTTCGAAACCAAAAGCGATTCATCTGCTTCAGGTGTTGTGGATCAGGCAATAAATCATGATGAGTACTATAGTCAAAAAATTGTTTACAAAGAAAATTTGAACGCAAATGCACCAGAAAATATTAACCCCAAACTAATACAAGCAAAGGGTAGTCTAGTTCCTTACAAAGTGAGTATTCCAGTTTATATTGGTATCGGACTGCGAGTGAAAGCAAATGTTGCAAGCGTATCTTCAGGAATTAATGTCTCGGGTGTATCGGCACTCACCATGAATGCTGAAACCAGTTCATTGCAGGGTACATTAACAGTTCAGACGCTCGGAGTTAATGGGTCAGAAATATCCGGATCTTTACCGCAGGATGATGAACTGAATAGAACAACTGTTCGTGCAGCGCTCACCTCAGTTGCAACCATCCGAGCAAAATTGTATCAAGAAAACACGATTGTTCAGCCCAGAGTCCTTGGAATTTATCTCCCGATTGCAGCTGACAGACAGCTGGTCAACGCCATTGTTTCATTAATTTCCAAGTCTCCGCCAGAGTGGAAGCCTACACGCATTGTCATTTCATCTCCAAAGATCGAGCCCCAGCCCGGTATATGAACTGGGATAATCCTGAGTGGTGTAGATTTATCCTCGAATGCGGGGATCTAATACATTGATTTAGAGTTTGGGATAAATGATTTATTGTTAGCCGTCTCCTGCCAATTCGGCACCCCTCCCCCTCAATCCACCCTTCCTGACACCGCCCCAGCCCCCCAACTCCCCAAATTCTCCAAAATTCGCCCCCTCTCCCGTCCAAACAATGGCACGCCCTTTGCCATACATATTGGCACATGATGGTCCAACAGACCCAACCCGATGATCTGGCACCCCGCGGCCGACTCAACCTCCTGCTCTCATACGCAGGTTGGCAAGACACCCCATGGGTCGACCGCCTCCCAATGATCCTCTACCCAATGGGCATCAAATCCCACATCGCCTCCTCCGCCGACAGCGCCCAGCGCGTCATCGAAGCAAACCCGATCCACATCGCCGTGGTCGACCTTGCCCTCCCATTGGATTGCTCAGGCACCCAATCCGAAGAAGCCGGCACCCGCATCCTCAACCTCCTCTCCCGACTCGCTTCGCCCCCGCCGACCATCGTCATCAAACGCAAAAAAACCGTCCGCGACGACACCCGCGAGATGTCCGCCGCTCTTCGCAGCGGCGCCTTCGCCGTCGTCGATCGCCCCCATGCCCAAAGAGAGATCGAGTCCCTGCTCGAAGTCCTCCGCAGATGCATGAATCGGCATTACCAAAACCGTTGGCCCGAAGCCAACCCATAATCGTTTCCCATGAACCACACACCATCGTTCAACGCTGGTGATCAACACAAATCAGATAACCTTTGGAGTATTTAGAAATGGCAACCAAAACAAAATCACGCGTCGCAATCCGTCCCCTCCACGACAAGATCCTCGTCGAACGCGACGAAGTCGAATCAGTCACCAGCGCAGGCATCTTCATCCCTGAATCATCAAACAACGAGAAGCCACAGTTCGCAACCGTCATCGCAGTCGGCGACGGCACCCTCAACGACGCCGGCGACCGCATCCCCCTCGATGTCGCCGCCGGAGATCGCATCATCCTCAGCAAGTGGGGCGGCACCGACATCAAACTCGACGGCCAAGACTACCTCATCATTAACGCATCAGATGTCCTCGCAATCATCGACTAATGCACAAAGGGGATTGTGATGAATCATGACCAGTTGCGTCAAGCCCTCACCGAACTCAACGGCGAACGAAACGCGCACTTCGCAATCAGCGGCGTGCACGAATCAGCAACCATCCTCACCATCACCTCAGCCATGCTCATACCCGAAGAAACTGACAAACTTGTCAAAGTAACCGACGGCCAAAGCGTGTACATCATCGAAGCAGACCGAATCGCATACATTCGCATCGGACTGTAAATAGACCAGTTTTAGAACTGATAAAACAATATTAGGTGGCACAGGCGTCTCGCCTGTGTCTTAAAAAAGAAACCAAAGGAGCCAACAAAATGGCAGCTAAACAAATCGCATTCAACACCGACGCACGCGAACGAATCCTCAAAGGCGTTCAAAAACTCGCACAAGCAGTCAAAGTAACCCTCGGCCCATCAGGTCGCGTCGTCATCCTCGAAAAAGCATACGGCGCACCAACCGTCACCAAAGACGGCGTCTCCGTTGCCAAAGAAATCACCCTCGATGACCCGTTCGAAAACATGGGCGCGCAAATGGTCAAAGAAGTCGCAAGCAAAGCATCACGCGAAGCAGGCGACGGCACAACCACCGCAACCATCTACGCTGAAGCAATCTTCACCGAAGGTCTCAAGAACATCACCTCGGGCGCAAACCCAAACCAAATCAAACGAGGAATCGATAAAGCAATCGCTGCTCTGATCGAAGAACTCCACAACATGTCCAAGCCAATCGTCAACTCCAAAGAGATCGCACAGGTCGGCACATGCTCCGCAAACCAAGACGCGGAAATCGGTAAGATCATCGCCACCGCGATGGACAAGGTCGGCAAAGACGGCGTAATCACCGTCGAAGAAGGTCAATCACTCGAAACACATGTCGAGCTCGTCGAAGGCATGCAGTTCGATAAGGGATACCTCTCCCCACACTTCGTCACCGACCCCGCAACAATGGAAGCGGTCCTCGAAAAACCATATGTCCTCATCCACGAGAAAAAAATCTCCAACGCCAAGGACATCCTTCCAATCCTGGGCAAGGTCGCAGAATCAGGATCACAGCTCCTGATCATCGCTGAAGACATCGACAGTGAAGCACTCGCAACACTCGTCATCAACAAACTCCGAGGCACACTCAAAATCGTCGCCGTCAAAGCCCCAGGCTTCGGCGATCGTCGATCAGAAATGCTCGAAGACATCGCCATCCTCACCGGTGGCACCGCGATCATGGAACAACTCGGAATCGACATCGAGAAACTCGAACTCAAAGACCTCGGCCGCGCCAAAAAGATCACCATCTCCAAGGACGCAACCATCATCGTTGAAGGCGCAGGCTCAAACGCTGACATCGCAGGTCGCATCGACATGATCCGTCACCAAATCGACGCATCATCATCCGATTACGACAAAGAGAAACTCGAAGAACGCCTCGCCAAACTCGCCGGTGGTGTTGCACAGGTCAATGTCGGCGCTGCAACCGAAGTCGAAATGACCGAGAAGAAAGCACGCGTAGAAGACGCACTCCACGCCTGCCGCGCTGCTGTAGAAGAAGGCATCCTCCCAGGTGGAGGCACCGCCGTCCTCCGCGCCCGTCGCGCACTCGTTGCCCTCCGTAAGAAGGCATCCGGAGACGAACGAATCGGTATCGACATCGTGTCCCGTGCAGTGTCCGCACCCGTCAAACAAATCGCAACAAACTGTGGTTTGGACGGCTCGGTCATCGCATCAAAGGTCGAAGAATCAGACGACAACTCCTTCGGCTACAACGCCCTGACTCATGAGTACGGCGACCTCGTCAAAATGGGCGTCATCGTCCCAACCAAGGTCGAACGCGTCGCCCTCCAAAACGCCGCAAGTGTTGCAGGACTCCTCCTCACCACCGAAGCCGCAATCGTAGAACTCAAAGACAAACCCGTAGGCGCAGGCCACTCGGGCGAAGACTTTGATTACTAAATATTTTATAGAATCTCATGGGCGAAACCCTGTGGGATTTATTGGAGAAAAAATGACAGATACCAACTTGGTTTCCACTTCATCTGCTAATCGACTTCATTCGCTTGTTCAGAGAGTCGCCCTGTCTAAAACGCCAAATGAGGCTGCATGGAAGTCGTGGTCTTCGGTTGTCGGTGAAGACAACTTGGATGTGCAAGGGATTAGGCGATTAGGGAAAATTTGGAATCTTCTTGCTCAAGTGCGGTCAGATATAACAGAGATATACGGCCCAGCTTCAATTCCGCATTTGGACCCTGTGCAAACAGTAGAGAGTTTGTTGGCACCTGAGCGATTAGTGCAACCTTGGAAAGCTTCTAAGGTCATCATTGATCAGCGTCGTGTATTGTGGGGATTGCAATTTTTATATCATGAGTTTGAAATAAAAATAATTGAGAATCGATTGCCGATGGAAGCGATTAATTCCGTATTGGAAAACATCAATGATTCCCTTGAATGTATTTCTCAGGCCAAAGATTTGGATCCTGATCTGGCAATATTTTTGATTGATCAGCTGAATGCCGTTCGTGTGGCGATTTATGATTATCGTGTGTTAGGCATCGAAGCAATACTGCTTCGTATACATCAATCTGTAGGGGCTATCGTGACATCAGGTGTCGTTGCGGATGCTGGAGGCAGTAAAAATGATACTGTCGCAAATACTGTAAAAACAATTAGTGATGCTGCAAACCTTGTCGAGCAGTCAAAGCGATTTGTTAGCGGAGCTTTCCGAGTTGGGTCAAGTGTCGGTGTATTGCTTTCAGAAACCATTTTCTAGTGGCCGGATGCGGGTGCCCCGACGGAGCCTGCTTAGGCTCCTTCGGGATCTAAACTCATCCACCTAGAATCACCCTTGTGCGCAAATCTCCCACCAACCACCACCCCTGTGGGCAATTATCCTCCAGTCACCACCACGCGATTGGGTTGAGGCAACGTCTTGCTCGTAAAGGTAATCAATGCGTTATAGATCGTTTATGCTGCTCATCCAATTTGTATCGACTGATGCATATTGAGTATTGCTGACGTCCTGCATTCGGCGTACTGGGATTCGTGTTCGGCGATATCCAAGGAATGCTTCGTTTAGCTCTTTATGCTCTGAGTCGGTTAAATATACAACCAGCGAGGAAGCTCCGTTTGCGTAATCTATTCGGTAAGGTTTGGTATTGTTGCTCATATGTCGATCCTTTCAATATAATGATCAAGTTGCATTCGTCCATCTCGACGCAATCGCCGAGATCATGGCATGATTTTGTAACCCCATACTTGTCTTTCGACATCGCGAGGTAGAAAATCCACCGCTTCACGGAGGAATGGCGGGTGCTCTGTTTAGCCGGGTGCCATGTAGATGACGAAGTCTCATACATCTCTTCTTCCCCAAAACACCCAACCCTCCCCAACCAAAACAACCCCAAACCCGCCGGGTGCCCTGCTGGTGGCGTCTTCGTCACCTGCATGTCTTCAACGATACCAACCTGCACATGCTTCGCATGAGCAGGGCACCCTAATCCTTTTCATTTCGTCTTGTGCTGTGTCTTTGAACTGTCTGATATCACTAAAGTCACGGCTTGTTGAAGAGGATCAACCCGTGGCACCAAGCCGAAACTTTCGCCTCCCCCGGGCCTCCGGGGGAGGTGTCCGCGCAGCGGACGGAGGGGGTCTTCCTCTCCCCCAACCAAGCCAAGACCCCCTCCGCCCTTCGGGCGCCTCCCCCACAAGCGTGGGGGAGGCGTAAGATGGAGGATGCCCGATCCGAGAGAACTTCGCCAACGCGTCGAGTCAACAACGCAATCACGCAAGCGTGCCAAGGAACTCCGCCGAGAACTCACCCCACCAGAAAAAATCCTGTGGGCTGCAATCAAATCCAAAAAACTCAACAACCTGCATTTCAGAACCCAACATCCCCTCGGCCCATACATCGCTGATTTCTACTGCCACGCACCCAGACTCGTCATCGAAATCGACGGCAACCAACGCCAAGGCGATCAACTCAATCACGACAAACACCGCGACCAATGGATGAAAACCCAAGGCCTCACAGTCCTGCGTTTTCATGCACGCGATGTCTTCAACAACCTCGAAGGCGTAAGACAATCAATCTCAATGTCCGCCGACGCGTGTTTGAAGCGCCGGGATCAAGAACGAGAAGACCAGAGATAAGACTAGAGATAAGACCCCCTCCGTCACGCTTCGCGTGCCACCTCCCCCGCAAGCGTGGGGGAGGCAAAGTTGACCATTGACATCCCCGTCTTAATTCGCCTCCCCCGGGCCTCCGGGGGAGGTGTCCGCGCAGCGTGACGGAGGGGGTTTTCCCCTCCCCAACCGGGTACCCTGCTTACGCGCAGCTTAAGCAGGTTCTCCCAAAACTCCTTCACCACTCCCTTAAAATCTTCCTCATTTTCTTCCCATTCGCCAACTCACAAAGAGCGTAACGATCAGAGAAAACCCGACATGCGCAACGAATGAAGATTGGGTGTATGGACCAAACCCCATCATGAACGGCCGCCCCATCGCTGGCGCAAGAATGCCCTGCGCAACAAACCAAAGCAGAACTCCACCCGCCACGCCTGAGAGGATCGCGCGAGATTTCAAGAGTTGATACACCAACAGGGTTACGGCAGAAATCGCGAACACGCCCGTCGCGATATGCATCACAAACGCAACGGCGTAAGGCAAATCTATCCCAAGATACTTTGCGTTCAATCCCATGATCAGCTTTGCAGGTTGAAGCGTCGGACCAAAAAGAACCGGAGAAATAAACCATGCATAGATCTCAAACGCAGCTTGCGCAATCAATCCACTCACGATAAGCAGTTTGAAATGTTCTGTGATACGAAAACTCGGTGTGTTCTTCTGCATGCCGCGAAACCTTTGCATTCATTCCGCGCATCAAATCAAAACTGATCCATGATCAAATGCGTTGAAGTGTGATCTAGAGTACGATCAACCGCTCATCCGAGCCCGCTATTCCACATAAACCTAAACATGTTCCAAGTTCCCTGCTCACATGCCGGGTGCCATAGAGGTGACCAAGTCACCCGCATGCTTTCACACCGCCACCTTTTACAAGACTCCCCGCAATCTCCAAAATCAGCCCTGAGGCTGCATCAATTCACCGACATACCAAGTTTCTTGCAATTCATTAGATTTTCGTATAGAGTCATATGAAATAAAACATACTTAAATGGAGATATGATATGGAAGGTAAAATCGGAGGCATCGTTGTTGCCCTACTCATCGCTGGTGGCCTAGTCTGGATGCAATACTCCAATAAAGGTAATGACGAACAAGACTTGAAAGATGTTGCGCACGAAGTGCTCATGACGATCAATGATTACGATCAGTATGAATCAGATTATGTGTTCTATTTCGATATGCACCATGATGAGGCATTCGAGGACAACTACCGAATGGGCGGCAAACGAAGAAGTGCCACCTTCGATGAAGATAGTTACTGGAACCAAATCCTCGACGCCATGATCGCGACAGCCCAAGCCGATAAAGAAACCCAAGTCGTCGCCGGGCTCCAAGACCTCAAGCTCAGACTCCTCGAATAGGTCAAACCACCAAACCTATAAACAACATTTAAAACATCAGTCCGACGCCCTGCTTATACGCGATATAAGCAGGGCGTTTCTACCGGGTGCCATGTAGGTGACAAAGTCTCCTGCATGATCTTCACCCCCAAACACCCAACCCTCCCCAACCAAAATCAACCCCAAACCCGCCTCCCCCGGGCCTCCGGGGGAGGTGTCCGCGCAGCGGACAGAGGGGGTCTTCTCTTCACATTCTTCCCCCTCTCATCCCCTCCCCCGAGCACCAAAACCCAATCCGCCCGATAACTCATCAAATTCCACCCTCAATCCCAAATAGACCCCCCAAATCCCTCGGTTTAGGGTTGGCAAACACCCACTTTCAGTGGATAATGCCTGAAACCGCTTTGTATGCTCTGCGTATAACTAAGCGACGCCGATTCCGGCGAGAGAGACCAAGACATGAACAACAAAACACTCCGCAGCGCCGCCCTCATCGCGGCCGCCGTCGCCCCCCTCGCTCACGCCCAGCTCATCGAGTACCCCGAAGGCACAGAGATCCCCCGTTCGATGACCCCCGCCGAGCAAGCATTCACCAAGCTCAATCCAATCCAAGCGACTCAATCCCGCGGCGCCGCCCCATCCGCGCTTGTCCGCACTCCAGGCGAATACGAACCCGCCGAAGGCATCATCATGGCCTGGGAAGGTTCCAGCGCCTGGAAGTCGATCCTCGCCCAAATGACCGTCGCGATCACCACCACCGGTGAAGCCAAAGCTTTCATCTTCGTCGACACCGCATCAGAACGAACGAGCGCATCAAACCAAGTCGCAGGACTCGGCGCCGACATGTCCCGCGTCCAGTTCGAGATCACCTCAACCGACACCATCTGGGCCCGCGACTACGGCCCACGCTACATCTTCCTCGGTTCCCAACCCGACGGCACCGGAGGCGTCCGCGCCATGGTCGACCACACCTACAACCGCCCGCGTCCCAACGACAACGGCCTCCCTTCATACTGGGCAAACGAACGCAACGAACCATACTTCCTCATCCCACTCGTCCACGGCGGAGGAAACTACCACCTCGAAACCGGCAACCCCGCCGGCGTCGGACACGCAACCGAGTTGATCAACAACGAAAACCCCGGACTCTCAGAATCACAAATCATCCAGTTCTGGAAGGACTACCAGAATCTTGATACGACGCTCTACGATCCCTACCCCACATTCGTCGACAGCACCCAACACATCGACATGTGGATGATCCTGCTCGACGACGACAAGGTGTTGATCTCTCAGTGGGTCAACGAACCAACCGCATCGTGGGCGATCACCTCCGACAACGCCGCGGCCGATTTCGCCGCCCGCGGTTTCCAAGTCTTCCGCGTCCCCGCAGTCCGATCCGGTGGCACACACTATACCTATACCAACGCCGTCATCTGCAATGATCTCGTACTCGTGCCCTTATACACCAACGGCACCGCGTCCCAGTTCAACGACGACGCGCTCGCAGTCTGGCAGGCTGCGTATCCAGGCAAGACCATCACACAGATCAACTGCCAAGCTTTGGTGACCGCTGCCGGCGTAATGCACTGCATCGTCAAACATGTCCCCGCGCCCGCCAACGGCGACGCCCCTGGTGTCTACATGACCAGCCAGAACGATGCGCCCGTGATTGATCCGGATGATCTCATCGAGACCACTTGGCTCTACGACTCCCCCGACGGCGTCACAACCGCGGACCTCTTGCTTTCCACCGATGGCGGAGCGACCTTCCCGACAATCATCGGCGCAGATTTCGATGCGTCCACCGGTTCATTCCAATGGAACGCGCCCAATGTCGGGTCCACCGACGCACGCTTGCGTCTGGTCATCCGGGATTCTGACGGCAACGAATCCTTCGATGAATCCGATCTGTCATTCACCATCACCGGAACCGCCTGCATCGCAGACTTCACCGGCGACGGATTACTCAACTTCTTTGATGTCAGCGCATTCCTCAACGCCTTCGGCTCGATGGATCCAATCGCAGACCTGACAGACGATGGGTCATTTGATTTCTTCGATATAAGCGTGTTCCTCAACGCGTTCAGCGCCGGGTGTCCCTAACTGAGTCTTCACAGGTTCCATCGGCACACACCACGCGAAACAAATCCCCGATCCTATCCCATCGCCCGGCTCCGGGAAGGTGTGATCTTCTTCAATCGCCTCCCACGGGCCTCCGGGGGAGGTGTCCGCGCAGCGGACGGAGGGGG
>TARA_R110002073_G_scaffold104780_2_pt1 | contig 51299 bp, 50 predicted proteins | sample TARA_R110002073 | Tara Oceans TARA_R110002073 (sample SAMEA4397174) | marine metagenome | biome: Polar Biome; feature: [DCM] deep chlorophyll maximum layer (ENVO:01000326); material: water (ENVO:00002006), including particulate matter (ENVO:01000060) such as... | depth 40 m
GGGCGATTTCATTTACGAGCGCTCCTGGCATACCCGGCGGGATGGCAGTCCACAGGCAAGGCGCGTTCCCGACTTCCCAGATGGCGTCGAGACCGACAGGAACCGCTACGCAGTCTCGCTGCGCGACTACCGACATCTGTACAAGGTATATCTGAGCGATCCGCACCTGCAGGCCGCCCGCGCCCGATGGCCCTTCGTGTGCACCTGGGACGATCATGAATTCAGCAACGACTGTTTTCAGGCTTACAGCACCTACGCCGGCGACATCCGGCTCGAGGCCCAGCGCAAACTGTGGGCAAATCAGGCCTGGTTCGAATTTATCCCGGCAGTGCTGGATGAGTTGCACGAGCAGCCGGCTCACGGCTTCAGGCCCCGATCACTCAATGGCGACGTCGAGAGCGACAATGCAGCCGCCGTGAGCAGTTTGCGTATCTACCGCAAATGTAGCTGGGGCAAATACCTGGAAGTATTTTTGACCGATACGCGCAGCTATCGCAGCCCCCCATCATTGCCGGACGGCTTTGCTGCATCGCTGGGGTTGCCGCTGAACACGGTTGGCCTGGTCGCTATCGCCGACGGCGGCAGGGACTACAACGCGGGCCAACCGCCAGACACCCTGCCCTACGGCGATGGCAAGCAAGCCAATCCCGCGCGCGACCGGGCGCCGGGCACCTTGTTGGGGGACGCGCAACGCGAATGGTTTCTCGATGCGCTGGCAAGCTCCCGGGCGAACTGGAAGCTGTGGGGCAATTCTTTGCCATTGTTGCCCATGCGCCTGGACCTCTCCACGCTGCCCTTCACCAACTACGAAGACAGCATTTTCAACATCGATACCTGGAGCGGCTTTCCCGGCGAGGTGGAACGCCTGATGCGGGGTCTCGAGACTCGCGGCATCGCCGGCCTGGTATCGCTCTCCGGCGATCATCACATGCACGCCGCCGGTACCGTGAAGCGCAATCCAGCGGATACCGCTGCACAGGCTGTGGCAGCGGATTTTTCAGTGGCCGGCATCAGTTCCTCACCGATTTTTGAGGATCTGCTGGCGATTACCCGGGAGAGCTACAGCGCGTTTCAGACGCTGGTATACCGCGATGCGGGCCAGGCGCTGGAGCCGGTATGGAACATGACCATGCTCGACGGAACGCTACCTGCCTATCTCTACACGAAGACCGGCCTGCGCAGTGCCGCGCGCTGGCTTGGCCCGAATCGTGCCAATCCGGGCCTGCAGTACGTAGACACCACGGTCAACGGCTATGGTCTGGCGAGCTTCGACGAACACGAGTTGAGCGTGCGCCTGATAACAGTTGAAGACCCCCGCGCGGATTTCACCCACGCGCCGGCCATTCACCACGCAGCGGTATTTCGCCTGCCCCTGTGGCGAGCGGGCGAACCACCACAGATCGATGGGCCCAATTTTGATGGGCCAGCGCCGTTTCCCTTTGGGGCCGACAGCACCTAAACTACAAAAATTCCTCTTGACCCCAAACTTCAGGGTCATGTTGCTGTCATACCAGGACGCTAATCTGCATGCTATCAGAGGGACTACTGGAGTGGTGGGGTGCACCACTCAGAGAGATCAGGAGGAAGTCAAAAACCATGGAAACAACAAAAATCGAGGCCTCCCAGCTGTGCAGCCGCAAACTCTGGGAACTGGTGGAGGCGCCCAGCGAGGCAAACATCACGGAACGCGAACTCTCGGAAGTCATTGCCGAACTGTCGCGTCGCCGTCACTATCTGGAGGATTTGCAGGAATTGGGTAAACTGGGGGACCTGCCCAACCATTGAGGGAGTGCCCTTCAACCCATGGCGAATCCTCCAGCACGCCGTTCATCCTCGAAAGACATTGCGCAATTCCTCAACAAGAGCCGCAGCATCGCGGAATTCGTGGAGCGACAGCCTCGCCTGCTGTTCGCCGTAGACGCCACAGCCAGCCGACAGCCGGCCTGGGACACAGCGCGCCAGCTACAACAGGAAATGTTTCTCGCGACAGCGAAGTTGGCCACGCTGTCGGTCCAGCTCTGCTATTACCGCGGCTTTCAGGAATTCCAGGCGAGTCCGTGGCTGACTGACAGTGAGGAACTGGCCCGGCGCATGAACACGGTGCGCTGCGAAGGTGGCCACACACAGATAGAACGCCTGTTGCAGCACGCCCTCAGTGAACACCGCAAGAGCGCTGTGCGCGCAGTGGTGTTTATCGGCGATGCACTGGAAGAAAATCCCGATAAGCTGTGCAATCTCGCAGGACAGTGCGGAATCCTGGGCCTGCCGCTGTTTCTGTTTCAGGAGGGCCACGATCCGCTGGTGCGCAAGACGTTTCAGGACATGGCGAAACTGAGCAAGGGTGCCTGGGCCCGCTTCGACGCGAGTAGCGCAACCACCCTCGCAGAACTGCTTGGCGCGGTTGCCCAGTACGCGGCAGGCGGGGTGAGGGCGTTGGAGAAGAGCGGGTCCAGCAATGCTAGACTGTTGCTCGAACAATTGCGCAACTGACACAGGATACTCACACCGGGTGCCAAGACTTATTCTCCTGCTGGCGGTTATTGCCGTCGTCTATCTGTTATTTCGCCGTGTGCAGTCCGTGCCGCCGCATCGGCGCCGGGCCGAATACATCAAGCTCGCACTGGGCGTGACTCTGGTGGTGGCTGTGGGTCTGGCGCTGACGGGCCGCATGCACTGGCTGGGCGCCGCGCTCACCGGCCTGCTGGTAATTGCCCGCCAGGCACTGCCGCTGCTGTTTCGCTATTTTCCGATGCTGACGGGGCTGCTGGGCCAGAAAACCGGCGCGGGAACGCAACGTTCCACCGTGAATAGCGCGATCCTGCGTATGCACCTCGATCACGAAAGTGGTCAGCTCGATGGCGAAGTATTGCAGGGCGCTTTCAAGGGCTGGCGCCTCGCCGACATGGATCGATCCCAACTCGAAGCGTTGCTGGCCTACTGCCGTGAGCAGGATCGCGATTCGGCACAACTCCTGGACAGCTACCTGCAGCAGCGTTTTCCCGGCGAAGGCCCTTTCAGCGAGCAATCTGACCCGCAGGCCGATACTGGCGCCAACATGCACCGCAAGGAGGCCCTTGCAATACTCGGTCTGGAGGAAGGCGCGAGCAATGCGGAGGTTGTGGCCGCACACCGCAAGCTGATGCAGAAGCTTCATCCCGATCGCGGCGGCTCCGACTATCTCGCGGCGAAAGTGAACCGCGCCAAGGACATTCTGCTCGGTTCAGTCTAGGGCTGATACGCAGGCCGTTGTAAACTGGGCGGGTAAATTTTCCAGCGTGAGGATCGCCAATGACAGATGTATTTGTAATCTGCAATCAACACGGACACTACTGGGGCAAAACGAAAGCCTGGGTCGACGGCAGCGACCCGCGGACAGTGGTGCGTTGCAAGCATTCCGATGAGGCGCTGAACGCGCTGTTTGAACTCAGCTCAAAGGACGTTGAGCTTCGCGGCACTGTGCAATGCGTGCCACTTTCACAGCGCGGCGAGCCAGAACTTGAGGTCAGCACAGTGCCCCTGCCCGAGACCGATACACAAGCAGGCGATGCCACTACCGACAAGCCGGCGCTGCTCGGGGAAAGCACTTGAACAACCCGCACGCCGGCCCCATTATCAGGCTGGCGGGGTGACAGCGAGTTTGCAGAAATGCCGGTTACCGCTGGCGCCCGTTGTTCCGTACCCGGAGAAATGCACCGATGAGAATAGCTCTGTTTCTTGCCACCAACCTGGCTGTCCTGGTTCTGGTCAGTATTATCTTCAACCTTCTCGGGCTGCAGGGCGTGCTCGCAGAGAACGGCGTCGATCTCAACCTCGGGCCGCTACTTATCTTCTGCGCACTGTTCGGCTTTGGTGGTTCACTGATATCGCTGTTTTTGTCCAAATGGATGGCCAAACGCAGCACCGGCACGCAGATTATCGAACAGCCCGCAAACCGCGAGGAGCAGTGGCTGCTGGATACGGTAAAGGAACTCGCGGCGGAAGCGGGTATCGGCATGCCGGAAGTGGGTATTTTTCCCTCCGCGTCTTCCAACGCCTTTGCCACCGGCTGGAATCGCAACAAAGCCCTGGTGGCCGTGAGCGCCGGCCTGCTGCAGAGGTTTCGCCCGGAGGAGGTGCGCGCCGTTATGGCGCACGAGATTGGCCATGTCGCGAACGGTGACATGGTCACCCTCACCCTGATTCAGGGCGTGATCAATACCTTCGTCATGTTCCTGGCGCGCATTATTGGCCACACGGTCGACCGGGTGGTGTTCAAGACAGAGCGTGGTTATGGCATCGGCTACTACGTGGTCACCATCGTCAGCGAACTGGTGCTCGGCCTGCTGGCCAGCTTCATCGTGGCCTGGTTTTCACGCTGGCGCGAATACCGAGCGGATCATGCCGGGGCGACCCTTACCCGCCCGGTCCACATGATCGCCGCGCTGGAGCGGCTGCAACTGGAACAGAACCAACAGCAGGACCTGCCGGGTGAACTCACGGCTTTCGGTATCAGCGAACAGGTGAAACAGGGGCTTGGCGCCATGCTGCGCAGCCACCCTCCGCTGGCTGACCGCATCAGCGCCCTGCAGCAATACCGCTAGGCGTACCTGCACAAGAGCAGGCTTTCAGTCCTCGCGCAGGGGTTTGATGCGGTACTCGCTCATGGGAATGACATCAATTTTACTGAAATCGATGAAGCGCGCGCAGCTCTCCATCATTGCCGTCATGTGCTTTTTCAGCGTGGCCTCATCGCCGCCGCTGGCATAAAACGCGTGATCGTCGGCCATCGCTTCCGGGGGGAAATGCTCCTCCACGATGGCATGGCAGTCCAGGCTGTGTTCACCGCGGGTTTGCACCACCAGATTCTGCCGATAGCCAAAGGTAGACTGGGTATCGATGGCCACCCCGGTGTGGCTGTCTTTCCACAGGCTCAGCCAGTCCTCGCGACCGAGCCCCTCCGGGGGCGTCATGAAAACCACCTGGCACATACCGTGCACGCGCTCACCGGGCGCGCAGGGGTGCGACTGCTGAGTGCTCAGCGGCTCCGCTTCACACACCAGGTAACAGCCACGCCGTTCGGCATGCTCATCAATCAGTAATTCGAGCGGCGCAGCGGCAGCGGCGAAGTCCACCCACAGGGAGAGCAATGCATCGGGCAGCGGAGCCCGGGTCTGCATGCGCCGGCCACTGGCCGCGGCAACTGCGCTATCCGCCACGGCGAGGCGCAGACCACGCACTTCGGGCGCGTCTTGCAGGCTCACGCAGAGTGAGCCGAGGAGCGCATCACGAAAGCTGTCTGCATCCATGGCATCGGCTTTCCACAGTGGGTATAGCAGTTTTTCCATGGTCTGCTCAGAGTCCTACGGGTGGCGTGATGGTCGCGCCGTTGTCGATCAGCATCTCCGCGCCGGTTACGAAGCGCGATTCATCCGAGGCCAGGAACAATACCATATTCGCAACGTCTTCCGGGTCGCACATGTTACCGAACGCGCCGACCTTCTCGAGGTCCTCGGCAGTGGCAACATCCTTGCCCAGCGCTACCTTGACCACCATCGGCGTTTTTACACCGTCCGGATGCACCGAGTTGCAGCGCACGCCGTTTTTCTGCTCCTTGCAGTACATGGCGACGCTCTTGGTGAGGGCGCGTACCGAACCCTTGCTGGCGGAATAGGCTGCCACGAAAGACTGGCCGTGGATGGCGGCCACGGATGACATGTTCACAATGGAACCACCACCGGATTTCGCCATCGCGGGAATCGCGTGTTTGCAGCCCAGGAATACGCCTTCGCTATTCACCGCGTTTACGCGCCGGAAGTCCTCCAGCGTTGTTTCGACCACATTACCCAGACTGATCATGCCGGCGTTATTCACAAGAATATCGAGCCTGCCAAAGGTCTCAACGGTTTTTTCAATCACTGCTTTCCAGTTGTCCTCGTCTGTGACGTTCAAACGCAGGAACATCGCATTGGCGCCAATCGATGCCGCGGCTGCCTCGCCATCGGCTTCGTTCAGATCGGCCAGCACCACCTTCGCACCCTCGGCGGCCAGCAGTGCCGCATCGGCCTTGCCCATGCCGCTGGCGGCGCCGGTCACAATCGCAACTTTTCCCTCAACCCTTCCCATGATGATCCGTTCTCCGCTTGCCGGTATATGCCGCGCGGCGCGCGGCGCTTTTATGATCGCGCGCCAGTTAAGCAGAAGCCCGGCCACAGCTCAAATGCCCATCGCCTAAATTTTACGCATGGCTGCCCAGTTGAACCGCTGGGGGTCTGCCGCCACCGCACAGGGACAAAAGGCGCAGAACCCGGACACTCGCCAGCGCAAACCACCGATAGTAGACTTGCCCGTACCCGGAACTTCAAGGAGTGAGCGTCATGAACCAGCCAGCCCGGCTGCCTTCGAGTATCACCTGGTGTGGCTACCTCGCCATCACCCTGCTTCTCATTCTGCCCCTGTCGATACTGACAGTGCGCTCCGGTGCCTGGCAGCAGGGCCTGCTGCTGTATGCGCTGGCGTGCCTGGGCAGCATCACCCTGCTTATCGTATTCGTGGTGTGCCTGATGCTGCCGCGCATGGCGCCCTGGCGCGCGGCAATCCGGCGCAGGGCGCTGTTTACGCTGCCGGGCACCATCGCATTGCTTTTTCTCACGCTGGGCGGCGCCGACTATCCGCGCATTCACGACATCACGACCGACAGGCAGGATCCACCGGGCTTCGTGGTGGCGCCCGAATTGCGCGGTGATACCGCCAACCCGCTGACGCTCACCGAAGAAGAGATTCGCCTGCAGGAAGCGGCGTATCCGCAGCTGGACACGCTGCGCACGACTCTCTCGATTGACGAGGCTTACTCGCGCGCGCTGGAAGTGGCGCAAGGACTCGGCTGGGAAATCTATCACCAGGACCGCGCCGCGGGTGTGATTGAGGCCGTGGAGACCACCCCCCTGATGGGGTTCAAGGACGATATTGCGATACGCGTGCGTGGCGACGCCGCGGGTGCCTACCTGGACCTGCGCTCGGTATCGCGTGTGGGCCAGGGCGATCTCGGCGCCAATGCCAAGCGTATACAGGGCTTTATCGCGGCCTTTCAGGCGGCGGATAGTGCCTGAGCCGGATGCCTGGCATGTACACAAGGTGCCTCGTTGCCTGCCTGCTCGCGCTGGCACTGCTCTCCACTCAGGCGATGGCGCGATCGCCGGATTACCTGAGTTTTGCCACGGAAGACGAAGCCAACAGCACGGAGATCTTCCGCAAGGCAAGCCCGGCGGTGGTTTTCGTGACCAATACCGCCCTCCGACGCAGCCTGTTCAGTCTCGACATCTACGAGATACCGCGCGGTAGCGGCACAGGTTTCGTCTGGGACGAGCAGGGCCTGATCGTCACCAACTTTCATGTCATAGCCGGCGCGCACAAACTCACTGTGACACTGGCGGACCGCAGCGAGCATTCGGCGGAAGTGATCGGGGTTGCCCCGGAAAAAGACCTTGCCGTGCTGCGTCTCGACCCTCCGCCGAAGAATCTTGTCAGCCTGCCGCTGGGAGACTCCTCCGAACTCACCGTGGGCCGCAAGGTACTCGCCATAGGCAATCCCTTTGGACTCGATACCACGCTGACCACCGGCATCGTGAGTGCCCTGGGCAGAGAGATTCGCGCACCGGGCAATCGCAAGATTCACGGCGTGATACAAACCGACGCCGCTATCAATCCCGGCAATTCGGGCGGGCCGCTACTGAACTCACTGGGCCAGCTGATCGGCGTCAATACCGCCATCTACAGCCCATCGGGGGCAAGCGCCGGTATCGGTTTCGCAATCCCGGTGAATACAGTGAAGGAGGTGGTGCCGCAGCTCATCAGCTACGGGCGTGTGTTGCGCCCGGTGATCGGCGTGGAACTCGCCAGCGATCGCTGGGTACAACGAAATCGCATCAAGGGGTTGCCGCTGGTGCAGGTGTATCCGGGGCTTCCCGCCGCCGAGGCCGGCATGCGCGGTGCGTGGCGCAACGCGCGCGGAGAAGTCGTACTCGGCGACATCATCACGGCGATCGACGGCAAGCCGATTCGCAATCACGACGATTACTACAGCGCCATGGAGGCGCGCGCACCGGGCGACCTGATTCGCGTGGAAACCCTGCGCGGCAAGGACAGGCACCTGTACAAGCTGCGGCTGGTCGAGTCGCAATAAAAAACCTGCTCAGCGTGTCTGCGTGCCCGCGCCGTCGGGGCAGAACTTCAGGGCAGATTTTAAGACCCGGGCTTCAGGACAGGGTGCCGCCGTCCACGCGCACATCTTCACCGGTGATGTGAATGCCGTCCTCGCTGGCCAGCATGGCGATCAACCCTGCCACCGTTTCGGGCCCCTTGGCGCCCGACAGCGACATGATACGCGGCATCAACTTGAAATCCATATTCGGCGGAAACGCTATACCTTCCGTCATGCCCGTATTGATATCACCGGGGCAAATGCAGTTGGCCCGCACACCGCGTTTGCCGTATTCCACGGCGATGCTGCGGGTCATTGCCAGCACGCCGCCCTTACTGGCTGAATAGGCTACGCCACAGGGCAGGCCAGAGAGCGCGGCGGTGGAGGCGGCATTGACGATGCTGCCACCCGTCTTTTCCAGATGCGGCAACAACGCACGGCAGAGCAGCATGGTCCCTGTGAGATTCACATCGATGACTTTCTGCCAGTGCGCAGTTTCCAGAGTCTCGGTGTCGTCGAAGCGCAATATGCCGGCCATATTGATCAGCGCGTAGGGGCTGCCGTAGGCTGCAACACAGGCATCGACACAGGCCTGAACACTGCTTTCATCGCTGATATCGCAGGCCTGGGCGGTTGCCTGGCCACCTGCCGCGCCAATGCGTGACACGGTTTCATCGATGGCGTCGGCATTCAGATCCACGCAAAATACCAGTCCTCCCTCGGCGGCGATGCGCAGCGCGCTGGCGCGGCCAATTCCTCCACCCGCGCCTGTGACCATAACCACTTTGTCGGTAAATCGTTGCATTCGGCCCACCCTCTTGAAACGCGCAAGCATGCCTGCTTTCTGCGCACAGGGTCAAACCCTGCCGGTACGCGGCAGTAAACCGCGCGCGGTAACCGGCACCGCGCCCATGTGTCGCATTTGGCCACACCGGGCTGACATGTTGATCCATTGCGGCCATGCCATGCCGCGATATTGTATGCATCCTTCAAATGGCCGTGGCGGCCCCGTATCATACGCCCTCCGCACACAGTGAGGCTGCGCGGGCAATTGCGCAAAACGTGACGGCATCGATCAGGAGCGAAAAATTGGAAGACCTGGAGCAGTTTAGGCAAACCGTGCGCCAGTGGCTGGAGGACAACTGTCCCCCGTCCCAACGCCAGCCCATGCAGCCGGAAGACCAGTACTGGGGCGGCCGCACAGGCCGTTTCGCCAGCGACGACGCACGACTCTGGTTCGAGCGTATGCGCGACAAAGGCTGGGTGGCGCCCGAATGGCCCACCGAGTACGGCGGCGGCGGGCTCAGTGCGCAACAGGCGAAGGTGCTGACTGAAGAGATGAAACGCCTCGGCGCACGCAAGCCACTGCTTGGCCTGGGGCTGTGGATGCTTGGCCCGGCGCTGCTGGAATACGGTAACGAAGCGCAGAAGGAGCGCCACCTGCGCGCCATCGTCAATGGCGAAACGCGCTGGTGCCAGGGCTATTCCGAGCCCGGTTCGGGCTCCGACCTGGCGAGCCTGCAGTGCAAAGCCGAAGACAAGGGCGACTACTTTCTGGTCAACGGCAGCAAGATCTGGACGACCAAGGCGGATGAGTGCGACTGGATTTTCTGTCTGGTACGCACCAATACCGAGGTGAAGAAGCAGGAAGGTATCAGCTTCCTGCTGATCGATATGGACGACCCGGGCGTCAGTACAACGCCGATAGAACTGATCAGCGGTGAATCAGAGTTCTGCCAGACTTTCTTCGACAACGTGAAAGTACCGAAAGAAAACCTCGTGGGAGAGCTCAATCAGGGCTGGAGCGTGGCCAAGGCCCTGCTGGTACACGAGCGCAAGCTGATGTCGGAAATCGGCAGCGATTCACCCCGCCAGGCGCTGGTCCCGGCGGTGGCGGCAAAGGAGTACCTGGAATTTGCAGACGGGCGCATCGCCGATGGCGAGTTGCGCGCGCGCCTGGTTGAGTACGACATGCGCATGCAGGCGATCGCCCTGACGCATTTCCGCACCTTTGAAGAGAAGGTTGCGGGTCAGCGCAGCGCAGCGCCCCTGATCATGAAATACGTTGGCACCGAGGCCGAGAAAACCAAGAGCGAGTTGCTGCTGGCCATCCTGGGCAGCCGTGGCGTCGGCTGGGAAGGTGAAGGCTTCACCGCGTCTGAGCTGGATGCCACAAGGCTGTGGGCCATGAGCTATGCCCTGACCATCGCCGGCGGCACGTCGGAGATTCAGCTCAACGTTGTCGCCAAGAATGTACTCGAACTGCCGCAGGCATAGGAACCGGATAGCATGGCACTGGTATTGAATGAAGAGCAGCGATTGCTGAAAGAGTCGGCGCAGAGTTTTCTGGCTGCCGAGGCGCCGGTGGCAGCACTTAGGCAGCTGCGCGACATAAAAGACGCGCTGGGCTATGACCCGGCGCTATGGCGCCAGATGGCGGAGATGGGCTGGGCCAGCATCATTCTGCCGGAGGAATATGGCGGTCTGGATTTCGGCTTTGCAGGGCTCGGTGTAGTGCTGGAGGAAACCGGCCGCACGCTAACCGCGTCACCGCTGTTTGCCTCCGCGGTGCTCGGCGCCAGTACACTGCTGCTCGGCGGGAACGCCGAACAGAAAGCTTCCCTGTTGCCAGCGATTGCCGACGGCTCCCTGACCCTCGCACTGGCACTGGAGGAATCCCACCATCACCGCCCCACCCGCATTGCCACTCGCGCCGAGAAGCAGGGCGAACAGTACCTCATCAACGGCTGCAAAACCTTCGTACTGGACGGGCACAGCGCCGAGCAACTTATTGTGGTTGCGCGTACGGCAAACGAGCAGGACGAGCTTGCAGGGATCAGCCTCCTGCTGGTGGACCGCGATGCACCCGGCGTAACGGTGCAGCGCACCCTGATGGCAGACAGCCGCAATGCCGCGAATATCAGTTTCAGCGACGTGACGGTGCCCGCGCAGGCCCTGATTGGCAGTGAAGGCGAGGGCTGGACGATTCTCGAGCCTGTACTGGACCGTGGCCGCGTTGCCCTTGCCGCGGAAATGCTCGGCCTGTCCATGGAGTGCTTTGAGCGCACCGTTGCCTACCTCAAACAGCGCGAGCAGTTTGGCGCACTCATTGGCAGCTTCCAGGCGCTGCAACATCGCGCCGCGCACATGCAGGCGGAAATCGAACTCTGTCGCTCGGTGCTGCTGCAGGCCCTGAGCACGGTGGATGACACACCGGAACAACTGCCAATGCTCGCCAGTCTCGCCAAGGCGCAGCTCAACGAACTGGTCAAGCTCACAAGCAACGAGGCGGTGCAGATGCACGGCGGCATCGGCGTTACCGATGAACTGGAGATCGGCTTTTTTCTCAAGCGTGCCCGGGTAGCCATGCAGATACTGGGCGACACCGGCTTTCACAAAGACCGTTATGCCACGCTGAGTGGCTACTGAAAGGAGAGACAGACATGGATGCAAAGGACAAAATCGCGATGGTTCACAGGTACGTCGAGGCCTTCGACAAGCAGGACATGGACATTATCCGCTCCATGTACGCCGATGACGCCACCGTCGAAGACCCGGTGGGCACGGACCTGCACACCGGCATGGACGCTATCTGCGGCTTTTATGAGGGCGCCCTTGGCTCAGGTGCAAAACTGCAACTCACTGGTGTGCCTCGCTGCGCGGGCAACGCCGTGGCGTTTCCGTTTCAGGTAAGCATGGGCGACATGCTCGTCGACATCATCGACGTGTTTGAATTCAACGCCGAGGGCAAGGTCAAGAGCATGAAGGCCTACTGGGGGCCCGAGAACATGCAGTCCTGAGCGATACCGGGCAGCCTTACTTCGCGCCGTCTTTGTCAAAGGCGGCGCGTTGCTCAGGCGTAGCGGGCGTCTGGTACTTTTCCTTCCACTCGCTGTAGGGCATGCCGTAGATACGTTCACGGGCCGCTTCGTAGTCGACGTCCACGCCCTGCTCGCCGGCGGCCGCCACGTACCATTTCGAAAGGCAGTTGCGGCAGAAACCGGCGAGGTTCATCAGCTCGATGTTCTGCACGTCACGGCGGTTATCCAGATGTTCCAGCAGGCGGCGAAATACCGCCGCTTCGATCTTGTCCGTATCAGGCATGTTCAGCCCCTCCTTAAGGATGACGCGGCTTGTGAATTGATCGGGCACTCTTGCAAAAAAGCTGATGCTAGATGGGCATGTACTCTCCACCGTTAACATCCAGCGAGGCACCCGTCACTACCGTGGAGTAGTCAGAACCGAAAAACAGCGCCGCGCGTGCACAATCACCGTCGTCGGGGATGACGCCCAGCGGGATATTCCCGGCAACCTCCGCGATAAGCGCTTCCTGGCTCTTGCCCGTGGCCTGGGCTTGCCACTTGAAGTAGCCCTCCACGCTCGGACCCCACATCCAGCCCATGTGCACACTGTTGACACGGATATTGTACTTGCCCAGTTCCAGGGCAAGATGCTTGGTCGCGCAGCGCAGCGCAGACTTCGAGGAGCCATAGCCACCCTGGGTGGCAAGCGGCTTGTGCTCCACCATGGTGGCAATCATCACGATCGAGCCGCCGCTCTTTTTCATGTGCGGCACACAGGCCTGGGTGAGATGCATGGTGCCAAAAAAGTTGACGTCCATGGCCCGGCGCCAACCGTCCATATCCGCGGATTCAATCGGTTCGAAAGAGCCGGGATCATAGGCGGAGTTAAACAGCACATCGATGCGACCAAAACGCTCGGCGGCCGCATCGGCGAGTGCCTGGCACTGCGCCTGATCGGAAATATCAGTGGGCATCTTGAGCACCGCGGTACCCAGCCCGAGCGCGTTGATTTCCTCTTCCGCCGTATCGAGTTTCTCTACCGTGCGCGCCGCCAGCACCACCGCCGAGGCGCCCTCCTTCGCAGCCAGTGTGGACAGTTCCTGTCCCAGCCCGGGGCCGATGCCCGACACGATGACGACTTTATCCTTGAGTAACATGCTGTCTCCTTATATGGGATTGTTGTTGCGTGGATTGTGACGGCTGCACCGCAGCGGTCATTGATACTGCAGAAACACACGCTCGGCACCGACCACGCTGCGCAGTTCCTGCAACAGATCGTCGCTGGGGACCACCTGCCAGCGGGACCCCAGCCTGATGCGCGCCAGATTGTGCGGCTGCCGGTACAGCAGCGACACCGGGCAGTTCCCGCCACAGGCGCTTGCGAGGGTTCTCTCCAGCGTTGCGGTGAACTGTTCGTCCACCAGCTCCGCGTTGACCTCGATGGTCAGGTCCTGCGCATAGTTCTGGCGCGCCTGTTCCAGGCTGCGCAGGCTATTGGCGCGCATTTCCAGTTTCTGCGTTTTGTCGCTCACTGATATACGCCCTTCCGCAATCACGATCGTACCTTTGAGCATCAACTCCCGGTACTGGGCAAACGCCTCCGAGAACAGAGTGACCTCGATCTGACCGCTGCTGTCGTCCAGCTTCATCACACCCATGGTGCCGCGCTGGGTATTCATCGTACGCGTTTCCATAATCAGGCCGACAATCACCTGCGCGGCATTGCGGTCATCCCGTAACTCCGAGATACGGTTGGGCGCAAAGCGCCGCACTTCATCCTGATACTCGTCAATCGGGTGGCCGGAAATGTACAGGCCCAGGGTATCGCGCTCACCGCCGAGACGCTCCCTGTCGGACCACGGTTGCGCGTGTCGGAAGCGCACGTAAGGGTCGCTCGAGTCGGCTGCGGGGCCGGGCATAACATCCCCGAAAAGATCCGCCATGCCGCTGTCCCTGTTGGCTGCGTTCTGCTCGGCAGTTTTAATGGCGTCTTCAAGCGCGGCCATGAGTATCCAGCGCTCTGTGCCAAGGGAGTCAAAGGCGCCGGAGCGGATCAGTGCTTCTATCGCCCGGCGGTTCACCTTGCGTGGATCGGTGCGCGCGCAAAAATCGAACAGGTCGCTGAAAGGACCGCCACTTTCCCGTGCGCCGAGAATGCTCTGTACCGGGCCTTCACCCAAACCCTTGATGGCGCCCAGCCCGTAGATAATGTCGTTTTGCGCGCTCACCGTGAACATATAGCGCCCGGCGTTTACGTCGGGCAGCCTCAGCGACAGTGCCATCCGCTTGCACTCGTCCACGAACAGCACGATCTTGTCGGTATTGTCGAGTTCAGAACTCATCACCGCAGCCATGAACTGCGCCGGGTAGTGGGCTTTCAGCCAGGCCGTCTGGTAAGACACCAGCGCGTAGGCGGCCGAGTGGGATTTATTGAAGCCGTAGCCTGCGAACTTCTCCACGAGGTCAAAAATCTTCACCGCCAGGTTGGCGTCCACGCCCTGCGCCTGTGCACCGTTCTGGAAGACCTCGCGCTGCTGGGCCATTTCTTCCGGCTTCTTCTTGCCCATGGCGCGACGCAGCAAATCTGCCTCACCCAGCGTATAGCCCGCCAGCACCTGGGCGATCTGCATCACCTGTTCCTGATAAAGAATGATGCCGTAGGTCGGCTCCAGGATGGGCTTGAGCAGCACATGCTGGTACTGGGCGTCCGGGTAGGAGATCGCCTCCCGCCCGTGTTTGCGATTGATGAAATTCTCAACCATGCCGGATTGCAGCGGACCGGGCCGGAAAAGGGCCACCAGGGCCACGATATCTTCAAAGCAGTCCGGCCGCAGATCCTTGATCAGTTCCTTCATGCCGCGGGATTCGAGCTGGAACACCGCCGTGGTGTTGCCGGATTTGAGCAGGTCGAAGCTGGCGGAGTCATTCAGCGGCAGGGCATCGATATCCAGCGGTGCTTCGCCGCTGGCCTCGCGCGCTTCGTCGATCATCTTCACCGCCCAGTCAATGATCGTCAGCGTACGCAGACCGAGGAAATCGAACTTCACCAGGCCGGCATCTTCCACGTCGCCTTTGTCGTACTGGGTGACGAGACCGCCGCCGCTATCGTCGCAATACAGCGGCGCAAAATCAGTCAGCCGCGAAGGCGCAATCACCACGCCGCCGGCATGCTTGCCGACCCCGCGCGTGATGCCCTCGAGTTGTACCGCCATGTCCCATATTTCCTGGGCCTGAGCATCCTCTTCGAGAAATTCCCGCAATGGCGCTTCCTGCTCAAGCGCCTTCTGCAGCGTCATGCCGACTTCAAAGGGAATCATCTTCGACAGTTTGTCGGCCAGGCCATAGGATTTGCCCTGCACCCGGGCAACGTCGCGCACCACCGCCTTGGCCGCCATGGTGCCGAAGGTGATGATCTGGGACACCGCCTCGCGGCCATAGGCGTCCGCTACATAATCAATCACCTCATCGCGGCGCTCCATGCAGAAATCGACATCGAAATCCGGCATGGAGACACGCTCCGGGTTGAGGAATCTCTCGAACAGCAGATCGTAGGCAAGCGGATCGAGGTCGGTAATTTCCAGCGCATAAGCCACCAGCGAACCCGCGCCCGAGCCGCGCCCCGGTCCGACCGGAATCGCGTGCTGCTTCGCCCAGTGGATGAAGTCCATCACAATGAGAAAGTACCCGGGAAAACCCATCTGGATGATGGTATCCAGCTCGAATTCGAGGCGCTCGCGGTAGGTTTTCTGGCGCTCCGCGAAGTCCGGCGACTGCACATCGAACAGTGCGGCCAGGCGTCGATCCAGCCCCTCGTGGGAGAGCTGGCGAAAGTAAGCGTCCATGCTCAAACCCCGTGGCACCGGGTACTCCGGCAGGTAGGGTTTGCCCAGCTCCAGCACGACGCTGCAGCGCCGCGCGATTTCCACGGAGTTCTGCAGCGCCTCGGGAATGTCGGCGAACAACTCTGCCATTTCCGCGGGCGAACGCAGATACTGCTGTTCGGTGTACGCACGCGCCCTGCGGGGGTCATCGAGAATTCGGCCCTCGCCAATACACACCCTGGCCTCGTGTGCTTCAAACTCCTCAGCCGAGAGGAAGCGCACATCGTTGGTGGCAACCACCGGGCACTGCAGGGAATCGGCCAGTGCGACCGCCGCGTGCAGGTGGGATTCGTCGCCCTCGCGGCCGGTGCGATGCAATTCCAGATAGAAGCCCTGCGGGTACAGGTCCATCCAGAAGCGCGCACGCTGCTCGGCGAGTTCCACGCGCTCGGCCAGCAGCGCCTGCCCGACATCGCCGGCAGCGCCGCAGGACAGCGCGATCAACCCGTCACGACACTCCTCCAGCCAGGCCTTGCGCACACGCGGCACACCGAGTTGCTGGCCCTCGGTATAGGCTCTGGAGATCAGCAGAGTCAGGTTACGATAACCAGTGGCATTCATGGCCAACAGACAGAGCGGATAGACCTTGTCCGGGTCATCGTCCTCCAGCACGCGCAGATCGGCACCGATAATGGGCTGTACACCGGCATCGATCGCCGCCTTGTGGGCCTTGATCAAACCATAGAAATTGCACACATCGGTGATCGCAACGGCGGGCATTGCGAGCTCCGCCACGCGCGCCATCAGCGGCTTGATACGCACCAGACCATCGACGATGGAGTATTCCGTGTGCAGGCGCAGGTGAACAAACTGGGTCATGCCACGAGTGTACTCTGGATCGAATCGGCGCGGCAGCATCGCGGGGGATTTTTGCCCGGCGGTTTACTTTTTATGTCGCGCAATCAGGCATACAGGCGCAAGGTGCCGCGCTAGAGAATATCCCGCACCGGCCGGAAACTGCGGCGATGGACAGGCGTTGCCCCGAGGCTGCGCAGCGCAGTCAGGTGCTGAGGGGTGGAATATCCCTTGTGCTGCGCGAAGCCATAACCTGGATACAGCTGCTCGAGCTCTACCAGCTCGGCGTCGCGCTGCACCTTCGCCAGAATTGACGCGGCGGCGATGGCCGGCACCCGGTCGTCACCGCCTATCACCGGCTCGGAGGCATAGGGCCAGCGCGGCAGTCGATTGCCATCTACCAGTACGAATCCAGGCTGTGGATTGAGGGCCTCGACCGCCCGGCGCATCGCCAGCAGCGAAGCCTCGAGGATGTTCATGCTATCGATCTCGGCAACGCTGGCGCGCCCCACGGCCCAGGCGAGTGCCTGCTGGCGTATTGTGTTGGCGAGGGTCTCGCGACGCCCCGCAGTGAGCTTCTTGGAATCCCGCAGTCCCGTGATCGGCCTGCCGACATCCAGAATCACCGCGGCCGCCACCACATCGCCCGCCAGCGGGCCGCGTCCGACCTCGTCGACACCCGCAATGCCCGGGCCATGGAAATCCACCTCAAACAGCTGCATGCCCTGCCCCCCTGCCACCACTCGCGAGCTTCAGCAAAGCTTCACTGCATTCGCGCCCAAAGTCCAGCGCCAGCGGTCCGCGCAGGGCACTGAACTCCTCGCGACAGCGTGCCTGCTCCGCTGGCTCGAACAACAGGGGCCGCAGTGCGCCAAGCAGGTTTTCTGCCGTTGCCGCCTGTTGCAGATATTCCGGTACCACGGCGCGGCCGGCCAGGATATTGGGCAGCGCCACGTGCGGCGTGCGCACCATGCGCGAGAGCAGCCACCATGACAGCGCTCCTGTGCGCCAGGCCACCACCATGGGCCGCCGGAGCAACATCGCCTCCAGGGTGGCCGTGCCGGATGTCACCAGCGCCGCGTCCGCAGCTGCCAGCACCTCGGCTGAACGCCCCTCGATCAGGTGCAGGCGAAGCGCGGGGTACTCGCGCAGGAGGGGTGTGAGCGCATCGCGGCAGGCATCCGAGGCGACGGGGAGCACACAAACCAGCTCCGGCCTCTCCTGCGAGAGCTGTGCCGCGACCTGCAGAAATACCGGCGCCAGCGCGGTAATCTCGCTGACCCGGCTACCCGGCAGCAGCGCGAGCAGGGGCGCGTTCGCCGCCACTGGAGGCTGCATCTGCAGGGCCTCCCGGGCTGCCCGCTGGTCCGGCGTATCAGCCAGTTCCGTGGCCAGCGGATGACCGACACACTCGGCCGCGATACCGCGCGCACGGTAGAGTTCCGGTTCGAACGGGAACAGGCAAAGCATCAGGTCTACCGCCTTGCCGATACTCTTCAGCCGACCTGCCCGCCAGGCCCACACCGAAGGACTCACCAGGTGCGCCGTGGCAACGCCCGCAGCGCGCAGCCGGCGCGCCAGCGGCAGATTGAAATCGGGCGAATCGATACCCAGGAACAGGTCTGGCGGGTTGTCGAGAAAATGCCGCGCCAGACGGCGCCGAAGGCGGATCAGTTCCGGCAGGCGGCGCAACGGCTCGGCCAGCCCCATCACCGCCAGCCGTTCGACGGGGTACAGGCTGCTGACACCGCGAGCCGCCATTTCGCGACCGCCCACACCCTCCACGACCAGCTCGCCACAGCGCGCCCTGAGGGCATCCAGAACGCGGGCGCCGAGCAGATCGCCCGAAGCCTCGCCTGCTACCACCCCGAGACGCAACGCGGATCCCATCAGCGCACGATACCCCGCTCCGACGCCCGGATGGAATCGATGAACACAACCAGTTCCGGCGTCTTTTCGAGCATGGATTCGAGGCGCTTCAGGGCCAGGTCCAGCGTCAGGCCCTCGCGGTAGACAACGCGAAAGGCCCGCCTGAGCTGACCAATCCCCTCGGTTGAGAAGCCGCGCCGCCGCAGCCCTTCAAGATTGATCGATTTCGGCTGCGCCGGCGCTCCGGCCACCGTGACATAGGCCGGTACGTCCTTGCCGATGGCGCTGCCCATCCCGGAAAAGCTGTGCGCGCCTATCTGACAGAACTGGTGCACGAGGGTGTAGCCACTGAGGATCGCCCAGTCGCCCACCCGCACATGACCGGCCAGCGCGGAATTGTTCACCAGCACAGTGTGGTCGCCCACGACGCTGTCGTGCCCGATGTGCACATAGGCCATGATGAGGTTGTGATTGCCCACGCTGGTCTCCTCGCGCCCCTGCACGGTGCCGCGATGGATGGTCACATTCTCACGAATGACATTGCGCTCGCCGATCACCAGCCGGGTCGGCTCGTTACGGTACTTGAGGTCGGGCGTATCTTCGCCGATTGAGGAAAACTGGTAGATGCGATTGTTCGCGCCAATGCGCGTGGGGCCGCGAATCACCACGTGCGGCCCGATCACGCAGCCCGGCCCGATATCCACATCCGGGCCGATGAGCGTCCAGGGTCCTACGCTCACACCGTCGGCGAGGGTTGCGCCCGCGTCAACAATCGCCTGAGGGTGGATCATCAACGATCGGCACAGAGTATGACGGCACTCGCCGCGAGTTCGCCGTCCACCTCGGCACTGACATCAAACTTCCACAAGCCGCGACGTGAAGACAGTATGCGCGCCCGCAACATCAGTTGATCACCCGGCACACAAGGCCGCCGGAAGCGCACGTCGTCAGCGCCCGCAAGATAGTAGGTGGAACCGTCTTCATTGGTTTTATGCTGGCTGTAGAAACCGAGGATGCCGGCGGTTTGCGCGAGTGACTCTATCAGCAAGACTCCGGGGAAAATGGGCTTGTCCGGGAAGTGCCCCTGGAAAAACGGTTCATTCACCGAGAGGTTCTTGCAGGCCAGTATCGATTCGCCGCGAGCGATTTCCAGCACCCGGTCAACCAGGAGAAAGGGATAGCGGTGTGGCAGGTGTCTGCGTATTTCGGTGATATCCATCATTGATCCTGTGGCTCCCGGGAGTGCGCGGCTGGCGATGGCCGTTCCAGACTCGTCAGTCGTCGATGCATCGCATCGAGCTGCGTGAAGCGCACGGCACTGCGCTTCCAGTCGCGTGTTGCTGTCATTGGAGTGCCCGAAGAATAGGAACCGGGCGCCGTGATGGAGCGAGTCACCATGGTCATCCCCGTGACATGCACATTATCACAAATTTCGATGTGGCCGACGACGCCGACTCCCCCGGCGAGCGTGCAGTTCGCGCCGATAATGCTGCTGCCGGCAATCCCGCAACAGCCGGCTATCGCCGTGCCGCGACCAATGCGACAGTTGTGAGCCACCTGCACCTGGTTGTCGATAATCACACCATCCTCGATTAGCGTGTCTTCAAGCGTCCCACGGTCAATGGTAGTACCCGCGCCAATTTCCACCCCATCGCCAATGCGCAAACCGCCGAGCTGATGGATTTTTTCCCAGCCCCCGGGCCCGCGCGCAAAACCAAAGCCGTCGGCGCCCAACACGGCCTGCGCATGCACCACACAGCGCCTGCCGATGTGCACATTGTGATAGACCACGGCATTTGCAAATATTCGCGTATCGGCACCCACATGCGAGTGCTGTCCGATGTATACACCCGGGCCGAGCACCACGCCCTCTTCCACCACGGCGCCCGCCTCTACCACGGCGCACGCTCCCACTGAAGCCTCCGGATGCACGCGGGCATCTGCGTCAACCCAGGCTCCGGGGTGCACCCCGGACAGGCTCACGGGCCTAAAATCGAACAGGCGGGTGGCGCGGGCAAAGGCCAGGTAGGGGTTCTCCGCCAGAAGGCAATCCACCGGACAGGCTCCGGCATGCTCGGGGCGAAGAATGACCGCGGCCGCCCGGGTGGCGGCAAGACGGGGAAGATGGGTATCGCGGCTGAGAAATGCCAGTTTATCCGGGCCCGCCTCTGTCAGGGAGGCCAGGCCCGTCACCTGGGTTCGCGCATCACCGGTGAGGACGAGATCGAGTTGCTTCGCCAGTTCACCGAGCGTGTACACGCAGGTTATTCCGTAATGATGGCGTTCAGCTTGTCGGTGACTTTCGCCGTAATGCTGTAGCCGGCATCCGCATGGATAATGGACTGGCGTTGCAGCAACAGGCCGATACCTTCCTTGGCGATAATTTCTTTCAGCACTACCTGCACCCGGGGCGCCATTTCCTGCAGCAGCGCCTGGCCAGCGGCGGTTTCCGCCTTCTGCAGTTTGCCGGTAACGTGCTCGAGATCAGCCTGTTTGCTGGCGAGCTTGCTGCGCGCACTCGTCTGCTGCTCCTGGCTCATGATTGCCGCGTCTTTCTGGAATTTTTCCAGCAGCTCATCAAACTCCGTCTTGAGTTTGTCGTACTCTTTCTTGTCCTGCTTGTAGTCCTCCTGGCTACGCACCTCGCCCAGCCGTTTCTGGGCCAGATCCGTTTGCAGGATCGCCTCTTCCAGGTTGACTACCGCGATCTTGCCCTGCGCCCAGCCGGGCACGGCAAAGGCAATCGCACACACCATGAGCGCTACTTTCACTAGTTTTGACACAATCAACTCCATTTTTGGATAAAAATCAGAATCCACGACCCAGAGTAAACTGGAACACTTCCTCCTCGTCAAACTCCCCCGAATTGAGAGGCTTGGCAAGGCTGAAGGTCATGGGTCCGAACCCGGTGTACCAGGTCAGGCCCACGCCGACGGAATAGCGTAGTTCATCGAGGTCGACATCAAAGCAGTTTTGCTGGCTGCCCCGGCAGTTATCATCGAACACGTTACCCCAGTCGAGGAAGAACGCCGAGCGCAGCTGGGTGCGATCCTTGATGAACGGCAGGGGGAACAACAGCTCCGCGCTGCCCTCCAGCAGAATGTTGCCACCGAAGGGATCGGGGTTGTCCCTGACTCCCTGGACAACGAGCTTGTCATCGATTGCCACGTAACCGGCCTCGTCCTGATCCGGGCCGCCCACCTGAGTGGCATTCCCCTCATCATCGATGGCGGTCACAGGCTGGTCTACAAAGTATTCATCCGCGGGCGTACTGCGCGGGCCGAGGGTGTTGCTTTCATAGCCGCGCACCGAGCCGAAACCGCCGGAAAAGAAGTGCTCGTAAAAGGGCAGCTCGGTGGTATCACCGTAGCCGTCACCGTAGCCGAGCTCGGTGCGCAGGCGCAGCGTCCAGCTGTCGAGTAGCGGCACCGGATAGTAGATTTCGCCCCGATAGGTGAGCTTGTAGAACTCAAGGTCGGACGCCGGCATGGACACTTCCAGCGCCACTGACTGAGAGGCGCCCCGTGTCGCCAGGCGGCCGCGGTTCAGCGTCGACTGCGTCCAACTCGCGGTGATCGTCCAGTTCAGGAACTCATCGCCATTTTCATCGAGAAAACCGGTCTGTTCCGGGGGCGACAGAAAATCCTGGGGAAGCGATTCAAGTGGCAGCAACTGCTCCACGCCGGAGTAGGTACCGTCTTCCTGTCGGGTGCTGACGTAATAGCTGTCCACGGGGCTGTTGAACGCCCGCCTGTCGAGGCGCGGGCTCGCCTGAATCTCCTGCACGGCGAAACGCCCGGTGTTGATCTGGGTATTCGACACGCCGAAACTGAAGCCCAGGCGTTCTGTCTCCTTAATGGGGTAGCCAAAATTGATGGCGCCGCCGAGCGTGTCGGTACTGTAGCTCGCCACGTTGACCTCATCGAGATCGGTGGCGCGATAGAACAGGTTGAAGCCGCGGCTCACGCCATCCTCGGTGTAGTAGGGATTGGTGTAGCTGAAATTGTAGAGATCCTGGTATTTTGATGAATTCAGCGCGATCCCCACGCGTTTGCCGGTGCCGAGGAAGTTATCCTGCTGGAGGTTCAGGCCGAGGATCAGACCGGCGTCCTGGGCGAAGCCGAAACTTGCGCCGATACTGCCGGACGATTGCTCCTCAACGGTATACTCCACGTCGATCAGGTCGTCGTGCCCTGGCACCTCGGGCGTCTCCACACTCGCTTTGCTGAAGAACCCCAATCGCTCAAGACGCACCCGTGATAACTCAATCGCAGCCGCCGAAGCCGGTGCGCTCTCCATCTGGCGCATCTCACGCCGCAGCACATCGTCGACTGTTTTCAGGTTGCCCTTGAAGTTGATGCGCCGCACGTAGGTTCGCTTGCCGGGATCGACAAAAAACTTCAATGCAACACTGTTGTTGTCTTCATCTATCTCGGGAATGCCGGTGACTTTGGCGAAGTTGTAGCCCTCGTTGCCAAGCCGCCGCGTAATGAATTCCTCGGTGGAAGTGACCATCTGCTGCGAGAAGGTCTGCCCTTCAGACACCAGCAAAAAGCGCTGCAGGTCTTCCTCCGGCAGCACCAGGTCGCCGGACAGATCCACCGAGCTGACGGTAAATTTCTCGCCCTCGCTGACGTTGGCGGTTATATAAACCGCCTTCTTGTCCGGTGAAACAGAAACCTGCGTGGAATCGATTCGAAACTGCAGGTAACCACGATCCAGGTAATAGGAGGACAGGCTTTCAAGATCTCCGCTGAGCTTTTCCCGCGAGTACTTGTCATCATTGGTGAAGAATGAAAACCAGCCCGTGGTTTTCAACTCGAACAGATCGGTGAGTTCCTCGTCGCTGAACACCTCGTTGCCAACGACATTGACGTGCTTGATCGCGGCGACCGTGCCCTCGTCCACATCGATGTTCACGGTAACGCGGTTGCGGGGCTCGGGAATCACTTCGGTTTCTATATTGGCGTCGTAGCGCCCCTGCTGTACATACTGCCGCTGTAGTTCCAGTTGCATGCCTTCCAGCGTGGAGCGCTGGAATACCTGGCCCACGGACAGACCGGCGCCCTTCAGGCCATCCAGCAGAGCTTCTGTCTCGATGGCTTTATTACCTTCAATATTGATCTCCGTAATGCTGGGCCGCTCCACCACCATCACCACCAGCACGTTACCGTCCCGCCCGAGCCGGATGTCGTCGAAGTTGCCGGTGGCGAACAGACTGCGCGCGGCCTCGCGAACCACGCGCGCATCAATGATGTCGCCGACACCTACCGGGAGGGCGGCAAACACACTCCCCGCGGAGATGCGCTGCAGGCCCTCCACACGAATATCGGAAATGATGAATGTCTCGTTCTGGGCCAGGGCCACAGGAACCAGCAGCAACAGCGCCAGGGCCAGCCATTTGGGCATACGTGATATCAACATTCAATCGACCGCCCGGACCGGGCAGGACATCTCCATTTACGGGTTATTATCAAAGCCACTGTGTTGTGTTCAGGGGCCACCAACTCCAGGCCCCCGACGATTGTGCCACCGGGCCGCCACTACAGGCGAACGATATCGTTATAAATAGCCAGCAGCATGATCCCCAGGACCATAACCAGCCCCAGTTGATAGCCCAGCGCCTGTATTTTCTCAGGTACGGGGCGTCCAGCCAATAGCTCAATGGTATAAAACAGCAGGTGCCCGCCATCCAGCACTGGTATGGGCAGCAAATTCAGTACGCCGAGGCTCACGCTGAGCAGGGCGAGGAAACCAATATACGACTCGAGACCGGATTTGGCCGAGGCTGTCGCCACCTTGGCAATGGTGATGGGGCCGCTCAGGTTGCTGGGTGAAATCAGGCCTGTCAGCATTTTCTGAATAGACTTCAGGGTGAAGATGGTCAAATCTCCGGTACGCGTGAAGGCGGCCCCCAGCGACTCCAGCGGCCCGCGCTGAAAATTGCGCACCATGTGGGGTGGCATCTCCGGAATCGACACCGCGACGCCGACGCGTCCATAGGCATCGCCGTTCTCGCCGATGACCCGCTCTGGCAGGATGACCGCGCTGAGCTCTTCGCCATTACGCAACAATGTCAGTTCTATGGCCTCCGCCGGCCGCGCGCGCACGTACTCCACCCAGTCGGCCCACAGGGGCATCGCCACGCCGTTGGCGGTGAGCACCCGGTCACCGGGCTGCAGACCCGCCTCGGCAGCCGGACTGCCGGAGACCACTTCGCTCACTATCGGGGGCACTTCCGGCGTGTACAGGGTCACGCCGAGGCCGCCGAGCAGGTCGGGCTGCTCCTGATCCGACAACCAGCGCTCGATATGGGCCTCGGATTCATACAGCATGTCGGAGTCGGGGTATTTCGTCGTGAACTGCATACTGCCGGTATCGCCAATGCGATCCAGCAGACGGAAATTCAGGGCCTGCCAGGTGGGCGTCGGGCTACCGTCTACGGCGACGATCTCCTGACCGGGCTCAAGCCCGGCCACTTCAGCCACGGAACGCGACTCCACCTTGTCGACAATCGGTACATAGCCCGACTCGCCGGCGAAGAAAAGTGCCCAGAACGCCACCACTGCCAGCGCGAGATTGGCCAGCGGGCCGGCGCTGACGATGGCAATGCGCTGGAGTACAGGCTTGCGGTTGAACGCCATGTGCGCCTGTGCCGATGGCACGTCGCCATCCTGTTCACCGAGCATCTTCACATAGCCGCCGAGCGGAATTGCGGCGATGCAGTATTCGGTATCGCGGCCGTCACGCCAGCTGAACAATACCTTGCCAAAACCGATGGAGAAACGCTCTACATGCACGCCGCAACGCCGCGCCACCCAGAAATGGCCGTACTCGTGGATCGCCACCAGCACAGCGAGCGTGGCAAGGGTGAGAAGAATTGTATAGAGGAGTTCCATCAATGTTGCTCCGCCGGGCGCAGGCTAGGACGCATATCTGCCAACTGGCCAGCCGCGCATTCACGCGCCATCGTATCTGCCAGTTCGACCACCGAGAGATCGGTGGGTTCAACGGCGGTGACACGTTCCAGCGTCGCTTCGATCACCACCGGAATCTCGGTAAAGCGGATATCCTCCGCCAGGAACGCCGCCACTGCAACCTCATTCGCGGCATTGCATATCGCCATCGCGGTGCCGCCCACAGCGACCGCTTCGCGCGCCAGCCGCAGGCAGGGAAAACGCGCTTCATCCGGCGCGGCAAAATCCAGCCTCGCGGCCGCCACCAGATCCAGGGGCGCCACACCGGAATCCAGCCGCTCGGGCCAGCCGAGGCCGTAGGCGATTGGCGTGCGCATATCGGGGTTGCCCAGCTGCGCCAGCACGGACCCGTCCACATACTGAACCATTGAATGAATAATACTCTGCGGATGCACGACAACATCCACCTGCTGGGGGACGAGATCAAACAGCCAGCATGCCTCTATGAACTCCAGCCCCTTGTTCATCAGCGTTGCGGAATCGACAGATATCTTGCGCCCCATGTCCCAGTTGGGATGGGCGCAGGCCTGTGCGGGGCTTGCGGCGCGCATCTGTTCCATGGTCCAGTTTCGAAACGGCCCTCCAGACGCGGTCAGCAATACCCTGCTGACACCGCGCTTGCCGGGTTTGCCGGTCGAATCCACCGGCAGGCACTGGAATATCGCATTGTGTTCGCTGTCGATAGGCAGCAAGGTTCCGCCGGAATCCTGCACGGCCTGCATCAAAAGATGGCCCGCCATCACCAGCGATTCCTTGTTTGCGAGCAACACGGTTTTGCCCGCACGCGCCGCCGCGAGCGTGGAAGGCAGCCCCGCCGCGCCGACAATTGCGGCCATCACCACATCGACCTGCTCTCCCGCCGCTGCCTCGGCCAGGGCCGCCTCGCCGTGTTCCACGCGAGTCACGCCATCTGCGGGTAAGCGCGCCGCCAGTTCACTGGCCGCATCGGCATCCATCATCACCGCCAGCGTTGGCCGGAACTCAATGCACTGCGCCAGCAGGGCGTCCACCGAACGGTTTGCCGCAAGTGCGTGTACCCGATAGCGATCGCCATGGCGGCGCAACACATCCAGCGTGCTCTCACCAATAGAGCCGGTAGACCCCAGCACACTGACCCGACGCATGGACATGCCTTACCACCCCGCCAGCAGCAGGCCGAGCGTGAACACGGGCGCAGCGCTGCTGAGGCTGTCAAGCCTGTCCAGGATGCCGCCGTGACCGGGCAGCAGGCTGCCACTGTCTTTTACGCCACTTTCGCGTTTCACCATGCTTACCGTGAGATCGCCGACCACGGATGCCAGCGCGGTGGCCAGGGTGACAGCGAGCATGGACCCCAGGCCGATATGCGCATTCTGGTCTGGCTGCAGAAGCCAGAGTATCACTGCCAGCAAGGCGCAGGCGGCAATGCCACCCCAGAAACCCTCCCAGGTTTTCTTCGGGCTAACCGCGGACGCGAGCTGGTGACGGCCGAGAGATCTGCCGGTGAAATAGGCGCCGATATCTGCCATTGCTACAATCAGCACCAGTACCACCAGCAGTAAACCCCGCGGAGCGAAACTGAGCAGGTAGACGGCGGAGAGCCAGGCGGGTGCCAGCAACAATAAGCCCATCAGGCTGCGCATGGCGGCACTGCGCCAGATAACCGCGCTGTTCGGATAGCCTTTTACCCAAAGCAGGGCAAACGACCACCAGAGACAGGCCAGCCCGAGAAAAGGCTGCACGCGCTCCCGTTGCGGCATATCTGCCAGCTCACAATAGTGATACAGCCCGCCGAGCAGCGCGCCAAGCAGCAGCACATAGACGACCCGCGCACTCCGCGATTGCCAGCCCGCAAGGCGCGACCATTCCCATGCCCCGAGAGCAACCAGCATCCCGAACAGCAGCGCCAGCGCCGGCAGGGAGAGCAGGGCCAGACCCGCCAGGAACAGGCCCGCCATAACCAGAGCGGTAATTACGCGCTGCCTAAGCATTCTGGTCACCGCCCGCCACGATGCCGTCGGGTGCGCGCTGACCAAAGCGTCTCTCGCGCCGGCTGTAATCCTCCAGCGCGCGTGCAAATTCCAGCTCGCCAAAGTCCGGCCATAGCGTCTCGGTAAAATACAGCTCGCTGTAGGCGAACTGCCAGAGCATGAAGTTGCTGATGCGGGCATCGCCACCGGTGCGGATACACAGATCCGGCGCGGGCAGGTCGGCAGTGGAGATTCGCTGCTCAATCGCCTCGGCGTTGATGTCCTGCAGTTGCAGCTCCCCGGCCATCACCTTTTCAGCCAGTTGTCGCGCCGCCTGCGCGATATCCCACTGCCCGCCGTAGTCGACAGCAATTACCATGGTTGCGACGGAGTTGTTGCGCGTGAGATTTTCAGCCTGGTGCATCAGCTTTTGCAACCGGCGACTGAAACGACCGCGTTCGCCGATGAAGCGCAGGCGAATACCGTCTTTGTGCAGATCGCGCACTTCATTGCGCAAATAGCGGGACAAAAGGGCCAGAAGCGCGCGCACTTCCGGCACCGGCCTGCCCCAGTTCTCGCTACTGAACGCGAACAGTGTCAGCACCTCGACACCGTGGTGCCTGCAGGCGCGCAGCACGCCACGCACAGCCTCAACGCCGGCGCGATGCCCTGCCGGGCCGGGCACGCCATGTCGCTTGGCCCAGCGATTGTTGCCATCCATGATCATTGCCACGTGGCGGGGTACGAGCTTCTCCGCCGCGGGCCGTAAAACACTGGAGCGCTCAGACACGGGCGGGTCAGATTTCCATCAGGTCGGCTTCTTTACCGGCCAGCATTTTCTCTATGCGGGCGACGAAGCCGTCTGTCAGCTTCTGCACATCTTCCTGCCCGCGCCGCTCATCGTCCTCGCTGATTTCCTTGTCTTTCACCAGCTCCTTCAACATGGCCATGGCATCGCGTCGGGCATTGCGCACCGATACGCGCGCCGCCTCTGCTTCGGTGCGAGCCTGGCGCGTGAATCCCTTGCGGGTTTCCTCGGTCAGCATCGGCATGGGTATGCGTATGACTTCCCCGGCGGTAGACGGGTTCAGGCCCAGGTCCGACTTGTAGATAGCCTTCTCTACATGCGAGATCATGGATTTGTCCCAGACGGTCAGCGACAGCGTGCGCGCGTCTTCAACATTGATATTCGCCAGCTGGTTGAGGGGCGTGTCCGCGCCGTAATACTCGACTTTCAATCCGTCCAGCAGGCTTGGGTGCGCCCGCCCGGTGCGAATCTTGTTAAAATTATGCGCCAGAGCCTCCACGCTTTTTTCCATGCGCTGGCGGGCTTCATCGGTAATATCGTTAATCATGGTGCTGCGCCTCCGCTGGCTACTTTATTCTATCAACGTCCCTTCGATCCCGCCGCGAACGATATTCAGCAGTGCTCCGGGCTTTTCCATCTCGAATACGCGCACGGGCATGCCATGGTCCCGGCAGAGACAGATGGCGGTCAGATCCATCACTTCAAGTTTTTTGTCCAGAACTTCGTCGTAGGTCAGTCGCTCATAACGCACCGCCTCGGGCACCTTCATCGGATCTGCGGAATAAACACCATCCACCTTGGTGGCTTTCAATACAACTTCCGCACCGATCTCGATGCCTCTCAGGCAGGCTGAGGAATCCGTGGTAAAAAACGGGTTGCCGGTACCGGCGGCGAAAATCACCACATCGCCGTTCATCAGTGCGCGAATTGCCTTGCGGCGATCGTAATGGTCCACTACGCCACTCATGGGAATGGCCGACATGACCTGGGTGGAGATATTGGAGCGCTCCAGGGCATCGCGCATGGCGAGTGCATTCATCACCGTGGCAAGCATGCCCATGTGATCACCCGTTACCCGGTCCAGCCCGGCCGCCTGCAGCGCCGAGCCACGAAACAGATTGCCACCCCCCACTACGAGCCCTACCTGAACGCCGATACCCACGAGCTGACCGATGGCGAGCGCCATTGAATCGAGGATTCGGGGGTCGATGCCAAAGTTTTCGCTGCCAGTCAGGGCCTCGCCGCTGAGCTTGAGCAAGATGCGTTTGTACTTCTTGTCGCCGGCAGCCTTGGACATGCAACCCCCTCCAGAAAACTGGTGCGTATGTTACAGGACAACGGCTTGCGCCCCTAGTGGCATCGCCCGGTATTTACTGCACGGCTGCGCCCGGTGCGCCCAGGGCTCGCGGGGAACTGTAATCCCCGGGCACAAAAAACGGGGCATATGCCCCGTTTCCCGGTCTGCACCGCGCCTCAGCCGTTGAGCTGGGCGGCCACCTCCGATGCGAAATCCACCTTTTCCACGGTGATCCCCTCGCCAACTTCAAAGCGACAGAATGCGCTCACCTGCGCGCCGGAGCGGGCGACCAGCTTGCCGACCGTCACCTCTGGATCCTTCACAAAGGCCTGCTCGAGAAGGCTGTTCTCGGCCAGGAATTTCTTGATCCGGCCGCCGATCATCTTGTCGATGATCTCCGCAGGTTTTCCGGAATCCTGCGCCTGCGCGGTAAAAATCTCCTTCTCTTTCTCTATCACCTCGGCCGGCATGTCATCCGGGGACACCACCTGGGGATTGACCGCTGCCACATGCATGGCCACATCGCGTGCGAGGTCCTGGTCGCCCTGCTTGAGTGCAACCAGCACGGCGATGCGATTATTGCCGTGCACATAGGCACCGACGACCCCTGTGTCGGCGGTCATGAGCTGCACCCGGCGCACTGAGATATTCTCGCCGATCTTCTGTACCAGCGCTTCGCGCGCGGATTCCAGCTCGCCGGCCATTAGCGCCTGCACGTCGGTTTCACGCTTGTCGAAGGCAGCGCCTACCACTGCATCTACAAACCCGAGAAAGTTGTCATCGCGCGCCACGAAATCCGTCTCGCTGTTCACCTCGACCAGCACGCCGTAGCTGCCGTCATCGGCGATGCGAGCGGTTACCACGCCGTCCGCGGCCGTACGTCCTGCTTTTTTAGCTGCCTTCATACCGCTCGACTTGCGCAGTTCCTCTATCGCCTTTTCGATATCGCCGTCGGCCGCCGCGAGTGCCTTTTTACACTCGAGCAGACCCAGACCCGTGCGCTCACGTAATTCTTTTACCTGTGCTGCGGACATTCCCAAACCTCCTGAATCTGTTTCCGCGCGCTCCCACACGGAGAGGCGTTTAGGCCCCGGCAGGTTTCGCCGGGGCTACAAAGCTGATGCGCTGGCGCTGGTTGATTCGCCAGCCGTGAAAGTCTTTATTCCGCAGGGGCCGCATCCGGCGCTGCTGGCGCCACATCCGGCGTGGCCTTGGGCTCTGCCCCGGTCTCCGCCACAGCTGCGGAATCGGCCTGCGCCTCCACCGTGTCGCCCTCTTCCACAAACTCGTTCTTCGTGGGAATGGCTTCACCGCCATCGGCCCTGCCCTGCAGGCAGGCGTCAGCCACCGCGGTCACGTACAGCTTTACCGCACGGATCGCGTCATCATTGCCTGGGATAACGAAATCGACACCGTCCGGATCACTGTTGGTATCGACGATACCAATCACGGGAATTCCGAGCTTGTTCGCCTCCGTGATGGCGATACGCTCGTGATCGACATCAATCACAAACAGCGCATCGGGCAGTCCGCCCATATCCTTGATACCACCGATGCTGCGCTCCAGTTTTTCCATGTCGCGCATGCGCATCAGGGCTTCTTTCTTGGTCAGCTTGGCAAAGGTGCCGTCAGTCTGCTGGGCCTCGAGTTCACGCAGGCGTTTGATCGAAGCGCGAATCGTTTTGTAGTTGGTCAGCATTCCGCCCAGCCAGCGATGGCTGACATAGGGCATGCCCGCTCGCGAGGCCTGCTCCTTGATAACCTTGCCGGCGGCACGCTTGGTGCCCACAAAGAGGATTTTGTTCTTGTTGGATGCGAGGCGTTTCACAAGTTCCAGCGCTTCATTGAAGGCCGGTACCGTCTGCTCGAGATTAATAATGTGAATCTTGTTGCGGGCACCAAATATGTACTGGTCCATCTTGGGATTCCAGTAACGGGTCTGGTGACCAAAGTGCGCGCCCGCCTGCAGCAGGTCACGCATGCTTACTTGCATGTCTGACATGGTAAATTACCTGTGTATGGGTTAATCCTCCACATATCCCGCCTGTCAAACCACCGGTTGCTGGCAACCGAGCGGCACCCTGACAGGGGTTGCGATATGTGTGTGTCGTTGTGTTGCTCTCCGTCGGGGGCCCGTCCCAGTGGGCGTCAGCCTCCCGCGAAGGCGCGCTTTATACCACAACCGCGGCAGTGATTAAAGCGCGACCGCCGGGCAGCTCGACGACACGCTCGGCGCCGCGTTATCCCCTTGTGCCGCAATTGCGTTAAACTACGCTCCCCGCAGGCTTCCACGATGAGCTCACGCGGGCGCATTACCCTTGTATTTCAACAGGTTATTCATGACAGTTTCCATTAAAACTGCGCAGGACATTGAAAAAATGCGCATAGCGGGGCGCCTGACTGCGGAGGTGCTGGAAATGATTGAGCCCCTGGTGCAGGTGGGCGTGACCACGGGCGAGCTGGATCAGATCTGTCATCGCTATATCACCGAGACACAGAACGCCATTCCCGCCCCGCTGAACTATCACGGTTTTCCCCGCTCAATCTGTACCTCCGTGAATGAGGTGGTTTGCCACGGCATTCCCTCAGACAGCAAGAAGCTCAAGGACGGTGACATCGTCAATATAGACGTCACGGTCATAAAGGATGGCTTCCACGGCGATTCCAGCATCATGGTGCAGGTGGGCGAGGTGCCGACACACGCGGTACGACTCATCGAGGTGACCCGGGAATGCCTCTATATGGCAATTGAGCTTGTCAAACCGGGCGCCACCCTGGGCGACATTGGCCATGTTATTCAGACCCACGCCGAGAAGAACTACTACTCGGTAGTGCGCGAATACTGCGGCCACGGCATCGGACGGGTTTTCCATGAAGATCCGCAGGTTCTGCATTACGGACGCAAGGGTGAGGGCATGCCGCTCGAACCGGGCATGACTTTTACCATCGAGCCCATGATCAACGCCGGTCGCCGGCACACCCGGCTGAACAAGAAGGACGGCTGGACTGTCACCACCAGGGACGGTCGCCTGTCTGCCCAGTGGGAGCACACCCTCTGCGTGACCGAAGATGGCTGCGAGGTACTGACACGTCGCAGCAACGAAGCGAACCTGGCCTGAACCATGCCAACACCCCGACTTTCCCTGCCGAACGCGATGTTTGACGCAACGGCCTTTGAAAAGGCACTCGGCGCTGGCAGTACCATCAAGGCCTGCAAAGCGGCGATCGCGCAAGCCACGGAGTATCAACATCAACAATTCCGGGACGGCGCTCAGGCCAGCGAACTCATTCGCCTGCGCGCGGCGTTTCTGGATAGCCTGCTGGGCATACTCTGGGCTCGCCAGGCATTCGACGACACACAGATGGCGCTGATAGCGGTCGGCGGCTACGGTCGTGGAGAACTGCATCCACACTCCGATATCGACCTTCTCATCCTGCTGGGCGAGGGTACCGATGGCTGCCGGGAAGCGGTAGGTGGCTTCCTGACGATGCTCTGGGACATCGGTTTACACGTGGGGCACAGCGTGCGCGATATACCGGAATGCGTTGCGCTGGCAAATGAGGACATCAGCGTTCTCACCAATCTCATGGAGGCGCGCGTCATCTGTGGCTCTACCGCGCTGATGCAGCGCGTGAGAGAACTGACCGCGCCCGATCACATGTGGCCGAGCCGCGATTTCTTCCGGGCCAAGATGCAAGAACAACAGGAAAGGCACGCCAAGTTCGCTGAAACGGAGTACAACCTTGAGCCGAACGTGAAGGGTTCTCCCGGCGGCCTGCGCGACCTGCAGGTCATCGGCTGGATCGCCGAGCGCCACTTCGGTGTGGACTCACTGGAAAGCTTTACCGCCGGGGAATTTCTCAGTCCGGATGAGCTCGATATTCTGCACAATGGGAGAGCTTTCCTCTGGCAGGTGCGCTATGCCCTGCACATGATCACAGATCGCGAGGAAGATCGCCTGCTGTTTGATCACCAGCGCGAGCTGGCAACGCTATGGGGCCTCCAGGACGGTGACAAGCTCGCGGTGGAGCAGTTCATGCAGGTGTACTACCGCTGGGCCCTGGCACTGGCCCAACTGAATGAAGTGATTGTGCAGTATTTCGATCAGGCGATCCTGCGGCAGGATATGGCCGACGATATCCGCGTGATCAATGATCGTTACCAGGTGCGCAACGGCTATATCGAAGCCCGGCGACACACGCTGTTCAATGAATATCCGCCGGCGCTGCTGGAGATCTTCCTGTTCTGCGCCAATGACGCGGAAATCAACGGCATTGCCGCACCCACCATTCGACAGATTCGCAACAACCGACAACTTATAGACGATGCCTTCCGCGCCGACCCGCGCAATCACCAAAGCTTCCTGGATTTGCTGCGTAGCCCGCACAAGATGACGCTGCAACTGCGGCGCATGGCGCGTTACGGTGTGCTGGGCGATTACCTGCCGGAGTTCGGCCGCATCATTGGCCAGATGCAGCATGACCTGTTTCACGTCTACACCGTGGACGCACACACGCTCGAAGTCATCAAGTTCGCTCGACACTTCATGTCCCTGGGCAACGAAGAAATGTTCCCCGTTACCAGCCGCGTCGCGCGTCGGCTGCCACGCGTTGAACTGCTCTACATAGCTGCGCTCTATCACGACATCGGCAAAGGCCGCGGCGGCGACCATTCCGAGCTCGGCGCGCAGGATGCAGAGCAGTTTTGCCGCCGGCATGCACTCGACGAACACGCCACCGGGCTTATCGTCTGGCTGGTGCGCAACCATCTGCTGATGTCGGCGGTGTCGCAGCGCAAGGATATTTCAGACCCCGATGTGATCCAGCAATTTGCCGAACATGTGCGCGATGAAGAACACCTGAACTATCTCTTTACGCTGACCGTTGCGGATATCAATGCAACGAACCCGAAACTGTGGAATGCCTGGCGCGGTAGCCTGCTGCGCCAGCTTTACACGGAGACCCGGCGCGCCCTGCGCCGTGGCCTCGACAACCCGGTGGACAAGCAGTCGCTGATTGCGCAGACACGCGGCGTGGCCATGGACATTCTCGAAGGTCGCGGTTTTACTCCCGAAGAGCTGGATGATCTGTGGCGCGAGCGCGGGGAGGACTACTTTGTTCGCGAACGCGCAGAGGATATTGCCTGGCATACTGAAGCAATAGCGGATCACCACGAGCGCGACAGGCCGTTGGTTCTGGTGCGCAACAACGCCGAGTCAAGTGTCGCCAACACCACCCAGATTTTCATCCACGCGCGCAGCCGCAGCCAGCTTTTTTCGCGGGTTTGCGCCGCGCTGGAGCATCTGGACCTGAGCGTGCACGACGCGCGTATCTACAATGCCAACGACGGCATGAGTCTGGACACCTTCTTCGTGCTCGACTCCGCTGGTCAGCCCATCACCGAGGACACCGCCCGCCTCCGGCATATTCGCGAATTTCTCAGCGAGACGCTGAGTTCAAGCACCGCAGAGCTCGACATTGTCGAGCGCCGCACTCCAAGGCGCGTCAAATCCTTTTCCATACCGACTGAAACACGCATGAGCGTCGATGAGGCGAAGCACGTCACCGTGCTGGAAGTGGCGACCCCGGATCGCCCCGGGCTGCTGGCGCGTCTCGGCAAGATATTCACCGATTTTAAGCTCGAATTGCAGGCCGCCAAAATTCAAACCCTGGGAGAACGGGTGGAAGACGTATTTTTTATTACCGACGAAAACCAGCAACCCATCACGGATGCCCAGCTGTGTCAGCTGATACAGCAATCCATCCGCGATGAACTGGACGAAAAGGCGGCCGCCTGACAAGCCGTGAACACACATCTTAACGACCTGCAGCCGTACCCCTTCGCCCGTCTGCAAAGCCTGTTTGAAAACGTCCAACCGGCAGACAGGCGGCTTATCAAACTGTCTGTCGGCGAACCGCAGCATGCACCGCCGGAATTTGTATTACAGGCGGTGGCGGCCAATCTCGGACGACTTGCAAACTACCCCGCAACGGCCGGCGTAAGCGAGTTGCGCGAGGCGATAGCGAAATGGCTGGAGCTCCGTTTTGCCCTGCCGGAGATTGATCCCGAAACCCAGGTACTTCCCGTTAACGGCACTCGCGAAGCGCTTTTTGCCTTCGCGCAGGCGGTGATTGATCCCGGCGCGGCTTCGCTGGTCATCAGTCCGAACCCCTTTTATCAGATCTACGAGGGAGCCGCCCTGCTCGCAGGCGCCGAGCCGTTCTTCGTCAACTGCGACGCAGGCAGCGGGCTCCCCGACTTCGATAGCGTGACGCCGGATACCTGGCAACGTTGCGCATTACTGTATCTGTGCAGCCCGGGGAACCCTACCGGCGCTGTCATGCCGCTGTCGGTCATGCAGCAGTTGATAGGGCTAGCGCATGAGCACGATTTCGTTATCGCCAGTGACGAATGCTACTCCGAGATCTATCCAAACGAAGACACACCGCCACCGGGCCTGCTGGAGGCCTGTCGCGCCACGGGTGACACGCAGTACCGCCGCTGCGTGGCATTTCACTCGCTGTCAAAGCGCTCCAACCTGCCGGGTCTGCGATCCGGTTTTGTCGCCGGCGATGCGGAGGTATTGCGCGAATTTCTCAAGTACCGCACTTATCATGGCTGCGCCATGCCGCTGCATCACCAACTCGGCAGTATTGCCGCCTGGCAGGACGAAGCTCATGTGCGCGCCAACAGGCAGGCCTACCGCGAGAAATTCGACGCGGTACTTGGGGAGCTGGGAGGCTGCCTGGAGGTAACACAGCCGGATGCGGGCTTTTACCTGTGGCCAAGCACGCCAGGAAGCGATACCGCGTTTGCGCGCGGCCTGTATGCCAGCGAAGGCGTAGTGGTGCTTCCGGGGCGGTATCTCGCGCGCACCGTTGCGGGCCTGAACCCGGGGGAAAACCGGGTACGCATGGCGCTGGTGGCGGAGCTGGAGGATTGCGTTGAAGCCGCAGTGCGCATTCGACGCTACGTCGAGGCCGGCGCATAGATGCTCAAGGCGGAACGTGTCGACTTTATCCTTCAACGCTTGCAGGCGTTGTATCCCGAAACGCCGGTGCCGCTTGATCACAGGGATCCATACACTCTGCTGATCGCGGTACTGCTGAGCGCCCAGTGCACCGACGAGCGCGTCAACCGGGTCACTCCGGGGCTTTTTGCCAAAGCGGACAACCCACAGGCTATGGCGTCGCTCGACGCTGCCGAGATCGAATCCATCATCAAACCCTGTGGCCTGTCTCCGCAGAAGTCCCGCGCAATCAAGCGTCTGAGCGAAATACTCGTGGAAGAGCACGCTGGTCAGGTACCCCCCGATATGGAAGCACTGGAACGTTTGCCGGGGGTGGGCCACAAGACAGCCAGCGTGGTGATGGCGCAGGCATTCGGCGTACCCGCATTTCCCGTGGATACGCACATACACCGGCTGGCCCAGCGCTGGGGCCTGAGTGCCGGCAAGAATGTGGTGCAGACAGAGCGGGATCTCAAGCGCCTGTTCCCGCGTGACTGCTGGAACCGGCTGCATCTGCAGATGATTTTTTACGGGCGCGAGCACTGTACCGCGCGCAGCTGTGACGGACGCCAGTGTGATATCTGCCGAACCTGCTTTCCCACGCGCAAGCACCCGAAGCAAACCCGCAAAGCCTGAAATCTCCAGAGTAATTCCCCGCCCGGTCACCCACCGGCCAGCTATCGTCTCAACCAGCGATTTGCTATCCTGTTCGGCCCCTGCAGCAATGGGCGGCAAACGGTGATCACGCTCTACGGCATCAAGAACTGCGACACGGTCAGGACGGCACGCAAATGGCTCGACGCTCGCGATGTCGAGTACCGCTTTCACGATCTCCGCGAAGACGGTATCGACCGGCAACGCGTCGCCGCCTGGCTTGCAGAGCTGGGCTGGGAAACGCTGGTGAATCGCCGCAGTTCGAGCTGGAAGGCACTCGATGAGAAAACACGACAGGGCATGGACGAACGCAGCGCGCTCGCTGCGATACTTGAACAGCCCACTCTGGTGAAGCGGCCGCTGCTCGACACGGGCAGCGAGCGCCACGTGGGCTTTTCGCCCGCGAGCTACGCCAGGCTTCTCAACCTACACACCCTGTAAGCACACAGGTCAGGCCACAGGAATTCAGCATGAGCAACCACGCATTTGCCTTCGGCCTCGGTGTCGGCACGCACAACTCACAGGGAGGCTGGCTGGAGGTGTTTTTTCCGCATCCGGTACTCACGCCCTCGGCGGCGATCACCGAGGCTGCGGAGCACTACCCTTCCAACCACGCACTCTCTCCGGCCGAAATGCAATCACTGGGCGCGGCGCTGGAGGCCGCCGGGGAAAAGGAACAGGCCGATCTGCTGCGGCAATTCGAAAACAGTTCACGACCTGCTGTTGTTGTTCTGCTCAGGGAAGACGCGCCTCCCGCCAATGTACCGGAGGGCTACCTGAAACTGCATCTGCTATCGCACCGGCTGGTGGCGCCCCACGGCACAAATCTCGAAGGCCTTTTCGGCGTCCTGCCCAACGTGGCCTGGACCAGCGAAGGCGCCATTGCCGTGGATGAGCTGCCCGCACGACAGCTCGCCGCACGACTGCGCGGCGAAGTACTGGAAGTAAGCAGCGTCGACAAGTTCCCCAAAATGAGCAACTACGTGGTGCCGAAGGGCGTGCGTATTGCGCACACGGCGCGGGTGCGCCTGGGCGCGTACCTTGGCGAGGGCACCACCATTATGCATGAGGGCTTCGTCAACTTTAATGCCGGAACTGACGGCCCCGGCATGATTGAAGGCCGTATTTCAGCCGGCGTGCGGATCGGTAGTGGCTCAGACCTGGGCGGTGGCTGCTCAACCATCGGCACGCTTTCCGGTGGCGGTAATATTGTCATTTCCGTCGGACGCGAATGCCTGATAGGCGCCAACGCCGGAATCGGCATCCCGCTGGGCGACCGCTGCACGGTGGAAGCGGGCCTGTTCATTACCGCAGGTACCCGGGTCACCATGCTGGATGTCGAGGGGCTGCCTGCAGATACTGTCAAGGCTCGCGACCTGAGGGGAAAATCCGACCTTCTGTTCCGCCGTAACTCCACCAACGGCCGGGTGGAGTGTCTCACGAATCGCAGCGCCATCGAGCTCAACACAGAGCTACACGCACACAACTGATTTTCGCGGGCGGAATCTCGGCATGGAAAGAACATTGCAACTGTGTTGCGAGCTCATTCGCCGGCAGTCGGTCACGCCCGCGGACGACGGCTGCCAGGCATTTATGATGCAGCACCTCGAGGCGCTGGGTTTTGAGTGCACTGATCTGCCTTTTGGGGACGTGAGCAACTTCTGGGCGACCCACGGCGAAAGCGGACCGCTGCTGGTTTTCGCCGGGCATACCGATGTAGTACCGCCGGGGCCGAGCGAGAGCTGGGATTCTCCGCCTTTCGAACCCAGCCTGCGCGGCCCTTACCTGTATGGTCGCGGCAGCGCCGACATGAAAGGCAGCCTGGCGGCCATGCTCGTCGCCTGCGAGCATTTTATCGGGCGACACCCGGAGCATCCGGGCAGGGTGGGATTCCTCATTACCTCCGACGAAGAGGGTCCGGCAAAGGATGGAACGGTCAAAGTGCTCGAGTATCTGGCGGCCCGCGACGAGCGCATCGACTGGTGTGTAGTGGGTGAGCCCTCGAGCTCGGAGAAGCTTGGAGACGTCATCAAGAACGGCAGGCGCGGCTCCCTGGGTGCAGTGCTGACAGTGCATGGAACCCAGGGTCACATCGCCTATCCACAGCTGGCCGACAATCCGATACACCGCCTGCTGCCAGCGTTACACGCGCTAACCTGTGAATGTTGGGACGAGGGCAACGATTTTTTCCCGCCGACGAGCTTCCAGGTATCCAATATCAACGCGGGCACAGGCGCGACCAATGTCATTCCGGGAGACGTAACCGTGCAATGTAATTTTCGCTTTTCCACAGAAGTGACCGACGGCGAGCTGCGAGCGAGAACCGAGGCCATCCTGCAGTCCCATGCCCTTGACTACAGTCTGGACTGGCAGTTGAGCGGGCAACCTTTCATCACCGGGCGCGGTGCCCTCGTGGATGCAACGCTTGCGAGCGTACAGGAGACAACCGGCTGCACAGCCGCGCTCTCCACGGCCGGCGGCACCTCCGACGGGCGTTTTATCGCACCGACGGGGGCCGAGGTCATTGAGTTGGGACCAGTGAACGCCACCATCCACAAGGCCAACGAGTCAGTACTGGTGGATGACCTGCCACGCCTGGCGACGACCTATTGCGGGATACTGGAGCGCCTGTTGCTGGCCGGGCGCTAACCCAGCTGGGCGAGAGATTTTTCCAGCGCTGTTCGCGCAATGGCAAGATTGTGCGCGCCAGGCACCACCAGCACACGTCCACTGCCCAATGCCGCCAGGCTCTGCTCAACCACCTCGGATGACTCCATCCACAGCTCTGCCGGAATGCGCTCGCGAGCAAAGCCGTGGTCTGACAGCGCATCGTGAAATTCGGTTCGGGTGAACCCGGGGCACAGTGCCTGCACCTCGATACCACTGCCGGCAAGCTCCAGCTGTAGCGCCTCGGAGAAGTGATTCAGAAACGCCTTGCTCGCGCCATACACACTCAGGCGCTTGCCGGGTAGCAGCGCGCCCAGCGATGACACGTTGATAATCACACCACCGCCACGCTCCTGCATGAAGGGAATGGCTGCACGACACAGGGTGATCGTTGCATCGATATGCAGATCCAGCATGGCGCGCTGGCTGTCTATCGAGCTTTCCGCGAATGGGGCAAACGTGGAAAAACCTGCGTTGTTGACAAGATAATCTACCGGCCCCTGCTGCCGCAGTGCCTCCATCGCGCGCGTCTGACCCTCAATGGTAGTGAGATCTGCGCCTATACAGTGCATCTCGACAACATTTTCAAGTTCTGCTGCCAGCGCCTGCAAACGTTCCACTGAGCGCGCAATCGCGATAATCACATCACAGCGGCTGGCGAGCTGTCTGCAGAACTCCGCACCCAACCCCGCCGAGGCCCCGGTGACCAGCGCGACTTTTTTGTGTTCAGACATACAGACTCCCCTGTCAGGCGTATGCGATCGCTATCTTCAGCCCAGCGGCCCCAGAACGTGAACATCATAACGCACGGCCTTGCCGCCGATACAGTACGATGGCTCTACATCTCCTATGGACGGTGCACGCGGTGCACGCTTGACAACCACCCGGGCCGGCGCCTGCGCCAAAGCCCAGGCAAGCAGGGCTGCGTCCTCGCCAGGGTTGGGTTCACCGAGTAGTTCGTGCAGAAGGGCCATTTCTTTCGCCGGCGCCGCGCGCCGGCCCTGCTGTCCGTACATTGGATCCAGGTAAATAACATCCAGGGCCGATAGAACCTGTCGGGGCAGATCACGCGCATCCAGCGGGTACAGCTGCATCCGCGCGCACACTGTGCTGAGCCACCCATCGTCGCCTGTGGCAGCCACGCGCATACCGGAACTCAACAGTTCCGCCAGTACTGGATGACGCTCGCACAGCAGCACGCTGCAGCCCAGGTCGCAGAGCACAAAGGCATCCCGGCCCAGACCCGCGGTAGCATCCAACACTCGCAACGCAGACTTTTTGCCAACCCCGACTGCGCGACCCAACAGTTCATTGGCCCCCGACCGGCGCCGATGGCGCATGCTGCCACTGCCGAAATCCACGCTTACCGGCCCGGCAACACCTGTGCCCGTGCGCTGCAGGCTCAGTCGTTCGCCCTCCACACGGACCACCGCTTGCACCGTCTCGTCGACGCTGGAAGACGGACCATCCGCTAACAGGGGCAGTTGCAGGCGTGACGCGAGAGCTGCAGCCTGAGGCGCGTCCCGGGCCGTCAGCGGCAGCACCGCCAGTTTCAAAAAACTGTCGCCGGGAACGCTCAGGGCGAAAGCGGCTCGCTGGCTGCCAGCAGCCGCTCAAGGTTGCGGCGGTTTGCGTCGATGGCATCCATATACAGGTGGCGGCCGCCGAAATGCACAGCCAGATAACGATGTACGCCGTTGAAAAGGCCGTCGAGGCGAGCCTCGACAGCATTGTGCATAAACGCCGGCGTCTTCTGCAGGAGCTGCTCGGGAGAGTGATAGAGTGCAGTGGCAGGCATCGCGGCGGCATGCTCCGCTTTCGCAAGGCCAGCGGCAACAAACTCCGTGTACAGGTAGTCCCGGCACTTTCGCAGATAGTCACTGTCTGCCATTTGCGCCATCAGGTCTGCGGTGCCGAGCAGCGAACCCAGCAAATGCTCGGTCGGCTCTCGAAGGGGGAATTCACCGGGATCCACCTCATAGCCTGTGTAGTGAATAATCCGGGTACATACAGGCATGATACGTGCGAGACCCACCTGTGGTAGAAATGTCTGCAGAAATTGCACGCCGCGGCTGACATGCACCCGTGTGTACGCCGCGCCACTGCGGTGGCGCGTATCATGACTGCGCCGAATGTAGCCGGAATCGTGAAAAAGAGCGGCAGCCATGCCAGCGAGCGCCATATCTGCGGGAAGCCTGTCTGACGCGACGTGGTCAGTATGGTGTCCGTGCAGCAGGCGCGCCATTGCCAGCGTTACGTCCAGCACATGCTGGGCATCATGATACTGTATGTCACAGGCTCGAAAGCCGGGGTAGCTGCCGCTGTAAAGGCGATCGAAATCCCGGAAAAGGCGCTGCAGGGCATCCACGTCGAAGGCCGTATAGCGAGTCGAGAGCAGCGCAGTGGCAACCGCAAGTACATTTTCTGTATCGGTAACGTCTACCGTGTTGCTCACATCCATATGACCCGCGCGCTGAAACTGACCCATACGGTCTAGTCCTCCGTAATTGTCCTGGGTACACGTTTCTTCATCAGCGTGGAGAGATCGTCAATCAATTCCTCCGTGCTTTGCACGCGCACGTTCCCCGATTGGTCACCGGGATCCGCTCCTTCATCCTGTCTCGCGCAAGGTCGAAGGGGCAGGCCCGCGTCGTCGAGACCCAACGACAGCCTCTCTCCCGCCAGATCAATCTCGATCTGCAGGTTGTAGGCGAAGCGCGACAACCCATGTTTATCGACGATGCGAAAGCGGCGCGGGCGCGACTGCCCGTCAGGCTCGACCACCTCGGTAAGAAAGCAGGTCATGCCCTCGATTGGCTTACTGGAAAGCTGTATCCCATGCACCGCATCAAGCACGCGACTGCAGCCGTTGACGAAGGTGGTTGCAGACACCGAGGTGATCGATTTCACTGTGCTGGCGCCCCAACCCGCCTGCTCGCAATGAAATTCGCCCACCAGCACCTGATGCGCGCGCGCGGGTTCCAGCATGCGCGCGAGCTCTATGGTCACATCGCCCACGATATAGCTGAACACGGACGGGTTCACGCCCTCGGCCTGATACAACTCATAGTGTCCACCGATATGATAGCCGGTACGAACAACAGGCACGGTATTGCCTTTCGAGGCCGCGCGCGCCACCGCGTTATCGGCCACTACCAGTAGCATGAACACGAACAGGTCGCGATTCGCACCAGGATTGAGATCCCGGTTCCACACATAGTACCCATCGCCGGTGGTGGTGCGGGCGAAGTTGATCTCAATGCCCTTGCTCATAAGCTTGCTACAGGCAGAGTTCAGCGAATAAGACAGACTGTTGAGCTGACTGGCCTGCTCAAAGGGGGTGTACAGCGAAAAGTCGACAATATCGAAAAGCAGTACCGCGCGGCTGTCCACGTAGCTGATACCGTAGCGCTTTATCAGTTGTTCCACCGCATCCAGCACCTGTGCTTCGTCACTTAACGCAGTGTTGAGCTTGATGAAGGTTGGCGAGACGTCCAGGCGCTCGCATACAGCGAACAGTTCTTCGCGACTCTTGCGTCGCTGCCCGGAAATCAGTTGGCGGATAAAGGCTTCGTTGTCCCGGCTTTTATCCATGGCGGGTTCGGCACCGGAGGCGCAATAATTGCCGAGGAAATAGTGTGGAACAAAAATGACCAGCACTCCACGCTCATCGGTGCTCCAGCAGAGCACAATGTTCTGGCCCATGCGCCATTGTTTGCGCAGGGTTTTCTCCAGTGACTTGAGATTGCCGCGCTGCACGATGCTGATGGCCTCCAGGGCATCCCTGGCGCCCCCGTTGGCTGGTACGGGACCTTCCGTCCCGCGACCAGGCTCGCCAGTGTTATGTGATTCCGACATAGTCTGCTGTGCCCCTCCCCACTGCCTGGCGACGCGCGACGCGCACACCCTGGAGAGAGTATAATGGGAGGCAGGGCCGTGGGCCACACATCCGCTGACCTCGCCGCTCGCGCGGGCCGGAGCACCCTGAGCCGACTGGGCCTGTTGGAGATTCCTGAACATGCAGTATTTTCTCTTGCGTTGCGGTTTGATCCTGCCGCTGTTTTTCCTGTACGCCTGCCAGGGCTACGATGTCAGGGTGAATGAGCGCGTTGTCTACACACCCCCGCCGCTGTTTAAACAATTTGATCTGCCTGACGCCGCATTGCGTGTCTGCGTGCAACAGGTAATCGCGGATGAATCCATCACGCGCGCCTCTCAACTGGTGGCGCTCAACTGCAGCCATGCCGGCATAGAGAACCTCGACGGCCTGCAGGTCTTCTCCAGCCTTGCCAGCCTGCGCCTCTCCGCCAACCGCATTCGCAACCTGCTGGCTCTGAGTGAATTACAGGAATTGCAACACCTCTACCTCGACAGTAATCGCGTCATTGACCCGGTACCGCTCAACCGGCTGCAAAAACTGCAGACGCTGGATCTGACAGCCAATCCCGCGCTCCAGTGCCCCGAATCGGGCGCGTTTTCAGGGGTTGGGAAGCTCTCCCTGCCGGCCCATTGCACCGCCGGCGGCTGAGCGGGAAAGCGGTCTTTGCCCACGAGCGTCAAGGCTAGCTCAAACAGCGGAACCAGATAAACGTCCACGTGCTGCGCGCGGGCCGAAACGCGAGATGGCTCACAGTTGGCAAAAAAATGCAGCGCAGGCACAGTCATCGAATGCAGGGAGGACTCCCGGGACTGTTCCGGGCAGGGTGACTAGTCCAGCTGCAACCAGTCGAAGCCTTCGCCCTGTTGCGCGAAGGTGACACCATCGAGAGACTTGAGCACCGAGAGCAGGGCCCTTTCCGCCAGCTCGCGACGATTGTTCTTTTCGCTGACATGCGCTACGACCAGATGATCCAGCCTGCTGCCCCCCAGCTGGCGCAGCAGATCCACTGCCTGCTCGTTATTCAGGTGCCCCCAATCGCCGCCTACCCGACGCTTTAGCGCTGCCGGATAATCCCCGGCCAGCAGCATCGGCAGATCGTGGTTGAACTCAAGCAACAGGCTGCGGCAACTGCCGTACATGTCTACGATATGGGGCGTGATGCTGCCGAGATCGGTCAGCAGGCCGAGCGAACAGTGTCGCCAGTTGAAGCGAAACTGGCAGGGTTCTGCGGCATCGTGAGGCACAGGCACGGCACACACTGCCAACTCGCCGATACTGAAGCTGTGCTCGCTGTTAAAACGGCAATAAGCGTGGCCGCCATCCAAACGACCGGTCGCATGCGTTCCGTGGGTGAGGTAGACCGGCACCGCAAAGCGACGCGAGAGTGCCGCCACGCCGCTGGCGTGATCGGAATGTTCGTGGGTGACCAGAATCGCGTCGAGATCCTCGGCTTGCACACCGAGACGCCGCATACGCCGGGTGGTCTCGCGCACGGAAAACCCACAATCGATCATGACCAGCGTGCCACCCGCCCGCACCAGCGTGGCGTTGCCTTTGCTGCCGGAGCCCAGCGATGCGAACTGCATTAGTGTCGTGCCCGGTGGTGGTGCCTGCGCAGGCGCGTAGCGGGTGGCGTAGGCCCTCCACCCATCTAGTTGATACTGCCCTTTATCAAGGCGAGCAAGCCCTGCTCCTGCGCCTTGTCGAATTCCAGTTGCTCATTCTGGGGGCGTATGCGGATGGCAACCAGGCCCTCTGCAAGTGCCTCCAGCTGGATAACGAAGACCTCGTTGCTCATCGGGTGATCGTCCTCGCTCCACAGCCAACCAAACCAGCCTTCTTCTTCGTCTTCCGGAGTTCCGATAAAGCGCGCGTAATACAGACCTTCACTGCGGTTGCGGTCAGTGAGTTCAAAGGATGCGCTCTCCAGAGCGAGCCCGAGCGAAGCCCAGGCGCGATCGTAGGGCAACTCCAGGCGAATGTAGCTGTACCCCTCAGGCGCCTCCTGCAGGGAAATCCTGCCGGAGGAACTGATGCCCTGCTCAGCCACCATGGATACCGGAGTGGAATCGGCGCTGTCGGCGAGGTACTGGGCGACCGCCCGCAGCATTTCCTGCGCCTGCTCTGGATCGTCGGAGTTCGCCGGCCAGCTGCTGACATCGCCGGCCTGGTTCATCTGCAGGACATGCAGTTCACTGGTGCCGCGCTGTACCCCCTGCTCCATGCGGAAACGGAAGCGACTCGCCATCGGCTTGCCCTCCAGGGTCAGCCAGGTCGAATCGATGATCCCTGCGCGGGCATCCACGCGCGCCACCTGCATGCCGGCGGCAGCCAGAAAACTCCGCACCTGGGGCCACACCTGCCCGGGCGCGAGGCCTACCAGCGCCCAGCTCTGGTCGCCGAGCTTCTGAATACGTACGACATCGCTACCGGCGCCATCCACCAGTGGTGCGGGGCGCGGCACGACAAACTCACCCTTCAATACCACACCCGTATCGACCTGCGGGATCACATAGATCTCGCGCAACTCCTCTTCGCTCTTGCCTTCGGGTACTGCAAGCACAGGCAGCTCGGGAGCGGACTTGTAGTCTTCCGAACGGTCACGAAACATCCCCTCGTCACCGAGCAAAAAACCACAACCACCCAGCGCGATCAGCGAGCCGGCAAGCGGTAGCAGCAACAAACGACTGATCGACATATACCTCACACTCCCACCGCGCGCAGCGCGGCATTCACCTCGGCATGAAACCGCTCATCCAGCTCGGTCATGGGCAGACGTATCCCACCACCAATCAACCCCTGTTGTTGCAATGCCCACTTCACGGGAATCGGATTGGCTTCAAGGTACAGTGCAGTGTACAACGGCGCCAGCCGCTGATCGATCTCTGCCGCGCCGTTACGATCGCCGGCAAGGGCCAGGCGGCAGAGTTCCGCGGTCAACGCCGGCGCTACATTCGCCGCCACCGAAATCGCTCCCTGCCCTCCGGCGAATATCAATTCCATCGCAGTGGCGTCATCGCCCGAATAAATCGCGAAGTTTTCGCCGCAGGCCTGCCGCAAAACCGGCACCCGTGACAGATCGCCCGTGGCATCCTTGATGCCAACGATATTCGCCACCCCGGAAAGCTGGATGACTGTGTCATTGTGCAGGTCTACGGCGGTTCGCCCCGGCACATTGTAGAGAATCTGCGGTATATCCACCGCCTGGGCCACGCAGCGAAAATGTTCGTACAGACCCCGCTGTGTGGGCCGGTTGTAGTAGGGAGTGACCAACAGGCAGTATGCGGCACCAGCTTCGGCGGCGGCCGTAGTCAGTTCAATCGCCTCCACGGTGGAGTTCGAACCGGTGCCCGCTATCACCGGCAGGCGCCCGCGGAGGTAGTCGACACAGTAGCGGATGAATTCGCAGTGCTCCGGCACGCTCAGGGTGGCGCTTTCGCCAGTTGTACCCACTGCACCGATAGCTGCGGTGCCCGCCTCAACGTGCAGATCCAATAGCCTCTCGAGCCCCTGCCAGTCGATGCCGCCATCGGGGTGCATGGGCGTCACCAGGGCAACAATGCTGCCGGTAATCATGTGTTGTCTCCGCGTGCCAGGGCCGGTCTCGTGAGGTGCCTGGCACCCCCCGCCGGAAAGCCCGACATTATCCATGACAGAGGCAGGATAACAACCTGTGCGCTAGAATGGACGGCCAACCGTCAACGCAGGGTCAACACACACGGGGGAGGAGCTTGTTATGTACCGCACTGGCGCACTGATCGTCGCCGTCTTACTGCACTGTACAGTGCTCATTCCAGCGGCGTGGGCCGAGGCTGGCGAGCCACGCATCGGTGAGCTGTCCGCACTCGACCGCCAGTACATGGCGCAGCAGCGCGATCTGATCGAGGACATCACACTGCGCCGCCTGGGGCGTGACTTCAGCGGTGATCGCGAACGTGATCTCGCACTGCTGCAGGACATGCTCGACAAGCGGCTGGTAGACGCATCGCAGACACGCGAGTTGCAGGCCATGGGAATGATTCTCGGCGAGCACCTGGCCGATGCGCTCGACATGCACTGGGTGATCTACGAGGACGCCCTGGGCCGCAGCCGCGCGCTGCAGTATGCCGACACGGACAACTATCTGTTCCCGATGACCATGATTTCCAGGCGGGTGGAGGCGGGCAGCTCTACCTCGGTAAAAGACATTTACCAGAAGGCCTACGATATTATTGACGCCGCGCGACCAGCTCTGCCCTTTCGCTAGGTTCCCGCTGGCCTTGCGCCCGGCAGCCACGCATACCGCGCGACAGGTGACATCTGGCGGGGCCAGCCATTAGACTGAGCGCCAGCCAACTATCCGTGCGCCTGCATGTCCTCGCTGCCTCCCACTTACGAGCTGCAAACCGACGACCCGCGTGAGAGCCTCCTGCTACTGCAGGGCAACTGGCAACAGGGCCGCCCCACCGCCCCGTTCGCTGAGCTGCGAACGCAGTTGCTCGGCGAACATCCACAGCACCTGATTGCAGACGGCAGCGCGCTGGGAGAATGGGATGCCATCCTCATGGCATTTTTGCTCAACTGCCACAATCATTGCCGCAGGGAGGGCATTGGTTTCGGGACGCGCAATATGCCCGCCGCAGTGGACAAATTGCTGGCGGTTGCCACTGCGGTGCCGCCGCACGAGCCACCCGAGGAGTCGCAACGCCACCTGTTCGGACAGTTGCACCCTGCGCAGCTGCTGCAAAGCCTGGCCGACAACCTGCGCGAAGCCCTGGCTTTTATCGGCGAGGTGAGCATCGCCCTGTGGCGTCTTGTCACCGGGCGTTCGAACACACGCTTCGTCGATTTCCGCCTGTTCTGTTTTCAGGCCGGACCGGACGCCTTCGCCATTATCAGCCTGACCAGCGTGCTGGTTGGCATGATCCTCGCTTATCTCGGCGCCGTGCAATTACAACAGTTCGGCGCGGGCATCTACGTTGCCGATCTAGTGGTGATCGGCATGTTGCGCGAAATGGGCGTGCTCATGACCGCGGTAGTCATGGCCGGGCGCACCGGAGCGGCCTACGCCGCGCAGCTTGGCAGCATGCAAAGCAACGACGAAATCGACGCAATTACCACCATGGGCATCTCTCCCGTGGAATTTCTGGTCATTCCGCGAATGCTGGCGCTGGTGGTCATCATGCCCCTGCTGACGGTGTACGCCAATCTGCTGGGTATCATCGGCGGTGGTATAGTCGCCGGTATCATGGGCATTACCCCCATTCAATATCTCAACCAGGGCGAGGGCGCGATCGCGGCGGCGCATGTCGGCGTGGGATTGCTCAAGGCGCTGGTGTTTGCAGTGCTGATAGCCATCGCCGGATGCCGCGCCGGCATCAACTCGGGGCGCAGTTCCGCGGCGGTCGGACAGGCTGCAACGAAAGCGGTGGTAACCGCGATCGTTTACCTGATCGTCGCCGACGCCGCGATCAACATCATTTTCCAGCGGGTTGGCATATGACGCAGATTCCGCACATTGCAGTCCGCGACCTGACAATGGCCTATGGTTCTCTGGTGATTCAGCGCGATCTCAGCTTCGATATTCAGCGCGGGGACATATTCGTCATCATGGGCGGCAGCGGCTGTGGCAAAAGTACGCTCCTGAAACACCTGCTGGGCCTTATCAGGCCGGCCAGCGGGGATATTCTCTACGACGGCACCAGCTTTGTGCACGCGAATGACGCCACTCGCGAGAAAATGCGCCAGGGCTGGGGTATCACCTATCAGTCGGGGGGCCTGTTCAGCGCCATGACGCTGGCCGAAAATATCGCGCTGCCGTTGCAACTCTACACGCGCTTCAGCGCTGCGCAGATCACGGAAGTCGTGGCTTACAAGCTGGCGTTGGTAGGCCTCGCGGGCTATCAAGCCTACTATCCCGCCGAGCTCAGCGGCGGCATGCGCAAGCGCGCAGCGCTGGCGCGAGCGATCGCGCTGGACCCGCAGATCCTGTTTTTTGACGAACCATCGGCGGGTCTCGACCCGATCAGCTCCCGCTTGCTGGACGAATTGATTGTGCAGCTGAAGGAGAGCATCGACGCCACCGTGGTGATAGTTACGCATGAGCTGGCAAGCATCTTTGCGATTGCCAGCAACTCTGTCTATCTCGACAACACCAGCCGCACCATGATTGCGTACGGGCCGCCCGCAGAGCTGCGGGAATCGAGCGACCAACCGGTGGTGCGACAGTTTCTGACGCGCAGCGCCAGTGCCTCCCGCGAGAAGCAGGTATGAGCGAGCAGCCCCATACCGTCGCCATTGGTGCGTTCGTAGCGGGCGCTATCCTGATCGCCCTGAGCACATTCCTGTTCCTCATCGGCTCCGGACTGGGCGGCAAGGAAAAGGTCATCATGGCTTTCGATGGCTCCGTAACGGGACTCAACATCGGCGCACCGGTAGCCCTGCGCGGGGTCCAGGTGGGCCAGGTTACCGACATTGAGGTCATTCTGGATTCCGACAACATTGAGTTGATCATGCTCGTGGAAGCGGAGTTCGACCCGGGCGCCATACGCATCCGTGGTGCGGTGAAAGACGATCTGACCGATGAGCTGCTCGCGCGGGGCCTGCGGGCGCAGCTCAATACCCAGAGCCTGCTTACAGGTCTGCTGTATGTGCAGATGGATTTCCATCCGGGCAGCGAAATCAAGCTGGCTGACATCGACTCGCCCTATTTCCAGTTTCCCACCATACCCACCGATCTGGAGCGCATCGCGAAAACCCTGCAGGATATCGATGTGGCCGACCTGGCCGAGCAGTTGACGGAGATGGTGCAGAACGTGAACCGCCTGGTAAGCAGTGAAGACTTTCAGGCGCTACCGGCGGATACCGGCACCGCTCTGCAATCCGTGGTCGATCTCAGCAACCAGTTACAGACGCAATTATCCAGTTCCGGCCCCAAACTGGACCAGGTGCTGGATGGAGCCGCTTCCACACTGGATACCGCCTCCCGCGAGCTACCCCCCATCTACAGCCTGGTACAGCGCAATCTGGACAAGCTGGACGAGGCGATTGTCGCTTTTGAAGAGACGTTGACCAGCGTCGATGGCCTGCTGTCCAAGGATTCCCCCACTCTGTTTGAGCTCAACAGGGCGCTTAAGGAAATGACCCAGACCAGCAGGTCTCTACAATCGCTGGCACGCACGCTGGAAAGCAATCCCGAGGCCCTGTTGCGCGGCAGACGTGGAGATGGTCAATGATACGGATACTACTGCGATACATGCTGGCACTGGGCTGCGCCGCGCTACTCGTAGCCTGCGCCAGCAGCCCCACCAGCAACTACTACCTCCTGACTACAGACTCACTGCCATCAGCGTCCGCGGGGATGCCGCCGCAGGACACCCTGCCATCTCTGGGCGTGGGCCCGATCAGCATTCCGCTGTACCTGCAGCGGGACAACCTAGTATATCACCGGGAAGACAACCAGGTACATATCGCGGCCTACCACAAGTGGGCGGAACCCCTGGAAGATGGCATCGCCCGCGTGCTGACGCTGAATCTGGCTCAAGGGCTCGCGTC
>TARA_R110002073_G_scaffold69453_11_pt1 | contig 51228 bp, 40 predicted proteins | sample TARA_R110002073 | Tara Oceans TARA_R110002073 (sample SAMEA4397174) | marine metagenome | biome: Polar Biome; feature: [DCM] deep chlorophyll maximum layer (ENVO:01000326); material: water (ENVO:00002006), including particulate matter (ENVO:01000060) such as... | depth 40 m
TGGCAGACTGTTATTGATGATAGAAAATGCGTCATAGGTTTGTTCATTTTGACGCCAGCCAACGCCACCGACAAAACGTTCATTATCTAGCAAAATACGTTGGCGACCATATCTGACGATAGTGTTGCCTGCCGCATAATCTAAATACCCTTGATTGATTTCTGTATAGGTTGCATCGGCTACAACCGCTTCCGGGTCGTTATCCAATCCGGAACCGTCATTGTAGTTGTCATCAAAAACAACACTGACATTATCCATTTCAAACGTTGCAGAAAAGCCTTCAATGGGTAGTGTTTTGTAAGTGATGCGTGACTTGAGTGTCGATGCTTTAGCTTCACGAGTAGGGCCATCTTGATCTACATACTCTGCTCTATATCGTAATGCTACATCTGCTTTGCCACCTGTTAGCGCTTCTGTAATGGTGTTGGCAGATTCACTTGCTTGCAATGGCAGTGCTGATGTAAGGCCAAGTGCGAGCATTGAAATGGTTAGACCGAGGGTGTTTTTCATAAGCAATATCCTATTTTATAAAGGTATCTTTCTATTCACCATGTCTGGGTTAGCACATGATTTGTGAACTATTTAACGCTTTGATGTAGATATGAACAATTGTTAATATGGGGTAGATGAATATACCTCATATTGTATAGATATGGCAATTTTGTTGTTTTTTTGTGACGGTCTGTTACGACTAACTAATTGATTAATTACGTTTTTCTCTATCAATGCAGGCTGCGAAGTTTATATTCTTTAGCTGTGGTACGAAGTTGCATGGTCCTTGACGGCTGTCAACTTGAGAGGAAATAATTTCATCCCAGGCTGTTCGACAGGCATTTGTACTTCCTGGTAAACAGAATATAAGCGTTTTATTTGCCATGCCCGCAAGAGCGCGTGACTGGATGGTTGAGGTGCCAATTTGATCAAGTGAAATTTGTCTAAATAGTTCGCCAAAGCCATTTACTGTTTTATCCAAAAGGGGACTAACGGCCTCAGGTGTACTATCTCTACTGGTAAAACCGGTTCCACCTGTAATCAATACTACGTGAGTATCATTATCAGCAATCCAATGAGATAAGTGGGCTCTGATTTTATAGATATCGTCAATTACAATTTTCTTGTCTGACAGAACATGCCCCGCGTCTTTGAGGCGCTCTACTAATAGTTGACCGGAGGTATCATTGCTCTCATCACGTGTGTCTGAGACTGTCAAAACAGCAATATTTAGTGGAATGGTTTTCTGGCTTACATTATGGCCCATAGTGATTCTCTTAAATGCTTACAAAGTTAAACGGGGGACTTAATCGCGTTCTAAAAAATTATCATTGTTGGCAGCTATAACACGCTTATGGAAGCGATCTTCCTTTAAGGCTAAAAACATCACCATCATGCAGCAGGCAAGTACCGCATATAAAACCATAAAGCATGCGCTGTATATGCCTAAAAAATCTTCAGCCAGCCCGAAGGCAATGGGGAGGGTACAGCCACCTAATGCGCCTATAGCCGCGACAATGCCGCCAACTAAGCCCATTTGCTGAGGGTAATAATCATGGATGGTTTTATATATGCTGGCTCGGCCAAAGCCTTGCGCAATACCAATTATAAAAATAAAGGCACTAAATACCCAGACATTAATTTCTACGGTGAGCTCAACATCTTGTTTGATACCATGAATCGTCATCGTTGTTGGTGGGTATGAGATAAAAAACAAACAGACAATGCACACCCAAAAGACGGTCCAATTAACACTTCGGCCGCCATATCTATCAGCAAACCAGCCACCAAGTGCTCGCACCATGCTGGATGTCGCAACAAAAAATAGCGTAAAGGCCATCGCTTGAGTGTTATTTAACTCGTAGGCAGATGCATAATACTGAGGCAGCCATAAAATGAGCGCTAAAAAACTACCAAAAACAAAGTAATAATAAAGCCCAAGGCGCCAAATCTGGCCTTGTTTTAATGCTTGGATGATCGTTAGTTTGTCTTGTCGAATGCTCGGTGTGTACGGCCTGCTGGGAGCGACCAGCATAAAAAAGAAGGCAACGAGCAATAAGCCAATGCCATAAATAGGGCCAATGCTATTCCACCCCCAGTTGTCCACAATAAAGGGGGCTAGCATTAGGGTGATAGCTGAGCCGGTGTTGCCAGCACCAAAGATTCCCATAATCGTGCCTTGGCGATTTGTTTCGAACCAGTCGGTCACGTAACGAATGCCAATCGTGAAAGATGTGCCGCTAATACCTATCCATAAGCCAAGCCAAATATATGCCATCAGGCTGTCGACATAAGGCAATAGAAACAGTGGGGGGGCACTAAGGAGCATTTGCCACAGGTAGACTGTTTTAGGGTTGTAACACTCGCTTAGCCAGCCTGCAGGAATTCGGCCTAAAGCGCCTGTTAGTACCGGTGCAGAAAAGAAAAGTCCGAGTTGAGTCGCATTAAGATCCAGGGTCTCTCTTAGCTCAAGACCCAATACTGCATAGAGTGTCCAAACAGAAAAGTTTGCGGCAAACGCTAAAGTTGCAGCGCTCAGCGCGCGCCATGCACCAGGGTATTCAAAGTTCATAATATGTTTATGCTCTTAAGTGAATAAAACATGCATCACTTGAAAATAATAGCTATTAATTGCTTCAGGGGTGTATTAAATCAAAAAAAATAAACGATAGGGGCTGTCTAACCCTTTTTATTCTGGCAATGAAAAAAAACTACCTAATAGAGGGTATCTGGCTTGATCGTTTCTAGTGTGAACCGGATTTGGATTCTAGCTAAAGTGGGTATGAAGTGCATTTCTCTATGAGTAGGGGTTTTTGAAACTTGATATACGTCAATACCATATTAGGTATGGTGGCGACAGAATATCGTTAAATCCCGTTTTGGATAGGAGTAGTTATGTCCCAAGAACACAAAATTAACTTAATCGCTTTTAGCGACCCTAAAATAAAGACCTTGCATTATACTTGGTTTGCATTTTTCTTAACCTTCGTTGTTTGGTTCAACCACGCCCCGCTTCTCATCTTTATGAAAGAAGCGTTCAATATGACGAATCAGCAAGTCAAAGCTCTGATGATATTGAATGTCGCCTTAACGATTCCTGCCCGTATTGTAATCGGTATATTGGTGGATAAATTTGGTCCGCGTAAAACCTACAGCAGTCTTTTAGTGGTGTCAGGTATTATCTGTTGTGTGTTTGCCTTGGCGCAGACCTACGAACAACTTGCATTGATGCGTTTTTTGATGGGCTTTACGGGTGCGGGTTTTGTTATTGGTATTCGTATGGTGGGGGAATGGTTCCCGCATAAGAGCGTAGGTATTGCAGAAGGTATTTATGGCGGTTGGGGTAACTTTGGTTCTGCTGCTGCTGCGATGACCTTGCCGACACTTGCATTAATGTATGGTGGCGAGAATGGCTGGCGTTATGCTCTGGCAACAACAGGCGTTATTGCTAGCTTATATGGTTTTTTCTATTACAAAGTAGCCCGGGATACGCCTAAAGGCTCTACCTACTTTAAACCAAAGCGGTCAGGTGGTCTTGAAGTGACAAGCTGGAAAGACTTTTACTTCTATTTAGCAATGAATGTGCCCATGTATGCTGCTTTAGCTGTTCTAGCCTGGAAACTATCGCCAGCGGGTGTGGGTTTATTAACGGATACTGCGGCAATAGTATTATGGGTTGGATTGGCGCTACTTTTTGTCTTCCAGGTGAGTCAGATCTGGCAGGTCAATAAAGAGAATTTAACGCACGGTGTTCAAGAGCTGGACAAATATTCATTTAAGCAGGTGGCCATATTAAATTGGTCGTACTTTGTTACCTTTGGTTCAGAGTTAGCGGTTGTTTCCATGCTGCCACTATTCTTTTTGGATACATTCGACACCTTAACACCCGTTCAGGCAGGCTTATTGGCTTCAGGCTTTGCCTTTATGAATCTGGTGGCTCGCCCTACTGGTGGTTGGTTTTCAGATAAGTTTGGCCGCAGAAAATCATTGATGATTTTAATTGGTGGTTTGGCTGGGGGTTACTTTGTATTGGGCCAAGTTGATTCAACCTGGTGGATTGCGGTCGCGGTGATTGCCACCATGTGTTGTTCGTTTTTTGTTCAAGCGGGTGAGGGTGCCGTATTTGCTGTAGTTCCACTTATTAAACGTCGTATGACAGGGCAAATAGCTGGTATGACAGGGGCGTATGGTAATGTGGGGGCAGTGACCTATTTAACGGTATTAAGTTTTGTTGATTACAGTACTTTCTTTATTGTAATCGGAGCCTCAGCACTTATTGTATTCTTTATTGCCATGATAATGGATGAGCCAAAGGGTCAAATCTCGGAAGTGCTTCCAGATGGTACGGTACATATGATTGATGTGGGTTAAAATAAGTCTCTTGTTAAATCGTCTGCGATAGCTATCCATCGAAGACAAATCAAACCTCATATTAAGCTGCTTAATATGAGGTTTTGCGGTTTATAGGTTTTATTATGTCGAAAGTGTTAAAAGTAAATGCGGCATTCCAGTCGGATGCAGGTGTAAAGCCGGTCAATGAAGATGCAGCAGGTTTTTTTATACCTGAAGACGGCTATTTGCTCTCAAATAAGGGCGTTGCTTTATCGCTTGCTGATGGCGTGTCTTCAGCTGAAGCCGGTAAAGAAGCCAGTCGAACCGCTGTTGATAGGTTTATTGAAGAATACTTTCAAACGCCGGATACTTGGTCTGTTGCTAAATCAGGTGAGCAAATCTTATCGACAATAAATCTGAAACTTTTCCGAAAAAGCCATGAATTTAGTACGGATAGTAAAGGTTACTTGGCGACCTTTAGTTCGGTAGTAATAAAGGGCGGTACGGCACATTTTTTTCATGTCGGTGATAGTCGAATTTATCTGTGTCGAAATAATGTCTTGACGCAATATTCGACAGATCATGTGGCTTCTCTAGGCCAGGATAAACGCTTTTTAACGCGCGCTATTGGTATGGATAATCGCTTGCATCTCGACTATGGGCGCATTCCTCTTGAAGAGGGGGATCGTTTATTACTGACCAGTGATGGCGTTCATGATTTTGTTGCACATGAAAAACTAGTTGAGATGATGTCCCAGAATGAACCTATGCAGGTGATTTGTGAACAGCTTATTTTAGCGGCTAAGCAGGATGAGTCCGATGATAATATTAGTGCCGTCGTTGCAGAAATTGCGCAGTTACCCTACGAATCCTTAGATGACTACAGTGCTAAATTAACGCGATTGCCTTTTCCTCCGGCGCTATATCCGGGCTTGAAGTTAGATGGTTATGAAGTCATCAAAGAGCTATTCGCCTCAAGTCGAAGCCAGTTATATCTGGTTCAGGATATTGAAACCGGTGCTCAATTTGCCATGAAAACGCCCTCTATAAATTTCGAAGAAGATACCTCTTATATAGATCAATTTATTCAAGAAGAATGGATTGGTATTCGTATTCAGCACCCTAATGTGGTGAAGATAATTCGACAGAATAGAACCCGAAGTTTTTTATATTATTTGATGGAATTTGTTGAAGGCATCAGTTTGGCTGATTGGATAAATGACAATCAACCGCCTAGTCCAAAGCGCGCTATCAATATTGTTAAACAGATTGCAGAAGGGCTGAACGCCTTCCATCAAAATGAGGCGATTCATCAAGACTTAAAACCAGGTAATGTCATTGTAACCCCAGAAGAAAAGGCGCTTATTTTGGATTTTGGCTCAGTATTTGTTGCCGGCCTGGCTGAGTGTATAAGGCCTATTCAGGCAGAAGGTGTATTGGGTACCGCAGGGTATTCTGACCCGCTATATCTGCGTGGCCACAATTCTGGTATTCAGGGTGATGTCTATTCCTTAGCCACGATTACCTATGAAATGTTTACCCACCACTTACCCTATGGTGAGCAAATAGAGCAATGCAGAAGTGCGTTGGATTACGACCAGTTACGCTACTGTGAGGCGAGTAAATATAATTTGGTGATTCCGGAATGGTTTGATGGTGCGCTTAAGAAAGGGTGTGAATTTGACCTTGAACTGCGTTATAGAACGGTTGACCAATTCATGAAGGACTTATTGCAACCTAATCCTGAGTTTTTAAAGGAAGATCCGGTCGTTAAAAAGAACGCAAGTACCTTGATTTTCTGGAAGTTAATGTCAGGTTTTTGGTTTGTGACATTTTTGTTGTTAATTTATTTATTCACCCAAAATAAGCTATAAAAAAGGTTACAGGCATTTCTGTTTGCAAATGAAAGATATGCCTGAGAAACATCAGCTAAGAATGAAACGCTAAATATTGACCATTGACATTGGTTTGTTGCTTGGCTCAATCGTTTTGTATGGCTATAGTTATTAAGTGTTTAATAAGATTATTAGAATAAATATGTCAGACTCAGTCCGAATGAAGTGGTATTGCTGTTTAAATGAACCAAGCACAAACTATTGGCCGTCGATGTTTGTAACAGGCTTGATCGCTTTATTAATTGTTTTAAATATTCTGGAGATTATTTTCAGCTCGATGAATGAGGTGTCTGTCCTGATGGGAAGAGGTCTAATTTATGCGAGTTATGGTTTTGCCATGTTCTTTTCGCTTGAATATTTTTTGCGAATATGGGCTGCTGCCGAACAGGTTCATGAGCAGAATTTATCTGCTTGGCAAAAGCGTTGGCGTTATATTCGCTCACCGATGGGGTTGGTTGATGCACTATCAAGTTTGCCCTTACTTATTTGGATTTTTTTCCCCGTCGAACAGCTTTCAGATATTAGGATCTTAAAATTAATATCCATGGTTCGCGTTTTAAAATTGACGCGCTATTCAAGTTCTTTAAGCATGCTGGCGAAAGTATATAAAGAAAATCAGCGTACATTGCTTGCTGCTGGTTTGGTCATGATGATCCTGATGGTATTATCAGCCGCAGGTATTTATGTGTTTGAGCGTGATGTTCAGCCAGAAAACTTTGGCAGTATTCCGCATAGTATGTGGTGGGCCTTCGTTACCTTGACGACGGTGGGGTATGGAGATGTCACACCTATTACGGTGGGGGGTAAGATCTTTGGCTCGGTCGTGATGGTCTGTGGTGTAGGTATTGCAGCCATGCCGGCTGGTATTTTTGCTTCATCATTCGTGCAGTTAATTAGAGAGCAGGAAAAAGAAAGAAATTTGAAATCACGGTTTCGCCGATCAAGTTTTAATGCACCTCTAAAATCGACTCCGCACGAAGCAGAGCATCATCTTATTCATCTACATATTACAAAATCAGAGCAGCGTGAAGTAAATTATTTAATCGAAGAATATGGTTTATCTTTGGATCAAGCTGTTGGAGTCGTAAGTCATTTTAGGCATAGTAACTAGGAAGCCGCAGGGCCATATATGTTATGCTGGTATCTGCTTGTAGGTATTTTCCGCAAACGTAATAACAGTTTGTTCAACTATTGCTTGTGTCATCAAGTCTTGAATAATATATAGGGATATTTTGTGTCCGAATGGAATAGCTTTGCATTTATTAGCTTGGTTTGTTTCTTAATGAGCTCGGCAAGTGCCATTTTAACGCTGTGCGCAAAACGGCAGGGTGAGGCATTATTATGGGGTCTCATCTGCCTATTATTGTCTTTTTGGACTTTCTTTTTGTTTCTCTGTTTTAGTGCTGATACCCCGGATGAAGCGCTTTTCTTGGCGCGTACACTTAACTATATTATTATTTTCTTACCTTCCTTGTTGTTTCATTTTTGTGTGGTTTATATTCAGAAGGCCGGATATTATAAAAGAATTATCGGCCTTTATTATTGCCTGAGTTTCGCTTATTTCTTATTGGTTCTGATTTTTCCTGAGGACTTTCTCCATAGCCCTGCGCTTAGGTTTTCAATTTTCTGGTTTCCTTATGCAGGGCCTTTGTTTTATATCTTTCCGGTACTTTATTTGTTAATGGTTGGCCATGCCGTGCATATTTTGGTTTATGCTAGGGCGACCCAAAGCCAGACCCAGCAGAGAAAAACATATTACCTTCTAAGCACTATTTTTGTGGGGTTTGTGGGTGCCGGCTCTTCGCTTGCTATGGAGTTCGGTATTCCTCTCCCGCCCTATGGGATTTTAAGTGTTGCGTTTGTTGTGCTGATAGCGACCTATGCCATATTGCGTCATGACTTATTAGATTTGCCTGAAACCTTCAGTCTGATTACAGCCCGAGTGCTCATTTACATTATTATCTTTGCAGTGCTTGTGAGCGTTATTAAATTGGGTGCATTTTTTGATAACTTAATGTTCTCTAATTTTCAGATTTTGATTGTGTCCATGTTGATGGTATTGATCTGTGAGCTTTATGCACTCATGAAAAGTCGTGTCCAATATTTATCTGATACGATGTTGACGCGCCGTAAAATGATGAAGGACCGCTATTTTAAAAATCTTATTGTACAGCTGGAGGAAGCGCCAGATTTTGAAGCGATGTTGCCTTTGCTTCGATCTTTTTTCGAAAAACAATCGTTTGTTTATCATTATGCTTGGTACTTGGATCAGGCACTTCTAGTGCAAAGTTTAAGAAAAGAAACCCTGAGTGACTTTGAACGCAGCCAGCAAGTTGATGCGCGTACTTATCAGCGTATTTTATTTAGCCCAAAAGATGGCCGTCGTCATGACCGTTTACCGGCATCTTTGCGCTTAAATATAGATGAGCCGGGGCTGGGTTCTTCCCAAATAGTCGACCTAATGAGTAGTGAGCAGTTGGATCAGGCTTATGAATGGGTCGACCAAGTGCCTCAGAGAGAGATGATTGCGTTGCCTTTGATGGCGAATGGATATTTTAGAGGGCTTATTTTATTGGTCGTGAGTCAAAATGAAACTCAATATGCCGATCAACTGATGCTTCAAACGCTGTGTGCCAAACTTACTTTATTGATAGAACGGCTTGATTCGATTACCGAAGAATCCCGGGTTCAGCAGGCTTTTTTGTTAGATAAAATGCGTAGTTTGCAGACATTGGCCTGTGAGGTGGCGCACGAGATGAGAAGCCCTCTCGACCAAATGAATGTATTTGCTTCCGAGGTTTATGCGATTAGCCGCTCGTTTCATGATGCCAAAACGTCGGAGCAGCAGGGCCTCGATGTCGTTGCAAACAAACTCAGAGCCGAGTCTAATCTGGCCCAGTTGGCGATTGACAGAGGCATGCAGTCAATTGATATGATTTTAAGGCAGGTTAATGATGCCCCAATTGAGCTAGAGCATGTGGATATCTATTCCATTCAGGCTGTGGTCTCTCGAGCCTTGGCTGAGTATGTATTTATTGATGATGAGCGAAGTTATGTTAGTTGCGAAATGGGCCAAAACTTCGAGTTTAAAGGCGATCAGAAGCTATTGATTTTCGTTATCTTTAACTTGCTTAAAAGCGCGCTGTATCAGCCCCAATACCCAATAGATTTTGAAATAGTTATTTCGACAAACACCGCTAAAGAAATGAATTGGTTAGCGGTTCGTTATAATTCGCTAGATGTCGCTAAAAACAAAGGTGGCGTCAATAAGGCTGTTGAGCTAAAAGATATTATGGGCACTCAGTTAGGCATTGCTTATTGTTATAAAGCAATGAAAGTCATTGGTGGTGACCTTATCTACGCAATAACAGAGGATGGCTTAATAACTATCAGCTTAGGTTTTCCTGTTATTTCGTGATGATTTTATTTTGTTATGGTATTTTTAGCGCTGCCATTTAATGCGTTAAGGTCTATTAATTTAATTTCATCCCAGTCGCTATCTCGAGCAACTTCAAAGCCATTATCCACAAAAATATATGGTAATAAGCTCTTTGCATCTTGATTTTTTATCATGTTGACAAAGGCTCTTTTCAGTTTTACTAAGGATAAGAAACCGACTCTTGGGTGGGCAACAAGTGCATGGGGTGAAAACCCAGGGCTGTCCCAGACAATTTTAAGGCTGTTTCTGATCTCGATAGGTTGTGCTAAAAAGTTTTCGTGTGTCCCTGCACCTGCAATATATTGTTCGCTGATAACCTCTTTATATACCGCGTTTTCCGAGTGTAAAAACTGAGGAATGATATTGAATTTTAGTCTCTTTAAGCTTTCTCTAGGGGCGATGCTCGATTCGAAATTTAAAGGGTTGGGGAATGCAATGATCGCATTTCTAAGTTCTGAAAAGCTTTTTATGTCACCATTTTTTTTGACAAAAATAATGCCGCGTATGGGTTGGGATTTTCTTTTCACTTGTGCTTGATAGCCGGGTGATTCCCTGAAAGCATTGAATTGTAGTGGGCTAACGACGGCTAAATCGTAGTAGGATTTGGCAAGCTTGAGCTCGAAATCTAATTGACTGCTTGCTGGCTCGAATTGAATATTCAAGCCTGTTTGTTCTTCTATATGCTTAAATATATCAAACCAAATTTCATCTTTATCGGGTATTTTCTCAAAGGCTGGTGCAGTGGGTTTTACGTTTACGTCTTTTTCTGATTTGAGTTTTTTGGTGCTAGATTTGATCTCTTCAGGAGCGTTTAAGCTAACAGGAATAGGGTACGAAGGGGCAACGCTGACGATCAGTGTCTGGGCGCGAGTATCGACGCTGTTTAGCAATAACAAGAAAGAAAGAATAATAGCGTTAAAAGAAGGATTTAGCTGCTTAGGTGTTCGCAAGCAAAAATGATTCGTTGTAGATAGAATAGCTTTAGAAGAGAACAGCACACTTGACTCCAGATTTATAATGACGCGTTAGTTATTCTAGCATAGAGGCTTGAATGGCATTGATCATTTGCTGTTTTAGTTTATATATTGATCAATATAAATGTTGAGTCTACATTTCGATTGAGCGAATCCCGCCTTTCTGGTAATCTGGCGACCCATCTTGAGATGAAAATCTCCCCCTTCTAACCATTTAAATAAATTAGCTTATAATTGCTTGATTTAAAAAGCGATTTTCTTTTTTAGTCTGAGAAACTGACGGGATTTACATGACGCGTTTTATCTTCGTGACCGGTGGTGTTGTTTCTTCCTTAGGGAAAGGCATTGCATCAGCATCCTTAGCTGCTATTTTGGAAGCGCGTGGCCTTAAAGTCACTATGCTAAAACTAGACCCTTATATCAATGTTGATCCGGGTACGATGAGCCCATTTCAACATGGTGAAGTGTTCGTAACAGACGATGGTGCAGAAACAGATCTCGATCTAGGCCACTATGAGCGTTTTATTCGCACCACCATGACGAAACGTAATAATTTTACCAGTGGTCGTGTTTATGAAGATGTGATTCGAAAAGAACGTCGAGGTGACTACCTTGGTGGGACGGTTCAGGTCATTCCTCATATTACCGATGAAATTAAGCGTCGAATTGTTGAAGGTGCAACAGGCTATGATGTTGCTCTGGTCGAAATTGGTGGTACGGTCGGTGATATTGAATCACAACCTTTTCTGGAAGCCATTCGTCAATTAAAAATTGAAGTAGGCTCACAGCGTGCTTTGTTTATGCATTTAACTTTGGTGCCTTACATTGCAACAGCCGGTGAAACTAAAACAAAACCGACTCAGCATTCTGTTAAAGAAATGCGTTCGATCGGTATTCAACCTGATATCCTTGTTTGTCGTTCAGATCATGAGATTGATGTATCTTCTCGTCGCAAAATAGCCTTGTTTACCAACGTAGAAGAACGGGCTGTTATTCCATTGCAAGATGCATCCAGCATTTATCTTATTCCGCGTATGCTCCATAAACAAAATCTCGATCAAATTGTTGTTGAACGTTTTGGTTTGGATTGCCCTGAAGCAGATTTATCTGAATGGGATGAGGTAGTTGAAGCAGAGGCAAATCCAGAGTGCGAAGTGACTATCGCGATGGTCGGTAAATATATGGAATTACTGGATGCTTATAAGTCCTTAATTGAAGCGATTAAGCATGCAGGCATACGCACACGTACCAAAATCAAAATGAAGTATATTGATTCTGAAACCATTATCGATAGCGGTACCGCAGCCCTAGACGATGTCGATGCTATTTTAGTGCCTGGTGGTTTTGGTAATCGTGGTGTTGAGGGCAAGATTCAAACGGTTAAAATTGCACGTGAAAATAAAGTGCCTTATCTCGGTATTTGCTTAGGGATGCAAGTGGCGGTTATTGAATATGCGCGTCATGTTGCAGGCTTGAAAAATGCACACAGTACAGAGTTCAAAAAAGATTGTTCAGAACCTGTGATAGGCCTAATAACCGAATGGCAAGATAGTACGGGTAATATAGAACAGCGAGATGCCGGTTCAGATCTTGGTGGCACGATGCGGTTAGGGGCTCAAGAGTGTAACTTAAAAGATGGCTCTTTAGTCAAAGAGTGTTATGGCAAGAATTTGATTGTGGAGCGCCATCGTCATCGTTATGAAGTAAACAATAATTTACTACCAAAACTTGAAGATGCAGGCTTGATTATATCGGGTCGATCCAAAGACAACTCTTTGGTAGAGGTGATTGAAGTGCCAAATCATCCTTGGTTTGTTGCCTGCCAGTTTCATCCAGAATTTACCTCTACGCCACGTGATGGCCATGGTCTATTCGAAGGCTTTATTAAAGCGGCTGTCATCAATAGTCAGCAAAGCTAAGTCCTTTATCCGCGGAATAAAATATTGAGATTGATTAAATGACGCAGAAAATAATTCAAGTCGGTGATGTGGTAATTGGTAATCAATTGCCCTTTGTCTTGTTTGGTGGTGTGAACGTTCTTGAATCGCGAGATCTGGCCATGAGCGTGGCTGAAGCTTATGTAGAAACAAGTACCAAGTTAAATATTCCTTATGTTTTTAAAGCTTCCTTTGATAAAGCAAACCGGTCATCAATTCATTCTTTTAGAGGCCCTGGTTTGGAAGAAGGGCTTCGGATATTTGAAGAGATTAAGCAGACATTTAATGTCCCCATTATTACCGATGTTCATGAGCCCGGGCAAGCAGCGCCTGTTGCTGAAGTCTGCGATATTATTCAATTACCCGCCTTCTTATCGCGCCAGACAGACTTGGTTAAGGCAATGGCAAAGACTCAGGCGGTCATCAACATAAAGAAAGCCCAGTTTTTAGCACCTCAAGAAATGCAACATATTCTGAAAAAATGTGAAGAAGCAGGCAATGATCAGCTCATCCTATGCGAACGGGGTAGTAGTTTTGGCTACAACAACCTTGTTGTCGATATGCTGGGTTTTGGCGTATTGAAAACATTCAACTACCCGGTATTTTTTGATGTGACACACTCTCTTCAGCAGCCCGGTGGTCGTACTGATTCAGCGGGAGGGCGGCGTGAAGCTGTCACCGATTTGGCGCTTGCGGGCATGTCACAAGGTTTGGCTGGGTTGTTTTTGGAAGCGCACCCTGATCCTGAAAATGCGAAATGTGATGGCCCGTGTGCCTTACGATTGAGTCAGTTAGAACCTTTCTTGACAAGAGTTAAAGCGATCGATGATTTGGTAAAGAGTTTTAAACCATTAGATACCGCTTAAAATACCTTATAAACCTAGATATTTTAACGTTTAAAGTGTTTATTTTGAGGCTTTAAACTTAGCAGAAATTTCATAATTGGAGGCTAGTTAAATGACAGCAATTGTTGATATTAAGGGTCGTGAAGTGCTCGACTCACGTGGTAATCCTACTGTCGAAGCAGATGTAATTTTGTCATCAGGAGTTATTGGTTCAGCATGTGCGCCTTCAGGTGCATCGACTGGCTCGCGTGAAGCACTTGAACTGAGAGACGGCGATAAAGCACGTTATTTAGGTAAAGGTGTACTTAAGGCTGTGGCGGGTATTAATGGCGAAATTCGTGATGCTTTAAAAGGTAAAGATGTTACTGATCAGCGTGCGCTTGATCAGATTATGCTTGATCTGGATGGCACAGAAAATAAAGCAAAACTGGGCGCAAATGCAATTTTGGCTGTTTCTTTGGCTGCAGCAAAAGCAGCCGCGCAAGAGAAAGGTGTCGAACTATATGCACATATTGCTGACATTAACGGTACATCCGGTCAGTACTCTATGCCTGTGCCCATGATGAATATCATTAACGGTGGTGAACATGCTGACAATAATGTTGATATTCAAGAGTTCATGATCCAGCCTGTTTCCGTGCCTACATTTTCTGAAGCATTAAGAGCCGGTGCAGAAATTTTCCATGCGCTAAAAAATGTCTTAAAAGTAAAAGGCTTGAATACAGCCGTTGGTGATGAAGGTGGTTTTGCACCTAATTTATCTTCAAATGCAGGTGCCTTAGCCGTCATCAAAGAAGCTGTCGCGATAGCCGGTTACGAATTAAATAAAGATATTACTCTGGCATTAGATTGTGCTGCTTCAGAGTTTTATAAAGATGGTAAATATGATCTAAGTGGTGAAGGAAAGGTCTTTACGGCCGAAGGCTTTAGTGATTACTTGGCAGAATTATGCGATCAATATCCGATTGTATCTATCGAAGATGGCCAAGATGAATCTGATTGGGCTGGTTGGCAGTATCAAACTGAAAAGCTTGGTAGTCGTGTTCAGTTAGTGGGTGATGATCTTTTTGTCACCAATACCAAGATTCTGTCAGAAGGTATCGAAAAGAATATCGCTAATTCAATTCTGATTAAATTTAATCAAATTGGTACGTTAAGTGAAACCTTGGATGCCATCAAAATGGCGAAAGACGCAGGTTATACGGCCGTTATTTCTCATCGCTCTGGTGAAACAGAAGATACAACGATAGCCGATCTTGCAGTAGGTACCTGTGCCGGCCAAATTAAAACGGGCTCATTATGTCGGTCTGATAGAGTTGCAAAGTATAACCGCTTGCTGCGCATCGAAGAGCAGCTAGGTGCAAAAGCACCTTATAAAGGAAGAAGTGAAATTAAAGGGCAGTAGTTTTTTTTGATGTACAAGCAAAGCATCGTGGTTTTCCCTCGATGCTTTTGTCGTTTTAATTAGCATTAAAAATTTCTAATATTAAGGCATTGCTTAGCGGGAAATGGTTTTCTGGACTAGAGTTACTGTTAATTTTGTTGTTCGATGTAAAATTACCTTAAGGTCACAGTGTATATGAAGTTGGTGTGGAGTCTGATGCTCTTGGTTATTATTGGTCTGCAATATCGACTATGGATAGGTAGCGGCAGTTATTCCGAAGTGTGGATGCTGCAAGATAAGGTTGAACAGCAAATAGCGAAAAATAAGCTTCTTGAAAGTCGTAATAATCGTTTAAATGAAGAAGTTCTTGATTTAAAAAATGGTTATGCTGCTATCGAAGAGCGTGCGCGCTTTAATCTGGGTATGATCAAAGAAAATGAAAGTTTTTATATGATTGTCACTTCTAGTCATTAAATGTCGCAACTTCTTATAAATTGATACCTTCTTATTTATGTCTAGTCACCTCCCTCCAAAATTTTGGGTTATTATTCCGGCCGCAGGCATTGGTTCTAGAATGCAAGCAGATAAACCTAAGCAGTATCTTCAGATTGAAAATAAAACGATTTTAGAGCATACCTTATGCTGCTTTTTAGATCATCCTGCGTTTGATGAAGTGCATGTTGGCTTGTCGCAACAAGATACTTATTTCGAAAAATATGGGCTCAATCTAAAAGAGGGCGTTAAGGTGTTTCAGGGTGGAAAAGAGCGAGCAGATACGGTTTTGAATGGCTTGGCGTTTATTTCAGACACCGCCAAAGATAGAGACTGGGTGTGGGTGCATGATGCCGCTCGCCCTTGTTTATCTAAAGAAGAGATTGATTTGTTAATCGAAGAGCTTAAGCAAGTAGACTCAGGTTTGGTTTTGGGTGTGCCGGTTTCTGATACCCTGAAGCGTATTGTTAGTGGTGAAGATACCAAAGGTCTGCCCAAAATAAAAGAAACCATTGATAGAACAGGCTTGTGGCGCGCCATGACGCCACAAATTTTTAGCTATGCCGATCTGCGAGATGCGCTGAAATATTGTGATGATGGCGGCCTGATTGTTACTGATGAGGCCTCAGCGCTTGAAATAGTTGGCCGATCCGCTTTTATGGTTCATGGTTTTGAGCAGAATGTTAAAGTAACCTTGCCTGCTGATCTTGTTAAGGTAAAAGAGTATTTAGTTGGAAATAAGAGGTCCCAAAGGTCTATCAATCAAGATAGGCATACTGGGCAGGATGAGTCTAAATTGAAAAACAACACACTAAGGTTTCCAAGAATAGGCACAGGTTTTGACGTACATGCTTTTGGTGAGGGTGAATTTGTTATCTTGGGCGGTGTAAAAATCCCTCATGAAAAGGGCTTAATCGCACATTCTGATGGCGACGTATTATTGCATGCCATCATGGATGCCCTGTTGGGTGCTTTAGCGCTGGGTGATATTGGTAAGCATTTCCCGGATACCGATGAAAAGTGGCAAGGTGCAAATAGCCGTACGCTATTAAAAGCTGTGGTGTCTTTGATTGACGATCAGGGTTATCAAATCGGAAATATTGATAGTACGATTATTGCTCAAACACCCAAAATGGCACCCTATATTCGTCAGATGCAAGTCAATATCGCAGAAGATGTTCAAGTGGATAGCGCGTGTGTTGGCGTAAAAGCAACTACCACAGAAAAACTTGGTTTTACCGGTCGCAAAGAGGGAATTGCCTGTCAGGCAAGTGTTATTCTAGTGCCTGTATTTTCTAGTGTTAATCTATCCGGTGTTAGTCAATGAGCTCGCAGTTTGATTTGAATTTCCCTCGTGCGACGCATAAGCCGCCAGCGAAAGGTATTATTAAAACGCGGGTAGAAGACTTTTACGTAGAAGAAATTTTACGGCCTGACTTGGCTGGTGAAGGTGAGCATGTTTGGTTATGGCTAGAAAAACAAGGCCAAAATACTGAGTATGTGGCCGAAAAAATTGCGCAATTTGCCAGCGTAAGATTAATGGATGTGGGCTTTTCCGGTTTAAAAGATCGATGGGCAGTGACCCGTCAGTGGTTTAGTGTTTATCTGGGGAATAAGCCTGAGCCGATTTGGTCTGAGCTAGGCTTGGATGGCGTTGAAATTTTGAAACATGACCGGCATCTCAAAAAATTAAGAAGAGGTGAGCATTCGTCGAATAAATTCAACATAGTAGTGCGCGCTCTTGAATCTGCTCAGTATGTGGAAGAGGAGTTGGGCAGGATCGCCGCAGCAGGCTTTCCAAACTATTTTGGTGCGCAGCGCTTTGGAATCCATGGTGCGAATCTTGAGCGTGGAGAGCGCTTTTTTAGTGGGAAAATAAAGGCATCACGTTCGCAAAGGTCATTTTATTTATCTGCAGCACGTTCTTTTCTTTATAATCTGAACTTGGCGCAGTATATACAAGGTAAAACTTGCTTAAGCGAAAACCTGGGAGGTCCTCTTTATGGGGATGAAACGCCAGGCTTAAATGAGTTATCGGATTCAGAGCGTGAAGTCTTGAAAGACTATCCGGTGTTTGCTGATGCGATCCACAAAAATCGCTTAAGCTTAGAAAGGCGGCCTTACTTCATCGTGCCAGAAAAACTAAGCTGGGAGCTCAAAAATAATGTTCTGAGCTTATCTTTTTTGCTGCCAACGGGCTGTTTTGCAACATCGCTTATCTCAGAATTTATTGAGTATAAAGTGGGTTTAGGTGCAGAGAAATAAGGTCTGATAAGGGTTTAAAATGACAATTTTGCTTTCGAATGATGACGGTGTTCATGCCGAAGGTTTGTCGACGTTGGCAGATCTTATATCAGCGCATCACAATATAAGGGTGGCTGCTCCAGATAGAGATCATAGCGGTGCGAGTGGATCATTAACTTTGGGGCGGCCGTTAAAGGTTACGCGTTTGTCATCGGGCTTTTTGTCTATAGATGGGACGCCTACTGATAGTGTGCATTTAGGCTTGTCCAGTTTATTTCAGAGTCAGTACGGGGATGATGGTGATACCGAGTTTGAGCGGGTTATCTCCGGTATCAATAGCCATGAGAATTTAGGTGATGATGTCTTGTATTCCGGGACAGTGGCAGCAGCGATAGAGGGCCGTTTTTTGTCATTACCCGCGATTGCAGTTTCTTTGGTTAATCGTGGAAACTTTTTCTACGAAACTGCTGCCTTAGCCATTTTGGATTTCTTAAAGAGAAGTGTCGGCTATCAATTTCCGAAACGGACAGTTTTAAATATAAATGTGCCAGATATACCTTATGATGAATTGAAAGGTATGAAAGTGACTCGTTTAGGTCATAGAGCAAAAGGGCATGACCCGCACATAGTGTCAGACCCAAGAGGTCATCAGCGTTTCTGGATAGCGCTTGCTGGTGATGGCGATGATGCAGGGGAAGGGACCGACTTCCATGCCGTCGCAAATAATTACATATCAGTAACGCCTATTCATGTCGATATGACGCAATATGATGTACTGAACTCAATGAAAACTTGGTTAGAGGAATAAAGCAGTGAGTCAGGCTCTTGATCTGGCAGGGATAGGTATGACGTCCAAGCGAACTCGTTTACGTTTGGTGCAAAGGCTAAGGGATGGCGGTATTACGAATGAAAAAGTCTTGTCAGTGATGGCGGATATGCCAAGGCATATTTTTTTGGATGAAGCTTTGTCGCATCGTGCTTATGAAGACACTGCGCTTCCCATAGGACATAACCAAACTATTTCCCAGCCTTATATCGTAGCCAGAATGACAGAATTATTGCTGGAGGCTGCGCCTCGAAGAGTCTTAGAGTTGGGGACGGGGTCTGGTTATCAAGCCGCAGTGTTGTCTCGGTTGGTCGATGAAGTCTTCAGTGTGGAGCGTATTAACCCTCTTTTAAAGAAAGCGGTTCAACGTTTTTCCTTGCTCAAGCTTAAAAATATTTACACCCGTCATGCGGACGGGGGTATTGGCTGGCCAGAAAGAGGCTTATACGATGCCATTATCATGACGGCCGCGCCTAAAGAAATACCACAAGAGCTAATTAGACAGTTAAAAGAAGGGGGTAAGATGATTTTGCCTTTGGGTGATGTCACTCAAAGCCTGACCATAGTGACCAGGCGGGGTGCTAGTTTTGACCAGCAGACCATTGAGCCAGCTCTGTTTGTGCCATTTCTACCGGGTACAGTTCGTTAGTTTTTAGTTTGCTAAATGTGCGCTCTCTGTTGGTTTTCTGGTGTTTTATGTAAGGAAAAATAGGTGAAGTTTGAAATTTGGGTATTAATAAAAGGGATGTTAATGGGGGCGGCAGACATTGTGCCAGGTGTTTCCGGAGGGACTGTCGCCTTTATTACAGGTATTTATGAGCGCTTACTCCATGCATTAAAAAACTTCCTACCATCCCTGTTTGGTTTTATAAAACACAAAACGCCTAAGCGTTTTCTCGAAGAATCTGACTGTATCTTTTTAGTGACCCTGTTTTCAGGCATCTTAATAAGTGTCATATCCTTAGCAAAGCTCATTAGTTTTATGATGGTACAGTACCCCATTCCTCTGTGGTCTGGCTTTTTTGGGCTAATTCTTGCTTCGATTTTTATTGTCGCTAGAGATGTCAATAAATGGACATTTTCATTGGTGATAGCATTGCTTCTAGCCGGTTTACTTGCTTGGAGTATTACTCAGGTTTCTCCCGCTTCGCTTGAGAAAAATGCTGTGACGATATTTATCTCAGGTGTATTGGCTATTTGTGCCATGGTGCTCCCGGGTATATCTGGTAGTTTTATTTTGGTGATTCTAGGTAGTTATGCTTGGATTTTGGAGGCGATTAAAGAGTTTGAGTGGTCAACGCTTGGTTTGTTCTGTGCAGGGTGTCTAGTCGGCTTGTTGTCTATTGCAAATGTTTTGTCATGGGCTTTTGATAAATATAAGTCCTTAACTTTATCGGTATTGATAGGTTTTATGTTAGGTGCGATGCCTAAGATTTGGCCATGGAAAGAGGTATTAAGTTATCGTGAAAGTAGTCAGGGTGAGTTGGTGCCGCTGACTGAGTCACCAATAATGCCGTCCACTTATGAATTAATGAGCGGGGCGGACTCTCAGGTAATTCTGGCGTCTGGTTGTGTTATTTTATCTGTAGTACTTGTTTGTGTCTTGTCGAGTTTCGCTAAGAAAGGATAAAAAATAGGTAATAAAATAAAATTATCTGTTCGTGCTTTGTGATACCAGAGGTATCACTTATTTTATAAGGTAACAGCTTCGCGCAATATAATTATTAGTAATATGATTAAAGATTAAGGGCTTAGCGAAATTAGTTAATTAATTTTCTAGATGTAGATATTCTTTATTGAATAATAAAATAAATTTATAGTCATTTTTGGAATATAAAGGTGTGACATTTTGATTAAAAAACATTCAAAATCTAAATGTCATACGCGTCGATCTGATCAATTATCAATCAATGTAACATTGTGTATCTTTGTTTTTTTATCTCTATCATCTTGTACTTCATCTTCTATTTATCTCAATAAAAACTTCAACCCACCTGTGTATTTTGGGCAGCACGTCGTTCAGCCTGGTGATACCTTGTATAAGATTGCCTGGCGATACGGTAGAGAGTTAAGGGAGTTAGCGGAGACTAACAATTTAAAGCCGCCTTACCTTATTGTGCCGGGCCAGAAAATTAGTTTAGAGAAATCACTTAGTTATAGATCTAAAAGCACAAAGCACAGCAAGAATGAAAATCCTAAGAAGGGAAGTGTAACAAGAAGTAAAAAAACTGTAAGCGAACGTAAAGCTGTAACGAAAAATAAAAAATACAAGAACTTCAGAAATATAAAATGGAAGCGGCCTCATCTTGGCCCGATTATTGCCAAATACTATTCACGTTCTTCTGGAAATGTGGATGGACTTGCCCGGGGTGTACCTAATAAAGGTATCGATATTGCTGGGCAGATCGGCGATCCAATATTCGCTGCGGCAGACGGAGAGGTTGTCTATGCGGGTAACGGTTTATTGGGCTACGGTAATTTGGTCATTATTAACCATAATGAACGCTATTTAAGTGCTTACGCTCATAATCGCAAAATTCTTGTTAAGGAAGGGCAAATAATAAAAATCGGGCAGAAAATTGCTGAGATGGGTAGTTCTGAATCACAACAAATAAAATTACATTTTGAGATTCGTAGAGATGGTCAACCTGTTGATCCTCTTAAATACCTTCCTAAGTAAAGATCAAACCGATGTAGCATCAAATACTCACATGATGGGGTTTGATAAGAAATATAAACAGCTAGGTTGCTTTGTGAAAAGTGTGCAAAGTAAACAATAAAAAGCGAGGCAAGACAGATGTCAGCAGAAAGAGATATGTATTTTGATTTAGTTGAAGGCGGTACGGGTTTGGCTGAAGAGGCTTCAACTGATACCGTAGATAACGAGGCTGAAGATGATTCAGTTGTCACATCAATTTATGCAGGAAGAGGAAAAGCAAAGAAAGCTTCAAGTCTTGGCATATCTGAAGGACAAACAGCGTATCGTCAATTAGACGCAACGCAAATGTACCTTAACGAAATTGGTTTTTCTCCCTTACTATCTCCAGATGAAGAAGTTTATTTTGCTCGTTTAGCGCAGAAAGGTGATGAGGCTGGCCGTAAACGTATGATTGAAAGTAATCTGCGCTTAGTGGTTAAAATTTCACGTCGCTATGTGAATCGTGGGTTGACGTTATTAGATTTGATTGAAGAAGGTAACTTAGGTCTTATCAGGGCTGTTGAAAAGTTTGATCCGGAGCGAGGTTTCCGTTTTTCAACGTACGCTACCTGGTGGATTCGCCAGACAATTGAACGTGCCATTATGAATCAGACGCGGACAATCCGTCTGCCAATTCATGTTGTCAAAGAATTAAATTTGTATTTGCGTGCAGCGCGTGAACTAACCCAGAAACTGGATCATGAGCCATCACCAGAAGAAATCGCAGATCTTTTAGATAAGCCAGTTGCAGATGTTAAGCGTATGCTGGGTCTTAATGAGCGTGTTACTTCTGTGGACATGCCGATGGGCGGCAGTACCGATAAATCCCTGTTAGATACAGTGGCTGATGAATCGGCTTCTGATCCTGCTGAACTGCTTCAAGAAAGTAATTTGCGTGGAAGTATTGATGGTTGGCTGGATCAACTTTCAGGTAAGCAGCAAGAGGTCTTATCACGACGCTTTGGTCTGCGCGGTTATAGAATGAGCACGCTTGAAGAAGTGGGTAAAGAAATTGGCTTGACCAGAGAGCGCGTTAGACAAATACAGGTAGAGGCGCTCAAGCGTTTACGTGATATTTTGGAAAAGCAAGGTTTGAACGGTGAAACACTATTTACGGGTGCTTTTTAGAGTGTAAATAAGGTGTTTTGAAAAAGGCTGCATTTGCAGCCTTTTTTTGGTTTTAATCTGTGATTTTATCTTTGTATTCACAAAGATCTTCAATTGGGCATGATCCGCATTTGGGTTTTCTGGCGATGCAAATATATCGCCCGTGTAAGATTAGCCAGTGATGCGCGTCTAGCAGGAACTCCTTTGGTATAAATTTCAGTAGATTTTTTTCGACGTCCAAAACGTTTTTTCCCGTCGCTATTTTGGTTCGATTTGCCACTCTAAAAATATGGGTATCTACGGCCATCGTGGCTTGATTAAATGCGGTGTTCAGTACAACATTTGCTGTTTTCCTGCCGACTCCGGGAAGTTCTTCCAAAGACTCCCGGTCTGCGGGTACTTGGCTGTTGTGTTTGTCTATTAATAATTTGCAGGTTTTGATGATGTTTTCGGCTTTAGCATTAAATAAGCCAATTGTTTTAATGTATTCCTTTAGTGTGTCTAGGCCTAGGTCAAAAATCATTTGTGGTGTATTGGCGATAGGAAATAATTTGTCGGTCGCTTTATTGACGCCTTTGTCGGTCGCTTGAGCTGAGAGAATGACCGCAATAAGAAGCTCGAAAGGTGATGAATAATTTAATTCAGTTTCTGGTTTTGGATTATCGTGCCTGAATCGTGAGAAAATCTCATGTCGTTTAAGTTTGTTCATAGAAAAATCGTAATTAGTGTGGAGGTTTGATTAAAAAATAAACTATTTGTGCGAAAGTGTTTTATTTTTTAATTGATACGAGTATACTCTGCTCAGCCTTTAAAGCCCGGCTATTTTTTTATGTTCTGCATTTCGAATACCTAGTAATAGAGCTCTTTCTGTAAGCATAAGTTATACCCAGTTTTTCGGCATTTATATAGTTTAGTTTATTTAGTCAGGATATGATTATGTCAGATAGAGTTACAGGTAAAGTTAAGTTTTTCAACGAATCTAAAGGTTTCGGTTTCATTGAGCAAGAAAATGGCCCGGATGTATTCGTACATTTCAGCGCTATTCAGTCAGATGGTTTTAAGACTCTTGCTGAAGGTCAGGCTGTAGAATTCACGGTTGGTCAGGGCAATAAAGGCCCTCAAGCTGAGAACGTTTCTGCTTTGTAAGATTTTCTTATAAAGACAGTAATGTTTAAAAGCCCTAGTATTTATTTACTGGGGCTTTTTTTATGCTTCTAGTTTATTTCTTGTCTCCTTTTGTCGTTAATAAAGCCTATATGATTAGCTTCATTTTGAGGTGAAAAATATGAGCGTGGATGCTATTGTCAATTTTTCAGGATTTTGAGGGGCTTCAGTTAATATGAGTGATTTCTTTAGCGGTAAAAAAATACTCTTAGGGTTAACTGGGGGGGTTGCAGCATATAAAGTAGCAGGGCTGTGCCGTGACTTGGTTAAGCTTGGAGCTGTTGTTCGTGTTGTGATGACGCAAGGTGCTCGTGAGTTCATTACACCGCTGACCATGCAGGCCCTTTCAGGGAATGAGGTCCATACTAGTTTATTGAACCCTGAAGCTGAAGCAGGTATGGGGCATATTGAACTTGCTAAGTGGCCAGACTTGGTGGTCGTTGCGCCAGCGACGGCTAATTTTATCGCCAAATATGCTTCAGGCCTTGCTGATGACTTGTTGACGACCATTCTGCTTGCCACCACTGCCAAAGTAGTTATTGTCCCTGCAATGAATCAGGCAATGTGGAAAAATCCGCTAACTCAGCAAAACTTATCTCATCTTCAAAGCCTATTGAGTGATTCTTTGGTGACCATAGAGCCCGATCACGGAATTCAGGCGTGCGGTGATAATGGTCCTGGGAGGTTGCCAGAGCCAGAAGTGATTATTGAGAAAATATCCACACTCTTTCAGAGCAATAAAGCGGATGTGTTGCCAAAATTATTAGTGGGTAAATCTGTTGTCATCACGGCTGGCCCAACCAGAGAGGCAATTGACCCAGTTAGGTATATTTCAAATCATAGTTCTGGGAAAATGGGCTATGCTTTAGCTGCGGCCTGCGCTTCTCTTGGTGCGAATGTAAAAGTGGTAACAGGGCCGTGTGCGTTATCAAAAACAGCAGGCATTGACTTTATTGATGTTCAATCAGCCATTGAAATGTACGGTAAAGTGCATGAAGCCATTGATGTGTCTTGCGATATTTTTATTGCATGTGCGGCGGTAGCTGACTATCGTCCGATTAGTATGTCGGATCAAAAAATAAAAAAAACAGCACAAGGCGTCAGTGAATTAGTCATCAGGTTAGAGGAAAACCCCGATATTGTAGCGTCTGTTGCCAGCCGAACAGATAGGCCTTTTACGGTTGGTTTTGCGGCAGAAACACAGAATGTAAATGCTTACGCTAAGGATAAGCTGAAGCGTAAGAAGTTGGATATGATTGTTGCAAACGATGTATCGCTCTCAGGGCAAGGTTTTAATAGTGACTTTAATCAAGTCACCTTAATTACCCGTGATGATGAGAGAGTGTTAGCGTTACAGGAAAAGCAGGCCTTAGCGCAGGAAATTGTTGCTTATATCGCCAAACGTTACCTAAACACTTAAATAAGGAATGAGAAAAAACAGCACTATGATGAATAAAACCGTACAAATAAAAATCTTAGACGATCGAGTAGGGAATAGTATCCCAATGCCAGAATATGCCACGCAAGGCTCTGCGGGGTTGGATTTGAGAGCATGTCTGGATGAAAATATCAATTTGGAACCGGGTGAAACCAGACTTATCCCAACGGGCTTATCTGTTTATATTGCTAACCCGGAATGGGCGGCTATGCTGCTTCCGCGCTCAGGTCTAGGGCACAAACATGGTATTGTGCTGGGGAATTTAGTCGGGCTCATTGATTCCGATTATCAAGGTCAGTTGATGGTTTCTTGTTGGAATCGTGGAAAACAAAGTTTCACTATCGAAGTGGGTGAGCGAATCGCTCAGATGGTCATCGTACCCGTGGTTCAGGTTAGTTTTGATATCGTTTCAGAGTTTAAAGAGAGTCATCGAGGTGAAGGTGGGTTCGGTTCAACGGGTCGAGCTTAAGCCGGATAAAACGATAGGGGTAGGATGAATGAAATTATTCAGAAAAAAGAATAAAGCTTCTGAACAAAGTGATGCAGAGATAAAAACAAACTCTAAGTCTACTCAAAGCCATAAAAATAAAAATAAGCAAAAAGCAGCGAAAACTCGAACCTTACATTCCTGGATAATTCAGCCCATATTGGTTTCAGCTATTTGTTTTGTTCTTTGTTATTTTTTGATAGAGCTTCTCTACTTCAAGCCGCTTGATGTTAACTATCAAAGCCAAATAAGTGCTACCCAGGCAAAGGCATTGGAAATTGATGTAAGCTCTTATTTTAAAGAGCAAGCCCAGTGGGTCGATGGTTTGTCAAAATATGCCTCTATTAGTCGTCGACAAGTAAACAATAACTTGTCAGATATAAAACCAGAATTAAAAGAAGTGCATTTATTGTCGATAGGAGAACTCAATCAGCCATTAGTGCAAGAGGAGGGTTTTAGCTTCGCTAGTTTGGACTTATTGAGGCGTGTTGCAAAAGGTGAGAAAACCGATATTGAGGCGTTCTTACAAGAAGGAGAATGGTACTTTCAAATAGCCGCTGCGACGGCTGTAGAAAACGAGGGTGTGATTGAGAAAGGGCTCCAATTAGCAGTCTTTAAACTTTCGGGCTTAACAGCAAGGCTTCAGAGATATCAAAGAGAGTTTGATGCCAGTGTGGCTGTTCTCGTTGAGGGTATTAATCAGCCTATCCTCCGCTTAGGTAACGATCAAAGTAACAACGCTATCATTTTACCCACTGCATTGCCTGGTATTAGTGTGAAGTTTGTTCCATCAGAAACGTCATTCCAGCCTGCTGATCGAACCTTGGTATGGATAGTCTTTGTCAGTGTTTTAGTGTTATTAACTCTGATGCTTGCAATTATTTTTCGTGTGAATATGAATTCGGTGAAGAATGATTTGCAGCGAGCTGCGCAGATGGTTTCAAAAGCGATTGATAGCGATTCTACGTTTAACAATCACTTTCATTTTGGTGAGGTGTACGCGATGGCAAATGCAATCGTCAGTAATGCTCGCCAAGTTGTTTCCAAGTATAAGAGTCAGGCAGCTAAAGCGGCTAAGCCTAAGAGCTTGTCTTCGCCTATGGCTAGTGTTGAAGATGAGCCTTTATTTGAAGATGATTTATTTGATATTGATGCAATTGACTCGAGCGAAGAGTCAGATGATTTATTTGGTGAAACCGGTGCTATTGTTGAAGAGCAAGTGAGTTTAAATGTTGAGGTGTCTCAAGCTATCTTTAGGGCTTACGACATTCGCGGGATCGTTGATGAAAGCTTAAATTCAGCCATTGTCGAATTATTGGGCAAGGCCATTGCCTCTGAAGCGCAAGCGCAAGGACAAGCTACCTTGTGTGTTGGTTATGATGGCCGCTTATCGAGCGCCGCCTATGCAGAATCATTAGTAACAGGCATTCTCAGTACGGGGGTCAATGTTATTATTATCGGGCAGGTGCCTACACCGGTTCTTTATTTTGCTACGCATCATTTTGAAACCGGCAGTGGTGTGATGATTACGGGTAGCCATAACCCGAGTAATTATAATGGCCTCAAGACGATGATTGCTGGCACTACCTTGTCAGGTGAGGCGGTGCAAAAACTATATAACCGAATCCTTATGCAGGACTTTGCTGTTGGCCAAGGGGAAAGGTCAGAGCAGTCGATAGATCGAGAGTATTTAGATCTTATTTTAAATGACATTGCCGTTGCAGCTCCCCTAAAAGTCGTTCTGGATGCCGGTAATGGTGTTGCGGGTGGCATTGCACCCGAGCTAATAGAGGAGCTGGGTTGCGAAGTTATTCCCTTGTATTGCGATATCGATGGTAATTTCCCTAACCATCACCCCGACCCAGGGCAGCCAGAAAATCTTCAAGATTTAATTGCTGCCGTGAAAGAGCATAATGCCGATATTGGTTTGGCCTTTGATGGTGACGGCGATCGAATTGGTGTTGTAACCAATACCGGTAAAATAATTTGGCCAGATCGTTTATTGATGTTATTTGCAAAAGATGTTGTATCCAGAAACCCTGGTGCAGACATTATTTATGATGTGAAGTGCTCCCGTCGATTAAATAGTTTGATCAGTAGTTATGGTGGTCGGCCAGTTATGTGGAAGTCAGGTCACTCGCTTATTAAGTCAAAAATGCAAGAAACAGGCGCCTTGCTTGCCGGAGAAATGAGTGGTCATATTTTTTTCAAAGAGCGATGGTTTGGTTTTGATGACGGTTTATACAGTGCGGCGCGTTTGTTAGAGATTTTAGGTGTCGAAGACAAAACGTCTGACGAAGTGTTTTCAGAGTTCCCTGAAGATGTTAGTACACCTGAGATTACTGTCGCTGTTGATGATGAAGCTAAATTCTCAATTATTGACAAGCTATGCGTCCGTAAAGAACAGTTTACGGGGGGGAATGTATCCACCATTGATGGTTTAAGAATAGATTATCCCAATGGTTGGGGTTTATGCCGCGCATCAAATACAATGCCAGCCTTGGTTTTACGCTTTGAGGCTGATGATGATGCGGCTTTAGTAGAGATAAAATCCAAATTTATTATGCATTTGAAAGATATTGAGCCGAGCTTAGATTTAAAATTTTAACGTTTATTCAAAAGGTAGTCACGAAAGTATATGAGTTTAAATAGAGAATCAGCTGAGCAAGTCGCATCAGTTTTAAATAAAGCTTTACCCTATATTCAGCGTTTTTCCGGTGCCACCTTGGTTATTAAATATGGCGGTAACGCTATGGAAAATGAAGCACTTAAAAACAGCTTTGCAAGAGATGTTGTGCTTATGAAGTTGGTGGGTATAAACCCCATTATTGTGCATGGTGGTGGCCCGCAGATCGGTGAGCTGCTGGCACGTCTTAAGATCGAAAGTCATTTTGTGAACGGCATGCGTGTCACTGATAGTCAGACGATGGATGTTGTTGAAATGGTTCTAGGTGGTCTGGTCAACAAAGAAATTGTTACGCTTATCAATAGAAATGGCGGTAGAGCCATTGGTTTAACCGGGAAAGATGCGAACCTGATTACAGCAAAACAACTTATTGTTGATAAACCTTCTCCTGAACTTCAAGGTAGTGAAATTATTGATATCGGTCATGTCGGTCAGGTTGAAAAAATAAATGCCGATGTTATTCATATGTTAACACAAGGTGGCATTATTCCTGTTATTGCCCCAATCGGTGTCGGTAAAGATGGGCGTTCATACAATATCAATGCAGATATCGTTGCGGGTAAAGTGGCAGAAGAGTTAAACGCAGAAAAGCTTATCTTGTTGACCAATATTGCAGGTTTACAAGATAAGAATGGTAAGGTCTTGACGGGGCTCTCAACTGATCAAGTGAATAAGTTGATTGCCGATGGCACAATTTATGGCGGAATGCTGCCAAAAATCACTTGTGCCTTAGAAGCCGTAAATAATGGTGTAAAAAGCGCGCATATTATTGATGGGCGAGTCAGTCACTCGACATTGTTAGAGATTTTCACTGATGAAGGTGTAGGCACTTTGATAACCAATTAATCTGTATTAGAGATTAATGTGCGCATTAGAGATTTATAATAGCAGGCTGCTTGTTTTGTGAGACAGTCTGCCTTTCACTGTTATGTTTTATAAAGCTGTTCTATGAATTTCATTTGTTGAAATGCTTTTCTGATTATTTCCTATAACCTTATTTCTTCCAGCTTGCTTTGCATCCCTCAAGGCGGTATCGGCTTTATGGATAAGTTGCTCCGAGCTTTCTTTCGCCTCATAACTTGCCACACCAAAAGAGGCTGTAATAGTGCCTAGCTCAATTTTTTTGGCGCTATCGGATAGTGTTTGTTTCGCGAGTTTTTCTCGAATATTTTCAGCAACAATTAAAGCACCCTCAAAATTTGTTTCTGGTAATAGTAGTGCAAATTGCTTACCACTGTAGCGGGCTACCGAGTCACTGCCTTTGGTGTTATTTTTCACCAGCGAAGCAACAAATCTGAGTACTTTATCACCGACACTATGGCCAAATTTCTCATTGAATGCTTTAAAATGATCTATGTCGACTAAGACTAAGCATAAGGCCTGCGACTCTACTTTGCTCGCATTGATAAGGGCTTCAATTTCAGCATCAAACGTTCGCCTATTGTTTGCTTTCGTCAAGGAGTCTGTTGTTGCCTCAGAGTTAATTTTAGCGACTTCAGAGCGAAGCTTTTTCATTTCTAGTGCCATGCTTTCCAAGGAAGTTTGCATGCTTTGGGTTGCTTCCTCACGTTTTTGGGTCTCGTAAATTAAGTGATGAACTAAGTTTTTTAAGTCGTCTAAATGGCTTATGCTTTCTGCCTGAGAAGAAAATGAAGCCAAAGTGTGTGCGTAATCGCTTAATCCTTGGCCTTCTTTACTTACTTTTTCGAGAAAGTCATGAATTATTTCTTTAACACTTATACTTAGTCTATTGACGGCCGCTTCATGTGCATCTGAAATAAATTCGTTATATAAAGACTGTAACAACTCAGATGTAAAGCGTGTTTTTTTAGCATCTAACTCATTAATCGTAGATACTAATTTTTTATTCTCCCCTGTGACATATTCATACCAAAGTGCATAATTGCTCGGGATGGATGCAATATTACGTTTATTCATTTCAGGGAGGGTTTGTTTCAAAAGTGAAATTGCTTTTGAAACATCATCAGTATGTTTCATGGTTTAGAGTGTCGCTGGTAAATGTGCTAAGAATAAAATCAACTTAGTTATTATCTTAGACCTAAATTATTTAAGTTAAAGTAGTTATCTAATAATTTGCTATAGTAATTGAACAATATGAAAATATAGTACTCGAAATACTAAGCAGAAATAGCCATTTCTCTGGAGCTAGGTTGTTAACTACATGATAAAAAAGTTAGTAAAAATTTTATTGCTGGGTCTTTTAATCCTCTTAGCCTCAAAGGCATTTATTGCGTTTACAGCATACCAGGCTATTTCTCAGCTCAAAGACCAGTATGCTGATGACTTTTTGTTGACCTATCAATGGCTTTCATCCTCTCTTAATGGTGTTGTTTCACTAGAAGATGTAGAAATCACGCCTTACACCATGAAAAAAACCTTCGCTATCGATGACGTCAGTTTCGTCTATCCAGACTATGTTTCTTTGCTCTTCGGGCTCTCTGCTTTAAATAGAGGTGAGTTGTCAGGTCTTAAAACAATTTCTTTATCGAATATTCAAACAGAGCTAACAGGAAAGAGCTTTAAAGAATTATTGTCAACTGAATTATCACCCGTTTGGTTTACGCCTTTTAATTTATATGGCTGTGGGAAATATACGGCCTTGTCAGCTAAAGAATATGAGTTAATGGGAATTCAGCAACACAACATGTCTTTGAAGATTGACTTGGAGCAACTCGATCAGAAGCTTGAAACCCTAACCATTGATTTAGACGGGCAAGAATTAGGTGAGATGAGCATTTCTGCTAAATTTCCGACACACTCATTGCAGCGCGCGATCAAAAATAATGCCTTTGACGAATTAAAATTGCACTTTTTGAGCTTAGAATACCAAGATGCAGGCTTCTTTCGACGCTTAAATATTCTGTGTAATCAACGCGGGCAACAGAACCGTACTGTTTTTAGCATGACTTCTGCTATTCAATGGAAAGATGCAATGTTTTCTCGGGGGTTTCTCGTCAATGAAGCGTTGATAAAAATGTATTCAGACTACCTTTTGCAAGGTGGCGCTATTTCTTTTGAAGCAACAACAGCGGAAGAAGGCCTTCGTATAACAGACTTAAATAGCTTGGTTGACAAAGAAATATTTAGTTATTTGGATGCTGATTTAGTATTAAATGGAAATACGGTTGAAGACCCTCAACTCTATCTGGATAGCGCAACCTTGTTCCCCCCGCCTGTGATTGAAAAACCATCAGAACCCAAAATAATAGAAACGCCAAAACAGAAAGCGGGTTACAGAACCGTGAGTTTAGAACGTGTTGCTGAGTATCTTGATAAGAAGATTCGAGTTGTAATGCAAGATGGTAAACGTTACGAAGGGCTGTTAACGGAGACAGCAGAATATAACCTAGTGTTGATTCAAAACTTAGCAGGAGGTGAGGTGCATTATCATCTCATGCTAAATAAGATAGAGACCTTTGAGGTCTGGTTCAACAAAGAGAAGTAATAGATGGCATGCCAGTGAAAACGTTAGTATATTCAAAAATGGCTCTTAAATGACTGATATAAAAGAATGGGTTGCTTGGTTTCGTCATGCATCACCTTATATAAATGCCCAGCGAAACCAGATCATGGTACTTGCCTTGAGTGGCGAAGCGTTGGCGCATGGAAATCTAGAAAATACGATCCATGATATTGCGCTGTTAAATAGTCTTGGAATTCGTTTAGTACTCGTTTTTGGTGCTCGACCTCAAATAGAAGATGTCTTAAAACAAAATAATGTGCTCTCTCGCTTTCACTTGGCAAATCATCAGCTACTTCGTATAACGAGTGAGGAGATGATGCCTTTTGTTTTATCCGCCTATGGACGCTTGCGTTCTGAACTTGAAGCAAAGTTATCTATGGGGGTGATTAATTCGCCCATGCAAGGGGCCAAAATAAATGTTGTGAGTGGCAATTTTGTGATGGCTAAACCTTATGGTGTGAGCGAAGGTGTTGATTTGGGTTTAACGGGGCAGGTGAGAAAAATAGATATCGTTGCTATCCAGCAGCACCTTCAAAACCAGTCTGTCATACTGATTCCTGCAACGGGTTATTCGATGGCAGGCGATGTGTTTAATCTGAGTTACGAAGCATTGGCAGCAGAAATGGCTATTCGATTAAGTGCTGAAAAGCTGATTTTCTTTGGTAGTAATAGTGGACTAAAGGATATTGACGGGGTACTTGTTCAACAATTAACCGTTAAGCAGGCCTTGCAATATGTAGAGACTTTGGACTGCTCTTTTGAAGACAAAGATAAACAATACGATCAAGAGGATGCAAAGCGGTCTCAAATTAACCAACTACTTGCTTCTGCCCATGCCTGTCAATCAGGTGTTAGGCGAGTACATTTACTCAGTTATGCACATGATGGCGCTTTATTAGAAGAGTTATTTACGCGTGATGGTCATGGCACGATGGTCAGCGTTGATGAGTTCGACCAAATTCGGCTAGCTAAATTAGAAGATACCAACGGTATTCTAAACTTGATTCGTCCTCTTGAAGAGCAAGGCTATCTTGTCAGGCGTTCAAAAGAACTTCTAGAGACAGAATTAGACTACTTCTTAGTTGAAGTAAGAGATAATGCGATTATTGCTTGTGTGGGTTTATATCCCTTTCCAAAAGATGGTTCTGCTGAGTTATCTTGTTTTGCGGTCGACCCGGACTACCGGAAAATGGGCCGTGGTGACCGGCTTCTTGAAGCTGTGACACAAAAAGCCAAGACTCAAAATTTGTCTAAGTTATTTGTATTAACTACAAAAACAGAACAGTGGTTTAAAGAACGTGGTTTTGGGCAGGTTTTACCTGATACGCTCCCGGGTGATAAAAATTACAACACCTCTCGCAATGCAAAAGTACTAATGAAAAATATTTAGTATTTATGCCTCTAAAGGACGAAAAGTTTTCGCTCATTGTATATGAATAAATATTCTGAAAGACGATCTAGTCTTAGACGGCCAATACATCATGATGCTGTCATGACGACCGAAGACGGTGACACACTGAACTGTGTTATAGCAGACTTTTGTTTGGATGGTATGTTTATAAAGTTTATGTCGGAATCGTCTATTAGGCAGGCGGTTTTTCCAGATATTGAAGAGAGGAATTTAGTCATAGAACTCAGTTTTACGGGTGATCAAGGTCAGGCTTATTCCATCAATGCTGAGGTAGTACACCATATTCAAGGCGCGTGTGGCCTGCGTTTCATTAAACGCTATGATCAGGCTGTTCAGTCTCTCGTTAATTTGTCAGTAAATACGGGCTTATCAGCTGATCATAGCTTGTCTGTACAGAGTATTTTAAGTGAATGCATCCAATATATACATACAATTTTTGGTCCTCTGCTCGAAGATTTTTGGGGCGCACTTGAAGAAGAGCTACGTTCTGAGGCCGTTAAAGCAAATAATGACCAAGCAGCGAATGCTTATATGGCATTGGCCGAAAAGGTGAAGCAAGGCCAGAGTCGTTTGCAAAAAAGCGTGATGCAAGCGGTTGATGACCCCGTGGCGGCATTTACTTCGCTCTTGGAAAAACGTAAAGCGATGAATGGCCGGCTTTCGGTGATCGATAAACATGAGTTTGAAGATTGGTTAGTGTCACGGGTTTTAGTGATGCGCTGTGAAGCAGATTACCAATCCTTACTAATGCCTTTAAAGCTTCGCCTCGATGCTCTTGGTGTCGGTGATAAACGCCATCATCAAAGTGTCTTTGGCCCTGCACTTTTAGTTAGTTCATTTCAGCCAGTTGTTCAAGCTCTCATTGTCGATAGTGCGACTGAAAAGCTAATCTTCAGAGTATTTGAACATAAGGTCATGATCTTGTTGAATGGGCTATATGAAGGCTTGAATGCCATTTTAATTCGGCACAATATTTTGCCTAAATTAAACATTAAACAAACCAGGATGGCTAAGCTAAAACGCAAAAATACTGATATAGAACCCAAAAAGGTTGTCTCATCAATAGACCAGCAAGGTCGTTTATCGTCAACAACCAAAGCGCCAAGCAACCACGGTAATATAACTGCTGGAGCTGAATCATCTTCCAGTGCTTCTGATAATGTAAATGAATTGATAAATCAGCAATCTCAAGCATTTACCTTACCGCCATTTTCTTCAATGCCGGGAGACTCTGCATCGGCCACCACATTTTCTGAAAATCAGCAAGTTGCTCAGTCAGCGCTAAGTAATATTAGCAATTTACTACGCAGCTTAAGAGGCCAGGATTCATCAAACATTGATGCCAGTACTGTCGAGGCAAAAGAAACCTATTCGCCTTTTGAGTTTGAAGAAGGTCTTGCAGTACTTCAGGCAAGTAGCAGCGATATAGACTGGAATGAAGCGCCAAGAAGATTGATTGAAAGGGTTCAAGATCATTTGCCTGATGCGGATGATGAAAAAGCGATCGATGAAGGTAAAAAAGCCGCTATTGATGTGGTTGATCGTTTCTTCCTGAGTATGCGAAGTAATCCACGAATTAGTTCAGAAGCGAAGCAATACTTATTAAAACTAGAAGTACCTGTGTTAAAAGTGTTGCTTAAGGATGAGCGTTTTTTTGAAGATCAACAAAGCTCAGTACGGGCGGTCATGAATCGCATTGCCCAATTAGGTGCAAAAGGCTCAAAACTGAATCCTGCGAACCGAGAAAAAGTATCAGACTTAGTGCATAAAATTGCCGAAGGCTTTGAACATGATACCGCTATATTTGATAGTGTCCTGACTGAATTAGATGAGCTTCTCGAACGTCAAAATAATCTATATGTTAAAAATGTAGAACGTGTTGCCGCGGCTGCCGAAGGTACGCATAAAGTTGAAGAAGCCAGCTTAGCGGTCGCGACAGCGATCAATAAAAGAATTGCCCATAAGTTCGTACCCTCTGCTGTGGTCACGCTGATTAATGAGGGTTGGAAAGAATATTTAAGCCTTACCTTTATAAAGTTTGGCGATATTAGTGAACAATGGCAAGAAGCGCTTTCGGTGATTGATCGTTTAATTGCCTATGGTGATGACCCTAGAATACCAATCGATATCAAAGTCATTTTACCTAAGATCCAAGAAGGCTTAAAGCTGGTTTCTGGTAATAACGAAGCATCACTCAAGGTGCGTGATGCTTTAAAAGCTTTCATACACAATGCCCCTAAGGGCATGCATTTAAGCGAACAAGCTCAACAGCATTCAGTGCCTGAAAGTGAAGATGATCACATCCAGCGCAATATACATACATCTCAGGCATTAAAGAATTGGATACTAAACATAAAAACGATCCCATTGGGTTCATGGCTTACTTTTCAGAAAACTGAAAATGATACAAGCTATATGCGCTTAGTCTGGGTCGCAAAGGGCTTTAGTAAATTTGTATTTGTGAACCATCAAGGCAGAAAGGTCATTGAACTAGGCTTATTTAAATTAGCAAATTACTTCAAAGATGGGCGCATCGCGGTTGATTCAGCTTATGAATTACCGATTGTCAATCAAGGGCTGGATGACATGGTTAAAGATGTTTATGACAAAATTGCTTATGAATCCAGTCATGATGTGAAGACGGGCTTGATTAATAAAACAGAATTTTGTCGGCAGGTTCGTTTGCTCATGAAACAAGGCAAACGCACATCGGAGTGTAGTTTGTTATTTATACGCTTTAGATATTCTGAAAGTGACGATCTTGTATTGACGGGGAGCTTTGCCAAGCAAGTTGTTAAAACACTAGAAGACCTGTCTTCGACAGATATGATTTTAGCTCGTGTGAGTGACGTTGATTTTGTTATCTTTAATGTTGTCGAAGAAAGTGCAAATTACCGTTTAAAAACCCAGGAAGCGCTCATTGGTTTATGTCAGCAGCCCGAGAATTTGGTGCTTAATTTGATGGTTGTTATCGGTGAGAGCCGCGCTCATTTAGGTTTTAATAATCCAGACTCTATGATCAAGCATGCGAGTGAAGCTTTCAGCGACATTCCTGAAATAGCCGCTGAAGATCAAAATAAAGAAACTGAAAATCTAAGTGATGCTTTAGTCCCGAAAGCTGTTACGCCAGTTGTAGTCTTGGATAAAGCTGCCAATGCTGAAGCAAGTGCACAAGAATTTGATTCTTTAGTCTTTCAGATATGGGGTCAACGTGTGTCTGAAATACAACGAGATGAAACGGTCATGAAAGAGTCTGTACATCTAAATTTATTCAGTGCTGTTCAGGGCGATAATGAAACATACTCACCTGAAAATGAAGAGTGTTCGCTTCAGCTAGACAAGTGGTGGATTAAAACCTTGATTGAACTTCAAAAAAACCAGGCTCAGCTATTTACTGGTTTTGAAAAGATAAGGGTGCAACTTAGTGCTTATGCATTAAATTCTGACGAAATAATCGAGCAGCTAATTGCCGCAAGCCATAGCGGTGAATTAACCGCATCGGATATTTGTTTTGATTTATACGACTGTTTCCAGATACAAGATATAGAGCTGAGTGTTATGAGAATGAATAAGCTTAAAAATATGGCTTATAGTTTTTGTCTGGATCACTTTGGTTCTGAGAGATCACCTTTTTCTTATTTAAAGTTACTTCCTATTGATATGATCAAAATAGATGATGCATTTATTAGTGCTTTAAGTAATGAAGAGGGTAAAGAAGAGGATGAGGATGAGGTGGTCACTGATTCCATCGTAGAGATAGCCCATTACCTAGGGAAAAAGGTGTTAGCTACGGGGGTTGATAGTGCGGTGTGTTTGCAAAAAATGAAGCACTTGAAGGTCGATTACGTTCAAGGCTCCACTATTGAAGAGTCAACAAAGTACGACTTTTAATGAGTCGGTTTAGAGGCTCTTTATGTGTTTTGAATTTCAAAACTGTGTTTAATATGAACGCCCGCTTTTTCTAGCATAATAGAGGCAGAACAATATTTTTCTGCTGACAGTGAAACCGCGCGCTCAACTAAGTTCGCTTTAAGTTTATTGCCCGATACAACAAAATGTATACGGATATGTGTAAACACGCTGGGTATTTCATCTGCACGTTCCGCTTCGATTTCTGCTCTACAATCGGTCACATCCTGACGAGATTTTTTCAAAATACTCATGACATCAAATGATGTGCAGCCACCCAAACCTAGTAACAACATTTCCATTGGGCGTGGGCCTTGATTTTGTCCACCATGATCGGGTGGACCATCCATCACAAGGGTATGACCCGACCCCGAAGTACCTAAAAATTTAGCTTCTCCACCCCAATTAATCGTGACTTTCATAGTGCCTTGAATCCTATTGTCATGTGTCTTTAACGAACTGATATGCAGATTAACATAAATACATATTGAATAATTCAGTAGATTATATTTTTTGGACTATACTCTAAAAAGATCAATTAGTTAGTTTGAAAAAAGGCTTGTTTTTTAGGCTCACTAATCTAATTAAATGCAGAATATTTTTATTCGGCTAAGCTCATATTTATATGGGCTAGCTAGATGGTTTTTTGAGTGAAACTGTCTAGACGGCCTAAATCTTGTTTTAACGTTTTGTGCTTGTTTTAAAATAGAGTACGCTACAGCCTGATTTTTGAAAAACAGCGTTGGTTTTAGGTTTTTCAGATACTCAATACAGGAAGTAACGCTTTACGACAAGTAAGCAAATAAGAAGGTACACAGCATGTCTAGCATATTAAAACCGATAGAAAGTAAAACAAAACATTTAGACTACTTTCTATCGCAATGTCACCGACGTAAATATCCAAGTAAAAGTACGATTATTTATGCCGGCGACAAAAGTGATTCTCTATTTTACATTGTTAAAGGTTCTGTCACCGTTATCATTGAAGATGATGATGGTCGTGAAATGATCATGGCTTATTTGAACGCAGGTGACTTTTTCGGTGAAATGGGTCTGTTTGATAACATGGATTCTAGAAGTGCTTGGGTTAAAGCAAAGTCCGAGTGTGAAGTAGCAGAAATTAGTTATACCAAATTTAGAGAAATATCGTCTCAAGATTTACGTATTTTGTATTTTATTGGCGAGCAGATGGCGAGCCGTCTTCGTCAGACCACACGCAAGGTGGGCGACTTAGCATTTTTAGATGTAACCGGCCGTGTAGCACGAACATTGCTCGATTTATGTAAAGAGCCAGATGCCATGACGCACCCGGATGGTATGCAGATAAAAATCACACGCCAAGAAATTGGCCGAATAGTCGGTTGCTCCAGAGAAATGGTTGGGCGAGTTTTAAAAACACTTGAAGAACAAGGTTTGGTTCAAGTTAAAGGCAAAACCATGGTGGTATATGGGACGCGTTAAGTTCTGAATATATGTTTAAAAACAGGCCGCTTAGCCTGTTTTTTTTCGCCTGTTATTCGTCAAAAATTCACAGGCTGGCTCTAAGTCATTTGATCAAAGGCATGCGCTAGTTCACCTCTGTTTAAGATGATTTTTTGGTCTGCCGGGCTTAATAGGCATCGCACTTATGACTAAAATTCGCGAAGTGATAAAATCGTCGGTTTTATACTTGGCCAGAAACAAGGTTTAATCCTGTTACGCAGATATGGAAAGGGTGTTGTCTCGATATCAGACCAGGTTGAGATGCTAAAAGAGACTGTTCTGGCTTGGTAGTTTATAAGCTATTTATTGCGTTGAGATGATTCGGGTATCACCCCGGGAGTTCCAGTCAGAAAGGTAAATGTTGCCAGCCGATCGATTCCCTTCACGGTTGTCACCGCGTAAATTTTCAAGCTTTAATAGATCAATTTGTAAATCTCTTGAGACGATAATTTCGCCATCATCTAATGCTTGCATATCACGATTAACGTTATTGGTTTTGTAGTTTATTTCACTATTGGTAGAAAAAACAGAAGCATTGCCTTGTGTTGATTTGTTCAAATTGACAACAGTACGCTGAGAGTTATTTGAAATAAGAGCTTGTTGAGGCTGGAGGATATTTTGGACGCTATCTTCTTCGATTGTACGCAGTTCATTTAATGCTATGGGGTTAGTGGCTTCACCTTCAGCGTAATTTTCTGGTTCTAGTTCGATTCTTGTACCAATAGATGAATTGTTTAAGCTGTTTGTCTTATTTTCTACTTTTAAGCCTGCCTGACTTGCACCAAAAATATTTAAGATATTATTGCCTGTTGTGATTGATACGATTTCAAGATCAGATTCGCTCATAGGTTGCACTGCAAACGCAGAGAAAGACAGCATAGTCATTGCAGACAATTGGGTAATGTTAGTCGAAAGGATTTTGATCATAATCGTGCCAATACGGATTGCGGTTTAAGTTTTGTTCAGAGAACGCTTGTTAACTGTAAGTGGAATTGTACTTGAATTACAGAATACTTGCATATAAATAACATTCACGTTTTGTTTGGGCTTTCTTCTTTCTTTATAAAGAAAGTCAGTTAATTAGTTAAGCTTAATTCTCTATAGCGTCTAAACTTTTAGAATATAAATAATAATATTTTAAAGGAGCGTTCTATGTTGGATGATTCTGATCCAATTGAAACAAGCGAATGGTTAGAGGCAATCGAATCGGTTATCCACAACGAAGGAGCTGATAGGGCACGATTTTTACTCACCAGGCTTTCTGAAAAAGCCCGTAAGTTGGGCGCTGAACTGCCTTATTCAGTTACGACTCCTTATTGCAATACTATTGCACCCGATAAAGAGGCGCGTATGCCTGGCGATTTATTCATGGAAAGGCGGATTCGTTCGTTAATCCGCTGGAATGCCATGGCGATGGTGTTAAGAGCGAATAAACGGCCGGGTGAGTTAGGTGGCCATATATCCTCTTTTTCCTCGAGTGCCACTTTGTATGATGTAGGTTTTAATCATTTTTTTCATGGTGGTGATGCTCAGCGTGAAGCTGATCTTGTGTATATTCAGGGCCATACTTCTCCTGGTGTTTATGCACGTTCCTTTTTGGAAGGGCGCTTAAACGAAGACCAAATGAATAAATTTCGAAGTGAAGTCGATGGGGGTGGTTTACCTTCCTATCCGCACCCTTGGTTAATGCCAGATTACTGGCAGTTTCCCACTGTTTCAATGGGCTTGGGCCCGCTTCAGGCAATCTATCAAGCGCATGTAATGAAATACCTTCAGAGCCGAGAGCTGAGTGAAACGCGAGACCGTAAAGTCTGGTGTTTTGTGGGCGATGGTGAAACGGATGAGCCAGAAACCTTGGGTTCTATTGCCCTAGCCGGGCGAGAAAAACTAGATAATCTTATTTTTGTGGTTAACTGTAATCTTCAAAGACTCGATGGGCCTGTCAGGGGAAACGGTAAAATAATTCAAGAGCTGGAGGGTGTGTTTCGTGGCGCAGGCTGGAACGTCATTAAAGTTGTCTGGGGGCGTTTATGGGATCCTTTATTTGAAAAAGATAAAGATGGTTTTATGCAGAAAGCCATGGATGAAGTTGTTGATGGTGAAATGCAGAACTTTAAATCAAATGGTGCAGCATATACACGAAAGCACTTTTTTGGCTTGTATCCAGAATTAGCTAAGATTGCTGATGACTTGACAGATGAGGATATCGAACAGCTCAATCGTGGTGGTCATGACCCTTATAAGGTTTATGCTGCTTATCATCAGGCTGTTCATCATAAAGGCCAACCAACCGTTATTTTAGCGCATACAGTTAAAGGTTATGGATTTGGAAAGGCGGGTGAAGCTACCAATACAACACACTCTTTAAAGAAATTAGATGTTGAAAGTTTAAAAGCATTTCGTGATCGCTTCGGTGTTCCGGTTAGTAATGATGATATTGAATCGGTGCCATTTTATCGGCCACCGGCAGACAGCCCTGAAGTAATGTACATGAAAAAGCGTCGTGAGGCTTTAGGTGGGTTTTACCCGAAACGGCGTCAACAAAGCCAGCCTCTGGTTGTGCCAGAGCTCAGTTCTTTTACTAATCAACTAGAAGGCAGCGGTGATAGAGAAATCTCGACCACCATGGCCTTTGTCAGAATTTTATCCTCACTCACTAAAGACAAACGTGTCGGTAAACGTATTGTGCCTATCGTACCTGATGAAGCGCGCACGTTTGGTATGGAGGGAATGTTCCGTCAACTGGGTATTTATACCTCTGAAGGCCAAAAATACATACCGAATGACCGAGAGCAGGTAATGTATTACCGCGAAGATCAAGCAGGACAAATTCTTGAGGAAGGTATAAACGAAGCCGGTGCCATGGCAGCGTGGATGGCCTGTGCAACATCTTACAGTACACACGATTTTCCTCTTATACCGTTTTATATTTTTTATTCTATGTTTGGTTATCAGCGCATTGGTGATTTAGCGTGGGCTGCGGGCGACATGCGTTCGCGCGGTTTTTTAGTGGGCGGAACCAGTGGCAGGACAACATTAAATGGTGAAGGTTTGCAGCATCAGGACGGCCATAGTCATGTATTGGCGAGTACTATTCCAAACTGTGTTGCCTATGATCCTGCCTATGCTTGTGAGCTTGCTGTGATTATTCAGGATGGTATGCGCAGGATGTACCAAGAAAATGAAGATGGTTATTACTATTTAACCATTATGAATGAGCAGTACCAGCAGCCACCCTTGGTCGAAGGCTCAGAAAAAAATATCCTTAAAGGCATGTATTTATTCGAATCTATCTCTGCAAAAGGTAAAGGTAAAAATTTATCCGTTCAACTACTTGGCAGCGGGGCGATCTTGAATGAAATCCGTGCAGCCGCACAGCTTCTGAAAGATGATTTTTCGATCAATAGCGATGTCTGGAGTATCACAAGTTTTAATGAGTTGGCAAGAGACGGACAAAAATGTTCACGATGGAATATGTTGAATCCAGAGAAAAAAGCTAAAACTGCATTTGTCAGTGAGTGTTTGAGCGAGAAAAAAGGCCCGGTTGTCGCATCATCAGACTATATTCGTTTGTATGCGGAACAAATTAGGGGCTATGTTCCAGGACATTATTCGGTGCTGGGAACAGATGGGTTTGGTCGAAGTGATACACGAGAGAAATTACGTCAATTCTTCGAGGTCGACCGTTATTATGTTGTAATCGCCGCGTTAAATGCTCTCAGTTTAGCGGGAGATATTGATGCTCAACAAGTCATCGATGCGATGCGTACCTATAATATTGACCGAAATTGCCTAAGCGCAATGCAACGTTGAAAGGAGATATCTGAATGAATTCTGAAGATGTATTAGTTCCTGCAACGGGTAATGATGGTGAGTTAGAGGTTATTGAAATTTCGGTTTCAGTTGGAGACAGCATTGAGGTTGATGACACGATCGTTGTCTTAGAGTCAGATAAAGCCACCGTAGAAGTACCTTCTCCGAAAGCAGGTAAAGTGCTTGAAATAGCAATTTCCGTGGGTGATAAAGTTAAAGAAGGTGACGCGCTATTAAAGCTATCATCTGACTCTGAAAAAGAGAGTGGTGAAAAAGAGAGCAGTAAAAATACGAAGGGCAGCGATTCTGAAAGTGATTCAAGTGGCGACTTAATTACAGAGCTCGACGTTAATTCTGTTGTGCTTGAGCCTTCAAACAACAGTGCCCAAGCTCAAAGCGCTGCAAGAAAAGGTGATAATGCATTTGTTCCGCTTGACGTAAAACAAGAAAAAATACGCTCATCAAAAGCGGGTGACTCAGGCATATTGGTAACAAATGCCAATGTTCATGCAGGGCCTGCAGTGAGAAAATTTTCTAGAGAGCATGGTGTTGATTTAGGCCGGGTAAAACCAAGCGGGCCTAAAGAACGTATTCTAGTGGAAGATGTGAGCGCTTATATCAAGTCGCAAGTTCAACAGGTACAAAGTGGTGCGATTTCTTCTAGCAGCGCAATACTGGCGAGTATTGCGCTGCCTGATTTTTCTAAGTATGGCGAAATAAGTGTGTCGAGCATGTCGAATGTGCACTACAAAACCGCTGAGAATATGCAGCGGAGTTGGAGCGTACCACAGGTGACTCAATTCGATGAAGTTGACATTACAGATATGGAAGCATTTAGGAAAAGCCAAAAGTCTGTGGCTGAGTCTCGAGGACTTAAGTTAACACCGATTGCTTTTATACTTAAAGCCTGTGCTTATGTTCTTAAAACGCTGCCGCAATTTAATGTGTCGTTAGACTTAGCGCAAAAACAGCTTATCCAAAAGCATTTCATACATATTGGCTTCGCGGTTGATACACCTCATGGTTTGTTCGTTCCTGTTATTAAGGATGTTGATAAAAAGAGTATTTGGAGTTTGGCAGCAGAGTGTCAGGATTTAGCCAGTCGAGCCAAAGAAAAGAAATTAAGTCCTGCAGAAATGCAAGGTGGCTGTTTTACTGTGTCTAGCCTCGGGGCCATCGGCGGAACAAATTTTACCCCTATCGTAAATAGTCCGGAGGTTGCTATTCTAGGGGTGTCGAAAGCACAAATGAAACCTGCTTATGTGAATGGAAACAACTTCGAAGCGCGCTTAATGCTACCTCTATCCCTGTCTTATGATCATCGTGCAGTGAATGGGGCGGATGGTGCTCGCTTCACAAGCTTGTTATTAAAGGTCATGGGTGATTTAAGGGAGTTGTTATTATAGTTTATTTTGTACAAAATACAGCCAGTCGTGATAATAATAAAACCCAAGCAGTAGGCTAAAGAGTCATTCTTATTTATGGAATACAAAACTCAATTTATTCATCGTGAAGACCGCCGTGTCGCACGACAAGCTCTTTTTGGTAAGCATGGTTTCCAAGCTTACATTTCAATAGAGGGCTCAACTTTTCGAGCAGAGTTAAGTGATTTTTCTAGCTTGGGCTTTGCCATTTCTTTAAAAGATACGGAAGCCGATCATCTTAGTGTCGGTGGACGTATTCAAGTCTCGGTAAGCCCGCTAATTTATCAGCATTATCTGATAAAAGGTGTGGTAATAGATAAGCAAAAAAATAAGCAGGGGAAGATTAAGATTTCTGCGGTTATCGAGCATGAGCAAAGTAGCAAACATGCTTCGTATCATCCCGTGCATTTAAATGCAGAACAAAGTTTAAAAGGTCAGATCGTTCACCCCTTTGTATATAAACAAAATAGTTATTTTGAGGTAGAAAGCTTATCTCGTAATGGCTTTTATGCGACAGGTATTCAGACAGAATTTACCTTGTTCGAGGGGATGGAAGTCGAATATAGTCTAGCCTCTATTGCGGGTTTACAATCAGTGATTGGCCGAGTATCGAACGTATCACTCACTGAGTTAAATAAAATACGTTGTTTTATTGAAACGTCTACGCTGCCTTTTCATTCTGAAAATGAATTATCCCAACATTGCTTTCACTTTGCGCAAAAAACGCCAAGAGATATTAGTCGTGCAGGTTTGAATGCCCAGCATATTCAAGCATTGGTGCAATACCGTTTTGTCGAAACGCAGGCTGAGTATGAGGCGGTGTTAAAGCTTCGTAGAAAAGCATATGCAAGCCAAGGGTTTTGTGCAAAAGATGACACTATTGCTAAGTTTGCTATGCAGCAAGATGCTTATGGCAGAATTTTAATTGTCTTTCATAATGAACGAGTGATCGGAAGTGCTTTGCTAGTTTTTGGTGAGCAAGGTGAAAAACCATTTGAATTGGATGAGTTGTTGCCCAAAAGTGAGTTTTCCAAGCTGCCAAAATATGAAGAGTTAATGGAAATTACAGGTATTTGTATTGAGAAATATTATCAAGATACGGATGTACTTCATGGCGTGTTTGAGGCGATGTATAGAGAGGGGCTTTCAGCGGGTAAACAATATGTCATGGTTGCCAGTGCTGATGAAAACTTAAGCCGTTATAAGAAAATGGGTTTTAAAGGCGAGGGCATTTCGCTTGTCCACCCTATGTCGAATAGAGTAAAACTTAATGTCTTGGTTTTAAATAAAGAAACAGGTAAAACTGGAAGGGGGATGAACCCAATTAAGTGGTGGGAGGTATGGGGCCCAGTCAGTTTGCATTTATATCAGAGAAGGATTATTGACTATTCACTGCTTCAAAAAATACGAGTCCGTTTTAATCGAGCGGCTTTTACGGTGAATAGTGCGTTGAAAAAAGTCATCAGATGGTTAAAATAGAATTTTTTGCCACATAGAAAAATAGGGGGAGAGAAGAAAAGATACCTCATCCAAACAAGTTGAATGAGGTAAGGAATATATTTAAGCAGGCATTACGTTTTCAGCTTGTGGCCCTTTTTGGCCTGAGCCTTCGGTAAATGTGACTGCTTGGCCTTCTGCCAGAGTTTTAAATCCATCTCCTTGAATATTGCTAAAGTGAACGAATAAATCCGGACCATTCTCGCGCTGAATAAAACCAAAGCCTTTTGATTCGTTGAACCACTTTACGGTTCCTGAAAGTTTATCTGACATCGTCTAACCTTTTCCTTTAATTTATCTTTTGATGGATACTGCTAAGAGTTAACATGTATCCCTAGTGCTGTTTGAACTTCACTTTATGGACTTACTTTGGCTAAATTGTACAAAGGCTGACCGGTAAAATAGTACAAACTCACACTTATTGTAGTCAAGGTTTTTGGAATCAACAAAGTTAATTCATAGTTTTTTTTCGAAAAAATATTCTAATGATAGAATGCTGAATTTTTCTTGTATTGTTAGTCCAATTTCCGAAGGAATTAAAAAAACAGACAAGATTCTTGATAACAAAATGGATATTGTTTGAGAACTATTGGTTATGCTCTATAATGCAGCCAAATGTTATAAAAACTGAATGTATGATGAGGTGATAAGTGAATAAAACTGCGAAGATTTTAATGTCCGCACTGCTGGGCATGGTATTGGTTTTTTCTGTCAATGCAACAATGAATGATCAGTCTATTGCGCAAAGATTAAAGCCTGTCGGCAATGTCTGTATTGAAGGTGATGATTGTGGTTCAGCTTCGGCAACCGCTGTTTCTGGCCCTAAAGATGCCTCAGATATTTACAATAGCTCTTGTGTCGCTTGTCATGGCTCTGGCGTTTTAGGTGCTCCTAAGCTTGGCGATGCTGCAGTTTGGACTGCAAAACTAGAAAAGGGTTTGGATGTATTAACTGCCAATGCCATTTCAGGTATAAACGCTATGCCACCTCGTGGAACATGTGCTTCTTGTTCTGATGAGGAGATTAAACAGACAATCCAGTATATGATAGATAACAGTAAATAATCTGTATTCTTACTTCATTAGAATAAAAAAAGCCCTGAAATTTCAGGGCTTTTTTTGTTTAAGGCTTTACGCTGCGTTTTTTGACTGAGGAGGATCCTTTAGGGTTCTTTTGGTTGTCTTTCTCTTTGAAAGACTTTCCTTTTGATTGTCTGTCCCTGGGTTTAGAATCTTTTCTATCGCCACGGCTTGCACTTCTTCCATTGCCTCGGCTGTTTCTTCCTCTTGATGGCGGTGCATCAGAGCCAGAGCTTTCAATATCTTTATCCGATACCGGGCGTAAGCTCATAGGTCTATTTGCAACTTGAGCGCCCTGAAGTAGTGATACAACTGAATCTGGCATGCCAGCAGGTAAATCAACGGTACTGAAGTCGTTAAAAATATCGATTTGTCCGATATAACCACTATCTAGATCTGCTGTGTTTGCAATCGCACCAACGATATTTCCTGGTTTGATACCGTGTTTATAGCCTACGTCTACTCGGTATCGAACTAGAGCAATGTCTGGGTGATCTTTTAAGGGGCGTGGAGTCTTGCTTGCTTTCGAGCGTTCTTTACGTTCACGAGGTTCGCGGGGATTGCTGGTTTCTCGTTCTTCTCGGTTTATTTTGTTATCACTCTTTGGGTCAAGTAAGAAAGGGCGATTGCCGTTGCTTATATGAGCCAGGGCAGCCGCAATGCGTACTGGATCTGCTTGGCTATCAGTGATTAGCTCTTCAATAATATCCTGGAAAAAAGAGATATTATTATTTTCTAATCTATCTAGAATGCTTTTTTTAAACTGGCCAACTCGGATCTGATTAATATCTGTTGCGCTAGGAATAGCCATGCGCTCAATCTTTTGACCGGTTGCACGCTCTATCGAGCTGAGCATGCGCTTTTCGCGAGGCGCTATAAATAGAATTGCTTCACCTGAGCGTCCGGCTCGACCTGTTCGGCCAATTCGGTGAACATAAGCTTCCGTATCGTAAGGGATGTCATAATTGATAACATGGCTGATTCGTTCAACATCAAGGCCGCGAGCAGCAACGTCAGTGGCAACAAGGATGTCAATTTCACCAGATTTCAGTTTGGCTACCGTTTTTTCTCTTGTTGCCTGTGCGATATCACCATTTAATGCTGAGCTTGAAAAGCCACGAGCATTTAGTTTTGAGGCTAATTCTTCCGTTGTTATTTTTGTTCTTACAAAAACAATGATGCCATCAAATTCTTCAATTTCTAAAATACGCGTTAACGCATCTAATTTGTTGATGCCTGTCGACGTTAAATAACGCTGATGAATTGTTTTGGCCGTAGATGTAGTGGTTTCTATCTTGACGAGTACGGGGTCATTAAGATGTTTTTCAGCTACTTTTTTGATGACCGAAGGCATCGTTGCAGAAAATAATGCGATTTGCCTTTTTGGTGGGGTATGTTCAAGCACCCACTGGACGTCATCAATGAAGCCCATGCGAAGCATTTCATCAGCTTCATCTAATACGAGGGTCTTAAGGTTATCCAAGCTGAGTGTTTTACGGCGCATATGATCCATCACTCGACCAGGTGTTCCCACCACAATTTGTGCGCCACGGCTTAATTGACGAAGCTGATTTATATAGCTCTGGCCACCGTAAATAGGTAGTACATGAAAGTCTTTGATATATTTTGCATAGCTTTGACACGCTTCAGCGACTTGAATCGCTAACTCTCTTGTAGGCGCAAGAATGAGCACTTGAGTCTTTCTGCTCTTTGGATCAATGTTTGCCAGGATCGGCAGAGCAAATGCAGCAGTTTTTCCTGTGCCAGTTTGAGCTTGGCCTAAAATGTCTCTGCCTTCGAGGATAGGTGGGATTGCTTTGGCTTGAATAGGGGAGGGTGTTTCATAGCCTAATTCGTTTACAGCTTTAAGGACTGTTTCAGGAAGTCCTAGGTGCTCGAAACGAGACTCAACGTCAGTCATATAATGCGCCTGTATTAATAATGTAATTTCAAAGAATTGTATAGTATTTGAAAGGGGTCAAAATTATACGCAGTTTTTAGGGAAAAAGCTTTGTTTATTTTTTGATCATTTTTATGGCTTCATTTGCCCACTGCAGCCATGCTTCCTCGCCAAGAATGCCTCGTCTTAGTGTTATGTAAGGTAGTTGGTATTTTTTCTGTAAGTTTTTCGACAAGCTTAGGTACTTGTGTTCAATTTCTTTCAATTGAAGTAGGGTAGTTTGATGTAGTATTAAATGATCTTCAAGCTCAGAAAGTAAATTACGGCTTAATGTTAAGTGTCCACCATAAATTTTTACCAAAAGAGCATCATTTATTTTGTTTGGGCTGACTGGCTCAGTTAACCAGGATGAAAGCTCAGTGACGCCACTTGTCGTGATCTTATATACCTTCTTATCTGGTTTCCCAGCCTGTTTTTCCAGTCTGCACTCTATTAAGCCTTCGCTGGATAGGTGTTTAAGTTGTTGATATATCTGTTGATGTTTTGCATTCCAAAAGTAACCTAGGCTATTTTTAAACTGCTTAAGCAGGTCATAACCACTGCTTGGTTCGGTTTCAAGTAAAACGAGAATGGCGTGTTTTAGGGACATTAATGGCTCAGCATAAAATCTTTATCTGTTGAGTATAGCAAGAAAGGAAACTAAATATGCAAAAACTTGCATAGTTTAAATCTATGTCGTTTAATGATCCCCTCTATGCAAAAAATTGCATCATTTTTAGTTTGGTGAGAAGTGGCTATGGTCCGTACAGGTACTCGTTTTCGTAAAAAAAAGGCTGACAGTCAGTATGATGTCATTGTGATTGGTTCGGGTATCGGTGGTCTGTGTAATGCTGCTTTACTATCGAAATTGGGTAAAAAGGTGTGTGTCTTAGAACAGCACTATACGGCCGGTGGTTATACGCATGCATACGAGAGAAATGGTTATGAATGGGATGTGGGTGTTCATTATGTAGGTGAAATGCAAAAGTCTTGGTCGATGTTAAGACGAATTTTCGATGTCATTACGGACGGAGAGTTAAAATGGGCACCGATGGGTGACGCCTACGACGACGTTATTATTGGTAATAAAAAATTCCATTATTTGGCGGGCAAGGACGCCTTTAAGGCAGAGATTAAAAAACAGTTTCCAGGGGAGGAGGTTGCCATTGATGACTACGTAGCTCTGTTATATAAGGTTAGCTCTCTAGTGCCGAGGTTCTTTGCAGGTCAGGCCTTACCAAGGCTTGTTGGTCAGCTCTATAATAAAGTTCGACATAAGCTGCTTCCGGATTATTTCTTTAAAACCACTTATGAGGTTTTGAGCGGCTTAACTAGTAATCAAGAGTTGATTGGTGTATTGACCGCGCAGTGGGGGGACTATGGTCTTCCCCCTAAACAATCATCTTTTATGATGCATGCTATGGTGGCGAAACATTATATGTCTGGTGGTAGTTACCCTGTTGGCGGCGCGGCTAAAATCGCAGAAACAATTATTCCAATTATACAACAGTCGGGAGGTGAGGTTTTCACCTATGCGGGAGTGAAAGAAATTCTAGTTAAAAACAATAAAGCTTACGGTGTCAGGTTAGATAAAGGGGATGAGCTTACGGCAGATAAAATTGTCAGTTGTGCCGGTTTGTTTCCAACAGTAGAAAAGCTATTGCCTGTCAGTACTCAAAAGAAATTTAAGCTTGATGAACAGTTGAAAAAAGTTGAAGTGTCGTCGTCTCACCTTTGTGTTTATGCAGGCTTTAAAGGTAGTGCTGCTGAGTTAAATATCCCTAAAACGAATTTCTGGATATATCCAGGTTTTGATCATGACAAAAACGTTCAGGCATTTAATGCCAGTTTGGGGGAAGATATGCCTTTGGTTTATATCTCTTTTCCTTCAGCTAAAGATCCTGAATGGGATGAACGTTATCCCAATAAATCGACAGTCGAAATAGTGGCGCCTTGTAAGCCGGAGTGGTTTCAAAAGTGGCAGTCTTCTACGTGGAATAAGCGTGGCAGTGATTATGAGGCGCTGAAAAAAGAACTACTCGATCGCTTAATGGCAACGCTATATAAGCAAATGCCACAATTAAAAGATAAATTAGATTTTGCTGAGCTATCTACTCCGCTATCGACGCAGTGGTTTCAATGGAATATGGAAGGTGAGATTTATGGTTTAACTCATACAGTTGATCGTTTTAAGCAGGACTGGCTGCACCCTCAGACCCCCATAAAAAACTTGTATCTTACGGGGTCTGATGTTGTCACAGCGGGTGTAGGTGGGGCCTTGATGGGGGGGGTTATGACAACGAATGTGATGATGGGTTTGAATGCTTATAAGGTGATGAATTTATTAAAGAAAGGTGTTGCTTAAAAGTGAAAATCATTCAAGGCAGATATATCCCGCCTAGAATTTTATCTTCGCTAGCGCCAGTGGCAGATTTCAAATTACCGTGCAAACCAGCATTTGTTCTGCTGGCAAGCCATGCGAATGCGCAAGCTTCAACTAGTTGTGGCTGAAGGCCTAAATCTAAGGTGCTTTTTATCGTAATATTCGGGTTCAGAAGGGAAAGTCTCTCTACTAGTAAAGTATTATTGATTCCCCCGCCGCAAAGATATAAGCCAAATGCCTGGCTAAAATATGAGTTTTCAATAATCGATTTTATACTTGTAGATATGCTGATGCATGTGAACTCAAGAAGTGTGCGTTGAATGTCTTCTGGTTTGGGTTTTGAGTGTGGCTCTAGTCGTTGTGTCAGCCAGTTCAAATTAAAGTGCTCTTTACCTGTGCTTTTTGGGGGGGATTTTGTGATGTACGGATCGCTCATCATGTCCTCTAGCAGCTCAGGAATTACTTCACCTGTTTTTGCCCATTGACCCTCAGCATCATAATTTTTTTGGTGGTGTTTATATATCCACTCATCTAATAGAGTATTTCCTGGGCCGGTATCAAAGCCGCGTGGTTCAATATATTTGTTTGCTGGGAGGAAGGTGATGTTAGAAATGCCGCCGATGTTGAGAATGAGTCTGTTCTCATGGGATGAGTGAAATGCCGCCCTATGAAAAGATGGTACTAAAGGCGCGCCTTGCCCGCCAGCGGCTATGTCTGCCATCCTAAAGTCAGTGATTGTTTTGATTCTTGTGTGGTGGGCAAGCGTGCTTGGGCAGCCTATTTGTATAGACAGTGCAGGCTGAGTGTCTGGGTGGTGCCTTATTGTTTGGCCATGAAAGCCGGTAGCCAAGATGTCGTTAGCGCAGAG